>Ga0310696_10004846_pt1 | contig 16395 bp, 8 predicted proteins | sample AusTroGonzalo_MG_4_FD_203885 | JGI IMG/M metagenome (GOLD analysis project Ga0310696, IMG submission 203885) | Bovine rumen microbial communities from tropical cattle in Woodstock, Queensland, Australia - Gonzalo_02 (v2) (version 2) | ecosystem: Host-associated > Mammals > Digestive system >...
CCGAGGCGAACGGGCATAAGCTCGACCTCGCCTCGCTCTACATCGGCGGATGCTCGCTTGAGCGCCACTGCCGCAACATCGAGGCCGCGGCGACGAACGCGACGTTCAAGCCATACCGCTTCGACAGGTTCGTCGAAGGGCGCCGCGTCGTCGAGAAGGGCACGGCGAACATCCCCGACGCGCTTGCGATGGACAAGTGGGACATTGTGACGGTCCAGCAGGCGAGCCACATGAGCTGGAATCCCGAGACCTACCATCCCTGGGGCGACACGCTCATCGCGAAGATCTGCGAGCTCGCGCCGCAAGCGAAGATCCTCGTGCAGGAGACGTGGAGCTATCCACCGTGGGACAAGCGCCTCAAGAAGTTCGGCTTCGACCAGGTGGAGATGTACGCGCGCCTGCACGACGCCTACGCCGCGTTCGCCGGGAAGTACGGATTAGGCATAATCCCCGTTGGTGCCGCTGCGGAGATTTGCGCCGATCGCAATTCGCTCTTCACGAAGCCCGATTTCCACTTCAACCACGAAGATGGCGAATACCTCCAGGCGCTCGTCTGGGACGGAGCGATTTTCGGATTCAAGATCAATCAGTCCTGCACTTACAGGCCGGAAGGCATGTCCGAGGAGAGGGCGGACGAACTGATGACGGCGGCCGTTTGCGCAAACATTCGTCGGCTTGGCGAAGGCGACGGCATGTACGTCGATCGCGTGTTCCGCGATGCGCGTCCGACCCGCGGCAATACCAACATCCTCAAGCTCCAGCCGATTGACGACGCGTCGTGGCTGTGGATGCCCGGCGCCGCCGCGAGGACGGACGGCAAGACGGACTTCTGGGACGGCGAGAGGAACGGCAAGCCTGTCGAAGGCGGCGTTACGTTCCTCAAGTTCCGCAACGAGTTCGACGTCGCCGAGGGTGACGGCACGCTCGTCCTGGACGTTTCCGCCGACGAGCGCTTCTACTTGACGCTGGACGGTGATGTTGCGGAACGGGGGCCCAACCGCGCCACCGTCGAAAACTGGCAGTACCAGACTTATGTCGTGACGGAACTCAAGCCCGGGCGGCATGTCGTCGAGGCGGTGGTCTGGACGCTTGGCGACTATGCTCCGCTTGCGCAGCTTTCGCACCGCGGCGGATTCGTCCTCAAGGCGAACGGGGCGTACGACGCGAAGCTGACGACCGGCAAGGGCGCGTGGAAGGTCGGACGGCTTCCGGGCATTAGGCCGATCGGCAAGGACAAGGACGCGGGGGCGTGGGGTACGGGCTCGCAGTTCGAGATCGTCGGAGCCGGCCCGTATTCGGGTGAACCCGGCGAGTGGACGACGCCCGAGGTCGTGCGCGGCGGCGCAGGCCATCCTGGTCCCATGATCTGGGGCGGGCGCACGGGCGGATGGATGCTCTTCCCGTCGCAGATACCCGATCAGACGGAGTATAGATGTCGTCCTGGACGCGTCAAGGCCGTCGCGAAGGGCGTCGAGTTCCGCAGCCGCCACGTGTTCACCGAGGCGGAGGCGGCGGAGACGCTCGATCTGTCGAAGCCGTTCACCGTCCCTGCGAACACGATGATGCAGATTGCGTGGGACCTTGAAGACTACTACTGCGCGTATCCCGAAGTGACGCTTTCCGGCGGGAAGGACGCGAAGTTCGCGATCTGTTTCTCAGAGGCGGCGAAGCGCGGCGACAACAACCTCAAGACGAGCGAGCCAGACTCTCGCGGCAAGATCGTGGGACGCTACCTGCCCGCGTTCGGCGACACGTTCGTGAGCGACGGGCGGAATGGTGCTCTCTTCTCCGCACCGTGGTTCCGCTGCGGGAAGTGGGCCCGCATCGACATCGAGACGAAAGAAGAGCCGCTTCTCGTCGATGGAATCGCACTGATCGAGAGCCGGTATCCTGTCGAAATGGAAAGTGCCTTCACTACGCCGGACGATCCGTCGCTCGAAGGGGTGCGCCGCATCTGCGCGAGGGCGATGCAGATGTGCTGCCACGAGATGCTCTTCGACTGCCCGTACTACGAGCAGCAGATGTACCCAGGCGACACGCGCGTGCAGTTGAACGTCCTCTCCGCGATGTCGCGCGACGACCGCATGATCAAGCGCGCGATCGAGCTCTACGACCTCGGCACGCGCGACGACGGCATGTGCCCGTTCAACTGGCCGACGCGCGGGCTCCAGGAAGGCGGAAGCTACACGCTCTGCTACCTGCTCATGTACGGCGACTACGTGATGAACCACGCGGACCGCGACTGGCTCAAGGCGAGGATTCCGGGACTCAGGAAGTCGATGGCCGGCATTGAGGCGTACGAGAACGCCGACGGCCTTCTCGAGAACCTGCCGGGATGGAACTTCATGGACTGGACGGTTGGTTGGGACGGAGACGGAACTGCGCCCGGCTGCCGCGCGGGCGAAGGCGTGAACGCGGAGCTGAACCTCTACTGGAACCTCGCGATGAAGTCAGCCGCGACGACCGAGCGTGCGCTCGGGAACGAACTGCAGGCGAAGTACTGGGAGGAGAAGTCGAAGAAGCTTGCCGCGAAGATCGTCGAGAAGTTCTGGGACGAGGGGCGTTCGCTTTTCGCCGATACGCCGGCGAAGAAGAACTTCTCCGAGCATGCGCAGGCGCTTGCGCTTATCGGCGACGTCTTGCCGAAGGATAAGGCCGAGGCGGCGTTTCGCCATCTTGTGGAGGACGAAGACCTGAAGCGTTGCACGGTGTACTTCTCGTACTACCTCTTCGAGGCGTATTTCAAGTTCGGTCGCGGCGACCTGTTCCTCAAGCGTCTCGACCTCTGGCGCGACTATGTGAAGAAGGGACTTGCGACGACGCAGGAGGCGCCTGATTCCGGCAAGAACGGGCAAAAGGAGTCGAGAAGCGACTGCCATGCCTGGGGTGCGCATCCGATCTGGTTCATGCAGACGGGGCTCGCTGGCGTCAAGTCCGCCGCGCCTTTCTTTGAGAAGGTTCGCATCGCGCCGTGTCCGGGCGGGCTCAAGTCGCTCAGGGCGACGCATCCTCATCCCAAGGGATTGGTCAAGGTGGACCTGAGCTTTGAGGGATGGAAGGCGACTGGGACGGTGGATACGCCGGTTCCTGGCGTCTTCGTCTTCGGCGGCGAGGAAAAGATTCTCAAGAAAGGAAACAACGAATTATGAATGCTAAGAAAATCGTCGTGGCCGCGCTTGCGGTGGTTGCTTCGCTCGGTGCGTCTGCGGCGGGTCCGAAATACGTGTTCCTCTTCATCGGGGACGGAATGTCGGTTCCGCAGCGCATGACAGCCGAGGAGTTCTCCCGTAAGACAGGAGGCGGCCCGCTCGCGATGAATGCGATGCCGTTCACGGCGACGACGCGCACATGCAGCTTTGATTCGCTCGTGACCGACTCCGCGGCGGCCGCGACCGCGATTGCGTGCGGTGAGAAGACGAAGAACCACTACTCTGGAGTCGACCCCGATGGCAAGCCGATCTACTCGAGCGCGTACTACGCGAAGAAGGCCGGCTACAAGGTCGGCATCCTCTCCACGGTCACGATCACGCACGCCACGCCCGCTGGATTCTACGCCCATCGCAACAACCGCGGTGACTACTACGGCATTGCTCTAGACCTAGCGAACTCCGGCTTCGACTTTTTTGCAGGCGGCGGACTCGACGTCAACGACAAGAAGTCGACGAACCACGTGCAGTACGCACAGTGCGGCGAAGCCTACGAGTACGTTCGTTCAAAAGGTTATCGGATCGTGAAGACGAAGGACGAGTTCCTTGCCCTCAAGCCGTCCGACGGCAAGATACTCACCAAGTTCACCAACGCCGCGCTCGACAACACAATCGACGCAGACGGCTCGCAGCCCACCCTCGCCGAGATGGTAGGGAAGGGCATCGAGATGCTCGACTGCGAGAAGGGATTCTTCATGATGGCCGAGGGCGGGCGCATTGACTGGGCTGGACATGGAAACGACGCGGCCACGAACCTGCGCGACGTCCTTGCGCTTGACGAGGCTGTGAAGGTCGCGCTCGCGTTCCAGGAGAAGCATCCCGACGACACGCTCGTCGTCGTGACAGGCGACCACGAGACCGGCGGAATGTCGATGGGCTTTGCGGGCACGGGCTATGCGCTCTTCATGGACCGTCTCGTCAACCAGACGATGTCCGCGGGGGCGTTTGGCGACAAGGTGAACAAGCTTTTCACGGCGAATCCCGACCTCAAGTTCGAAGACGTGAAGCCGCTTGTCGCCCAGGCGTTTGGCTTCAAGTTCGAAGGCGACACGAAGGAAGACCCGATGGTCCTGAAGAAGGACGAACTCTCCGACATCGTCAAGGCGTTTGACCATGATGTGGAGTTCCACAAGTCCAAGGTCGAGGAGAACACCAAGTACGACGGCGAGAAGCGCTATCTTTTCGGCAATGCATGCCGCCTCGTGATGTCCCACAAGTGCGGCATAGGCTGGAGCTCGGGTGCACACACTGCGATGCCCGTCCTCACGACGGCGAAGGGCCGTTGCGCTGAGCTCTTCTCGGGTTTCCTTGAGAACGCCGACATCTCAAAGAAGATGAAGTCCTTTTACGAATGAGGAAATCAGCTCCAGCCCTTGTCCTCGCACTTTGTTGCGCGGCGCTTCTGTTCGCGCCGGGGCCGCGGCGGCTTGCGGACGACGGCGCGAGGACGGTCCGTGCGGAGGTCGTCGAGACAGACGACTCGTCTCTCCAGCTCCACGGCTTCGTGGAGTTCGGTACGCAGCACGTGAAGGTGCGGCTTCCCGACGGGCGCATCGTTCCGGCCGACAACGAGCTACGCGCGCAGCTTGAGCTGGACAAGAAGTTTGCGCCGGGCGACACGGCCATTGTAGTGCTTCCCGCCGGGGGCGTCCCGGAAGGCGCCGCGCTCGTCGCCCGCGACCACTGGCGGACTGGCTGGTGCGTTGCGCTTTTTCTCGCGTTCTGCGCGCTTCTCTGCGTCTTCGGCGGATGGATTGGCGCGAAGGCACTATTCAGCTTTGTCTTCAGTTGCCTTGCTGTTTGGAAGCTTCTGATACCGCTCGTCCTCGCGGGCTGGCACGCGTCAACCGTGACGTTTCTTGCGGTCGCGTGTCTTACGGGCGTCATCATGTACCTCGTCGCAGGCTGGACGAGGAAGGCGTTTTCGGCTTTTGCCGGCTCCATGCTCGGTGTTGTGGCGTCGCTTGCCCTCGCGCATCTCGTAGCGCGCGTGATGCACGTGAACGGGGCCACGATGCCGTTCGCCCAGCAGCTTCTCTTTTCAGGCTATTCGTTTCTGGACCTGCAGGACGTGTTCATCGGCGCAATCGTGCTCGCGTCGTCTGGCGCGGTGATGGACCTCGGTATGGACATAGCGGCGGGCGTCTGCGAGGTCAATAGACACAATCCGTCGCTTGGATTCCGAGAGTTGTTCCTTTCCGGAGTCCGCATGGGGCGCGCGGTCGTGGGCACGATGACGACGACGCTCCTCCTCGCCTATTCCGGCGGTTACCTCACGCTCCTCATGGTCTTCGCCGCGCAGGGGACGCATCCGCTTGACATACTGAGCTCCACGCTCGTCTCGGCCGAGCTCGTGAAGACGTTTGTCGGCAGCTTTGGACTCGTCCTTGTCGCGCCGTTCACGGCGTTTGTCTCGGCTTTCGTCTTTTCACGTCAAAAAAACAGAAAGGGTGCTCAATGAGAAAGATCGCCATGGCTGTGGCGCTTTTCGCCGCAGTGTTCGCGTCGGCCTACGAGGGTCCGACGTTCACAGTGTCCGTATGGCGCGGCGAGACCGCCTACGCGCAGATCCCCGGCAAGTTCGCAGGCGAGATGCTTCAGGTAGAGGGCATTGACGATGGCATGGAGCAGTCCGGCGTCGGCGTCGAGCTGTACGGCCTGAATATGGTCTGCTACGACACGACGCCGGGCGGGTCGTTCCTCAATGCACGCCGGGACGTCCTGAGGCCAATGGCCCATGCAAAGACCAAGGAGGACGGATACTGCTACATGCCGCCGGCCTTCTGCCGCGTCGTCGCAGCGCCCGACGCCAAGCCCGGCGAAAGGCAGTTCGGTCCGCTGGTAGTGCGCGTCGTCGACCGCGCGCTCCCGCCGCCGAAGGACTGGAAGTACTTCCTCGACCTCTGGCAGCATCCGTGGGCCGTCGCGCGCTTCGCCGGCGCGGAGCCGTTCTCGGAGCAGCACTACCAGGCGATGGAGCCGGTGTGGCGTGCGCTGGCCGAGAGCGGCGTCAAGGCGCTCACGGTGACGCTCCTCGACCTGCCCTGGAACCACCAGTGCTACGACGCCTACCACTCGATGGTCGGGCGCGTGAAGACGGCGGACGGGAAGTGGAAGTTCGACTACTCGGTCTTCGACAGCTACGTGGAGTTCGGCAGGAAGTGCGGCATCGGGCCCGACATCGCCTGCTACACGATGTGCCCGTGGGGCTACGTCGTCCGCTGGCAGGACGAGAAGGGCGAGACCCACCGCGCCAAGGCGGTGCCGGGCACGCCCGAGTTCGAGGAGTTCTGGGGCGACTTCCTCGTCGACTTCGCCGCGCACCTAAAGGCGAAGGGCTGGTTTGACGACGCCTACATAGCGATGGACGAGCGTTCGCCCGAGGACGTCCACAACATCGCGCTGTTCATCCAGAAGAAGGTCCCGGGGATGAAAATATCGATGGCAGGCAACCGCAAGCCGTCCGACTTCAAAGACATCGTCATCGATAACTACAGCCAGAGCCTCACCCACATGACGCCTGACTTCCTGCCCGAGCTCGCGCTGCGCCGCGAGAAGGGATGGAAGACTACGTTCTACGTCTGCTGCTCGCCCGAGCGCCCCAACACCTTCATGGCAAGCCCCGACGGCGAGGGATTCTGGATCGGCGCGTATCCGGCGCTCGTCGGCTTCGACGGCTTCCTCCGGTGGGCGGCAAACTCCTGGCCGCACGACCCGTACGTGGACGCCTCGTTCGGCGACTGGAAGGCGGGCGACACCTACCTGATATATCCGGGCGGCGAGCTCTCTGCGCGTCTGGTCGCGCTCCGCGCTGGCATCGTCGCGGCCGAGAAGCTGCGCATCCTGCGCGAGTCTGGGGCCCTTGGCGACGAAGTCACGGTCCTTGCCGACGAGTTCGGCTACAAGGCCGCGATGTCTGGCAAACTGAACTTTGGCGCCTTCCGTCGCAAGGTCGAGGCGCTGGTCAACAGGTAGAGCGCTTCCGGGACGGAGCGACAAGCGAACATTTTTTGCCAATGGGCTTTGCCATTCTCCGGCCTTTTTGGTATAATTTTCCTGCAAAAGGGGATACTGCGCCCCGAGGAGACATATGAACCGATACATGGACGCATTCATGAAGACCTTCCCATATGAAGGTCTTACGTACGACGACGTCACTCTCGTGACGCAGTACGCCGATTTTCTGCCGGACGACGCATCGCTTGAAACGAAGCTCACCAGCCGCACGAAGATGAAGATACCGTTCATCTCCGCGGCCATGGACACTGTGACGGAGGCCCCCATGGCCATAGCGATGGCGCTTGCGGGCGGCATCGGCGTCATCCACAAGAACCTTGAGGAGGACGACCAGGCTAAGGAAGTCGCGAAGGTCAAGAACTACCTCAACGGGCTCATCGCGACGCCGGTGTGCTTCCATGCGGACGACGACATCAGCTTCCTTCGCAGCGAGAAGCGGCGCATGGGGCTTAAGTTCAACGGGTTTCCGGTGCTCGACTCCGAGGAGCGCCTCGTCGGCATGATTACGTCGTCGGACATGAGATTCGCGCCCATGGACGCGATGAAGCTGCGCGACGTAATGCAGCCCGCCCCGATTACGGCGAAGCCCGGTACGTCGCTCAAGAAGGCATACGACCTTATGCGCGCGGCGAAGGTCGGCAAGCTGCCGCTCGTCGACAAAGAAGGCCGCGTGGTCGGGCTTTACAGCTTCACAGACGTGCAGCGCCTTGTCGAAAACAAGAATCCGACTTACAACTGCGACGACAAGTACCGTCTGCGCGTGTCCGCCTCGGTTTCTGGCGGCAAGGGGGACTTGTCGCGCATGGAGAAGCTCGCGGACGCGGGTGTCGACGTGGTCGTGGTGGACTCCGCGCACGGCCACTCGAAGGGCATCATGGAAATGACTAAGTACATCGCGAGGCACTTCCCGAAGGTGGACGTCGTCGCCGGCAACATCGCCACTGGCGAGGCGGCCGTCGCGCTCGCGAGGTGCGGTGCGCATGCGGTCAAGGTCGGCATCGGACCGGGCTCCATCTGCACTACGCGCGTCGTCTGCGGCGTAGGCATCCCGCAGCTCACGGCGGTCTATAGTGCGGCGAAGGCCCTCAGGGGGTCCGGCGTCGCGGTCATCGCGGACGGCGGCATCAAGCTTTCGGGCGACGTGCCGAAGGCTCTCGCGGCGGGTGCGGATTCCGTTATGCTCGGCTCCGTCCTGGCGGGCACAGAGGAGAGCCCGGGCGAGAAGATATACTCTAACGGACGCCAGTACGTCGTCTACCGCGGCATGGGCTCGATGGCTGCGCTCAAGAACGGAAAGGGCTCAAGGGCCAGGTACTTCCAGGACAACGAGTCTGACGAGGACCTGGTGCCGCAGGGCATAGAGGGCATGGTTCCGTACTCCGGGCACGTCAAGTCCATAATGACGCAGTTCTGCGGAGGACTGAAGGCGTCTCTCGGATACTGCGGCACGCGCACGATTGCGGAGCTTCAGGAGAAGGGCAGGTTCTACCGCGTGACGGCGGCCGGCCTCAAGGAGGCGCGTCCTCACGACATCACGATCACCAAAGAGGCGCCGAACTACCGGACGTGAGTTTCGGGAGCATGTAAGGTCAGGGGTTGAAGAAACTGGAACAGATTGGCCGCGAGTGGCTGGATACGTTCGTCGTCGCGATTTCGGTTGCGATGGCGTTCCGTGCCTATTTCTACGAACCCTTCAACATCCCGACCGGCTCAATGCAGCCGACTCTCTACGGCAATCACTGTGAGCCGTGCGAGTCCCCTGGCGTCATGCAGAAGTCTCCGCTTAAATGGCTTAACTGGCTCGTCTCCGGACGCGACTACAAGGAGTTCGTCGCCCCGTTCGGCGGCAGCGTCGTCATCGAAGAGCGCCGCGACGGGCGCTTCAGGATGTTCGTTCGCTCTCAGTCAGGCGCAATGAGCGACGGAGTGTCTCTCCCCACGGACGCATTGCAGCGCCTAGACCTCGGCCCGGATGCGGCCGGCAAGACCCTTGCGCCGGTGCCGGTGCGCGGCCGCGGCCCGTTCAAGGAGATATGGTCTGTGGGTGCGGATGGCTCGCCGGAACGCGAGATCCGCGTCAGGAAGGGGCAGAGGATATTCTCCGGATACGACGTCACCGGCGACTTCATATTCGTGAACAGATGGAAGTGGAACTTCCGCCGTCCGGCGCGCGGCGACGTCATGGTGTTTGCGACGACAGGCATCGACAGGCTCATGCAGGGGACGCACTACATCAAGCGCCTCACGGCGCTTCCAGGGGAGACAGTCCAGATCGTGACTCCCGACGTGTACATAGACGGCAAGCGGCTGGAGGAGTCGCTCAAGCCCATGACGGGTCGTCGCGGCGAGCCCACGCCTGCACCTAGCCCAGGCGCGAACGGCGGCATGACCGGGCCTGTTACGATGGGCGACGGCGAGTACTTCGCCTGCGGGGACAACTCCGACAACAGCTTTGACAGCAGATATTGGGGCGCGGTCCCCGAGGGGAACCTCACCGGGACCGGGTCGTTCGTTTTCTGGCCGATAATCAACCCAAGATGGGGGACAATAAGATGAGCGAAGAACAGCTGATTAAGACTCCGTGCGTGTTTGGAGAGAACGGGAACTTCCTTCTCGAGCGCGAACTCGGCAGGGGCGGCATGGGAGGCGTCTACATGGGGCGCGACAAGATGCTCGACCGTCCTGTGGCCGTCAAGGTCATGCTCAAGGAGTACGGCAGCGACCCCGAGTTTGTGGAGAAGTTCAAGCGCGAGGCGCAGGCCGCGGCGCGGCTCATCCATCCGAACATCGCCCAGATATACTCATACGGCATCGCCGAGGGCATGCCGTACATTGCCATGGAGCTTGTCGCGGGCGGGTCGCTCGACCAGCTCATGCGCAATTTCGGCGACAAGATCGACGTGCCCCGCGTCATGAAGATATGCGAGCAGGTCGCCCAGGCGCTCCGCTGCGCGGCGGACCAGGGTCTCGTCCACGGCGACGTTAAGCCAGAGAACGTCCTCCTCGACGCCAACGGCAACGCGAAGCTCGTCGACTTCGGCCTCGCTGCGATGCAGAAGGACACTAACGAGATATGGGGGACGCCTTACTACATCGCGCCGGAGAAGGTCAAGAAGGAGCCCGTGGACTACCGCGCAGACATGTATTCGCTCGGCGGGACGATATACCACGCGCTCACCGGCACTGCGCCGTTCGAGGGCGACGACGCCGCAGCCGTCGTCCGCAAGCGCTTCGAGGGACCGGCCGTGAAGCCCAGCGAAGTGCGTTCTGGCCTTTCGCCGCAGATCGATTTCCTCGTGATGAAGATGCTCGCCCTCAATCCGGCCGACCGCTACCCGAGTTTCGAGGCGCTTTTGGATGACTTCAAGAAGGTCATGACTACAGGCCTGGCGTCGTCGTCGCTCACGCCCGCGCAGGCTGCCGCGGCCGGCTCCGCGGCTGGCGTCGGCACGGGCCGCCAGGCGACCACTGCAGGCGGCAAGAAGCTGATGATCAAGCCCAGGAGGAAGTTCAAGATATCAGACGAGGAGTCCGGCGAAACGCCTCCGGACGATGTTTCGGACGATGTCGCCGACCTGCCGGAAGAAGATGTCTCGGAGGACGGCGAGGGGACTTCCTCGGGACGGAGGAAGACTCTCCGGGACTTCAAGAAAAGAAAACTGGCAAACGGCGAGGACGGCGAGAACTACGACGACGAGGACGAGGGCGGCGTAGGCGGCAAGGTCGCGCTCGTGGTCGGCGGCGTGATAGGCGCGATACTCCTCGTGGTGGGAGGGCTCTTCGCGCTCAAGGCCATGAACGCGAGCAGCAACGAGAAGGAGGGTCAGGCGCAGATCGAGCGGAACATCAATTCCGCCAAGGCATCCCTCCAGAACACGCTGACGGTGGCCAACGACTTCAGGGAGAAGATCGACGCGATGGCCGACGAACTGCACAAGGACTGCGTAAAGGTTCACAGAGACGTTGCTGAGGCGCTTTCTGGTACGTTCCCGGACGAAGTCATCGCGATGCTTAACGTGCCGAAGCCCGCGGAGCTGATCGAGGCGGAGAAGGCGCTGCACGCGCCTAAGCAGGAGGCTGAGGCCCCGGCGGTGGCGCCTGACGCAGCCCCGGCGCCTGCGGCCCAGGCGCAGCCCCCCGCTTCGGCCCAGTCAGTGGAGCAGGCGATGACTCAGGCGATGGGACAGATGTCTGTAGCGATGGGCGGCGCCATGAACAACGCGATGATGGCTCAACTTGCGTCGAAGATGGGCGAGATGTTTTCCGCCGTGGAGAGCGGCGATGTGGCCGGTCTCATGGCGAAGATGCCCGACGAAGACTTCAGGAAGATGGTCTCCGCGGCGGCGGCGGCGGGCTTCAAGTTCCGTGCACCGCAGGGCGAGGAGTCCGACCCCAACTCGCCCGACGGCTTGAAGTACAAGGAAGAGCAGTGCAAATGGCTTGTCGAGCAGGCCAAAAAAGCCCAGTCTGCCGCTGCGGCGCCTGCCGAGAATGCGGCTCCAGCCGCCGTAGCGGCCGACGCTGGCGGACAGAAAACCATGGAGATACCGCCCGTCGTCTCCACTGTGCAGGAGCTTTGGACGAAGACCTACGCGGCCGAAGCCGCCGCGCTGCGCGTCCGCAAGCAGCTCCTTGATCTTGCGGTCGACATTGAGGCCGCGATCGTCGTGCGCGAGTACGCCAAGCCGGAGATGGACCGCATTGCCCAGGCCACCAACGACCTGAAGGGCCGCTTCGACGCAATAAAGGGATCGGCGGACGTTACGACGCTCCAGAAGGCGAAGGGTTCGGTCAAGGACCGCGGCGAGAAGGCCCTGAAGAGAACGCTAAAAAAGATCAGGGAGGACAAGCTCGCCGCCGAGCGCGAGGAGGCGAAGCGAATCCGCATTGAGAAGGAGAAGGAGCGTCTGGCTCGCCAGGCCGAGGAGCGCGCCAAGAAGGCCGAGGACGAGTGCGAGGCGGCGAAGGCCAAGTTTCAGGCGATTTGCAACGCCGGCAACCTACGCCAACTGGACTGGAACGGGGCGAGACGCCAGCTCAAGGCGCTAAAAGACACGTTCTCGACCCCAGAGGGGGAACTTCGAGTCGACGCAGAGATCCGCAAGGTCAATATGATGGAGTCGGTGCAGACGATCCTTCAGCGCAATATGAAAGGGTATGTGTTCGTTAAGGCGACGCCTAAGGCTGCTGACCCTGCTGACCAGAAGCCGCATCTCCGCGGAATGGAAGTCTTGGACGTGGACGACAGGCAGATTGTTGTCAGGAAGAAAGGCGCGAAGACCGGGCAGAAGAAGATACCATGGCAGACGTTCTACCGCGACTACCATGCGAATATGGGCGAGCTCTGCAACAAGTTCATTCGCCGTGGACGAGATAACGGGACCCCTACCCTGAATTCGCGTGATCAGGCCGACGCCATGCTTGGAATTGCGCTCACCATGCAGATCGTCTGCGCAGACGACGCTACCGCCGCGACCTTCGGGGACGACATGGCCAAGGCGGCGGTCAAGGTGTTTCCGAGCTACGTGGACTATGCGAAGGAGCTGTTCCCGAACATCGACTTCTCCGATGTCGTCAAGGCGGCGGAAGCCGAGAATCTGTAGCAAGCGATGAACGGCTATCTGACGAAGATTTTGAATGCGACGGTCTACGACGTCGCGAAGGAGACTCCGCTTGACGAAGCGGCGGCGCTGTCGAAGAAGTTCGGCTGCAGGTTCCTCCTGAAGCGCGAGGACCTTCAGCCCGTGCACAGCTACAAGATACGTGGCGCATACAACAAGATGAGCCAGCTGCCGCGCTCCGAGCTCGACAAAGGCGTGATATGCGCCTCCGCCGGAAACCACGCCCAAGGCGTCGCGCTTTCGGCAAAGAAGCTTGGCGTCAAGGCGACGATCGTCATGCCCGTCACGACGCCTGAGATCAAGACGTCCGCCGTCAGGGCGTACGGCGCATCCATCGTCCTCCACGGCGACTCCTACTCCGATACGTACGAAGAGCTTCACAGGCAGATCGAGGAGCACGGCTACACCTACATCGCGCCGTTTGACGACCCGGACGTAATTGCGGGCCAGGGCACCGTCGGCAAGGAGATTCTCGAGCAGGCGGGGAGAGACCTCGACGCCGTGTACGTTCCGATAGGCGGCGGCGGACTCGCCGCAGGCGTGTCCGTCTACGTCAAGAGCGTCCGCCCGTGGGTTAAGGTCTACGGTGTGGAGCCGGAGGACTCCGACTGCATGTACCAGTCTTTCAAGGCCGGTCGGCGCGTGACCCTTGACAACCCGGGGCTCTTCGCGGACGGAGTGTGCGTCAAGACTCCCGGGGAAGAGACGTTCCGCGTCTGCCGCGAGTTCCTGGACGGAATCATCCGCGTCTCGACGGCCGAGACTTGCGCGGCGATAAAGGACATATTCGAAGCCACCCGCGCGATCTGCGAGCCGGCCGGCGCACTAGCCCTCGCTGCCGCTAAGAAGAACGCGAAGAAGGGCGAGACGTGCGCCTGCGTGATATCCGGCGCGAACATGAACTTCGACCGCATACGCTTCGTCAGCGAGCAGACGGAGATAGGCGAGGGCCGCGAGGCGATATTCGACTGCGCGATCCCCGAACGTCCCGGGAGCTTCCTCAAGTTCGTCAAGCAGCTCGGCAAGCACAGCGTCACGGAGTTCAACTACAGGATGGGCGAGGGGTTCCTCGCGCACATATTCGTCGGAGTGTCCGTAAAGGACCTGGCTGAGCGCAAGGCGTTGCAGAAACGCATCCGAGCGGCCGGATCGCACTGCATCGACCTCTCGGACAACACCCTGGCCAAGGAGCACGTCCGCCACATGGTCGGCGGCAGGTCCGCCTCCATTGTGAACGAGGTGGTCTACACCTTCGAGTTCCCGGAGAGGCCCGGGGCCCTCATGGACTTCCTCTCGGTCATAGCTGGGCGCTGGAACATATCGATGTTCCACTACCGCAACCACGGCGCCGACCACGGCAAAGTGCTTGCAGGCTTCCAGGTTCCGAAGGCCGAGCGCGATGAGTTCGTCGGAGTGCTGGAGAGAATCGGCTATGCATTCGCGGACGTCTCGAAGGATCCTGCGTACAAGTATTTCCTCGGAGGCAGGAAATGACCGATGGCACTGCGCCAGTCGTGCCGCGCAGGCATCTTGCGGTGTTTGCCATGCTTGTGAGCTGCTTCGCGCTTTGGGGGCTGCTCAACAACATGACGGACCATCTCGTGCCCGCCTTCCAGAAAATATTCGATCTGCCGCAGTCGACGGCGGTGCTGGTGCAGGTGTCGTTCTACGGATCGTATTCGGTAATAGCGGTTTTTGCGTCGGTGTTGATACAGAAATGCGGGTACAGGCTCGGTGTGCTATGCGGGTTGGGAGTGTACATCGTCGGTGCGCTCATGTACGTGCCGGCCTGCATCGCGCAGAGTTTCTGGCTTTACATAGCCGGGATATTCGTCGTGGCTGGCGGCTGCGCCGTTCTGGAGACTACGTGCAATCCGTACGTGCTGGCCCTGGGTGACGAAGCCACGTCCGTAAGGCGGCTCAATTTCGCGCAGATGTTCAATCCCGTGGGGTCCATCGCCGGAATCCTCCTTGCACAGCAGCTTATATTAAAGCATTTGAATCCCGCCACGGCCGCTGCGCGCAAGGCTATGGATCCGGCGGAGCTTTCCTCGATCGTCAACGGCGAACTGTTCTGGGTTTGCGTTCCTTATGTCGCGCTCTGCGTGGTTGCCGCGGCGATATGGTTCTTCTTCTGGAAGTCTGCTTCCGGCGGTGTTGCGGAAGATGAGGAGGAGAATGCGCCATACGGCACGATATTCCGAATCCTCGTCCATTCGCCGAAATGGTATCTCGGAGTTGCCGCCCAGACGTTCTACGTTGGTGTGCAGATAGCGGCGTGGACGTACATCAACCTGTACGGGCAGTACGAGTTCGGCATTTCCAAGGACATGGCGGCCAATTATTATCTCATATCCATATTCGTGTTCGTCGTCTGCCGTTGGGTCGCGACGTTCTGCATGAAGTACGTCGATCCGGCGAAGCTCATGGCATGCTTCGCAGCCGCCGCGATAGCTTGCACGGCCGGTGTGATGTACTTGCCGTCGAAAGTGCTGTTTTCCGTGGGGCCGTTGCCATTTTCGTGGAATATAATCTGCTTCATCCTCATGAGCGGATGCATGTCGCTGATGTTCCCGACGATTTACGGCATAGCGCTTGGAGGAATCGACAAGCGTGCGCACAAGACCGGTGCGGCCGGGCTTATCATGGCGATCGTGGGAGGTGCCGTCCTTACGTACTGGATGGCGGCGATCATCGGCTCGCAGACGGTCGTTGAAGGCGGAAAGGTCGTCCAAGACGTCGTCAGGGAAGGCTCTTTCTGGTTGAAACTCGTTCCAGGATTCTCCAGAGAGGTCAATTTCGAGTATGCCACTTCGGCCTCCGCGCTCCGCGCGTCCTTTATCGTCCCCGCCATCTGCTTTGCCGTCGTCCTGGTCTATTCTCTATTGTTCAGAAAAGGCAGGCCTTGCAAATGACATCCTTGTTTTCGAGTTAGAGGGTATTGGCATTCAAGCGCGTTTTCGTCATTTGAACGTCAAGAGAGGCATTGCGCTTTCCACAAGGATATGCTATTATTAACGAAAATGGGCAAAGGTATGTCAAGAAAAGCGGAGCAGACTGTCTTGGCGGTCGTCCTGGCGTTTCGATACGCCATGGGGCTCTTCGGACATGTTGCCGACGGGACGTTTTGCAAACAGTAAACGAAAGGAGAGTATAAGTGACAGGAAGACGTGATTTTCTATTCGGGTCGCTTGCAGCGGCCGGGCTCGCCGGGTGCACCGGCGCTTCCGGCGATGACCTGCCGTGCCGTTCGCGGCATGCCCATCTCCCGAGTTCGCTGATTACGGGTAGCGGGAAGGGCATCCTCTTCGGAGCGTGCCGCTCTTCGGTCGCGGACGTGACGGTCATGCGCGACCTCGGCTACGACTTCTGGGAGTGGGACGCTGGCTCGGCTTTCAAACCGAACAAGGACGACACGTGGTGGCAGACGCAGAAGGAGGAAATCGCGAAGCGTCCGCTACCGCTGAGGAGCTGCAACGGCTTCATCCCCGGCATGTTCCGGCTGACGGGGCCGGACGCCGACCACGGACCTGCGATCGACTATGCTGAGA
>Ga0310696_10004847_pt1 | contig 16394 bp, 9 predicted proteins | sample AusTroGonzalo_MG_4_FD_203885 | JGI IMG/M metagenome (GOLD analysis project Ga0310696, IMG submission 203885) | Bovine rumen microbial communities from tropical cattle in Woodstock, Queensland, Australia - Gonzalo_02 (v2) (version 2) | ecosystem: Host-associated > Mammals > Digestive system >...
TATTTTGCTGAAGAGCCTGTTTATCCTCAAATTCTCTCGAGAATTCATCCCTTAATCTGCGTCAGGGCAAAATTTCCCTCTCGTTCGCATTTTTTTCTATTTCGTTCATTATTAGACAATTAGTGAATTTCTTTGGTGGCATGGTGACGTTGGTGACGGTGACGCGAGTGACGTTAAGGCCTCAAATTTGCAGTAAAAAGTGGTGGCAAGGAATTGAAGATGACGTAAGTGGCATGGTGACGTTAAGGCATAATTTAACTCAAGTAAAATTCAAAAATAATATATTATTATAATAATATATTTATTTTTGCGGTTTTTTTTGACCTTAACGTCACTCGCGTCACCGTCACCAACGTCACCATTCAAAGGTAGTATGATTTGTCTTTTTTTGCCCACATTCGCCTGAGGCAGAGTCGCGATTCGCGACGGTGCCCTCACCCTCTATGCTATGAACCAGTGCACCGATTTGGTGCAGTGCTTTTTAGTTCAAAACCTGGGCCCCGAATCAGGGAAGTGCCTTTGGAGCATACCGGTGCCCCGAATCAGGGCAGTGGTTTTAGTTTAGACCAGTCCCCCGAAACAGGGTAGTGATTTTGACCGCCTGCGTTTCTCTAAGGGGGCACCAAAGGTGAGCCATTTCGTCCACCCCTTGGCCTATGACTCCCTGAATCAGGGCATCATCTTTTGATAGTAGATTTTGCAAGAATTCTTGGAGGGGCGTACAGAAAAAAAACAAGGTTTTGTTTGGTACATTCATAAATTTTAGTAACTTTGCAACGGAAACACTAAAACTAATTGAAATGAAAAGAATTTACCAACTATTACTAACAATGCTGCTTGCGTTGCCGATGTGGGTGCAGGCAGACAACAACCTGACAAAGTTCCTGCCCAACGACCACGACGGCTGGCAGAACCTGACCTACGGCGTGGCCGACAGTACCGACTGGGGCAGCTGCGGGCAGAAAATGGAGATTGTTATCTCAGGCAAGTACATCCATTTGGCCTGGATGGAGGAAGAACAGCAAAACGACGGTATGTATCCGCTCTATTACCGTCGCAGCAGCGACTACGGCAAGACGTGGGAGGCTGCGAAGCTGATAGCTACGAACATCAACAGCTGGGACGACTCGCAGGGCTACAACAGCCACTGGATGTGGGCCAGCGGCAAGGATGTGCGCTTTGCCATTCCGTCGTTCGGTGGAGGCAACATGAGCAAGATGCGCTACATCTACTCTACCGACTACGGCAGCAGCTTCACCACGAAGGAAATTGCCGAGGGGAACCTTGGCTGGGCACGGTACAACAGGCCACACATAGCTTGTGATGGTAGCTATGTCATCATCGCTGCGAACTATGACGGCAAACCCATCGTGTTCACCTCGACTGACGGTGGCGCCACCTTTACCGAGAAGAAGATTGACGAGACCTACAACATCGCCGACCTGCAGGTGTCGGGCAAGCGGTGGACGCTCTTCGGAAGCAAGAACAGCGGCGATGCCTACGACCGATGGTCGCGTGTGTTTTTCTCTACGTCGAACGATGGTGGAAAGACCGTTTCGACCGAAAACCTGGCTCATGCGGCTGCCAATGGCAAGACCTACTCTGACGCAAATTATCTCACCGGCTGGAACCGTGCCACGTTCGACTATCACCAGCAGATGGTGCAGCAGGGCAACACGATAGACTTGGTCTACGTGGGCTCGCTGAGCGACGGCAATGAGGGCGACCCCAATCCGGGCTATGACTTCGGTCACACCATCCATCGCCGCTCTACCGACGGCGGCAAGACATGGAGCGAGGCGAAATATCTGCCCGAATCGACTGGAGGACAGAATGTCATCGCTGCCAAGGGCGACAATATTTATATTTACTCAGGGTGGAATGGAACGAAGCACGTCTTCTACTCGCACGACGGCGGCAAGACGTGGAACGTGAATGAGATGGCCACTAAAACCAACGACCAGTGGAACCCCTACAACGACTACAACCTCGTCATCGCCCCTGATGATGCCACTGGCAAGCACGCTTATCTGACTGGCGAGCGCGGATATTTCGTCGAGACGCGCGACGGCTTCAAGACCATCAACCGCATCTTCGCCCTGCCCAGCGAACAGTGGTACGGCTATGGCGACCACAACAACTGGGGCATGCGCGTGCTCGTCGACGATCAGGGAACAGAGCACTGGTTCATGCATTTCTCGCCGCTGTATAAGGCTTTCGAGAAATATTTCTGGTCCATCGTTTACAGGCGCAACGACCCAGTGGCCAACACGACTAACCAGAACATGGCCCTGAGTATCGAGGATCATCCCGACGAGTACGGGAACGTTCGCCCTGCTCATCTGGTGACCGTTCCGCTGACCCCGTCGCTCCAAGAGCTCAAGAAAGCGATCACCGTGGAGTGCTGGGTGCGCATCGACAGTATTCAAGGCTTCCAAATTGCTGCCCTCACCGACAAGTCCTATAATGGACAGGGCAGTAACTATGAGGGAGGCTGGTATATGGGCGTAGACCTCAGCTACAGCGGCGGCGATTTCGTCACCTTAGTCACCGGTATGACCACAGAGCTCAGCGTTGACGCCGTTGGCACGTCGTATTGGGACCGCAACCGCTACCGAATGCATAAAGACGGCCTCGGAATGTGGCACCACTTCGCCTTCACCTACGATTCGAGCGTGGAGAAAGACAACTTCCGCACCTATGCCGATGGTATGCTATTGGGTACGAAGACCCTGAGGGGCGACATCGTGCAGGGTCATAACTCCATCACCATCGGAAAGACGCAGACATGGGTCGGCGATTTCGCGCAGGTCGATAACTTCACCATTTGGGACCATGCGCTTACTGCAGACGAACTGCGTGACCATCTCTACAACGCCCCAACAGGCAAGGAGAACGGTTGCCGCCTGCTGCTTACCTTCGACGGCTCGCTGCAGGACCAAAGCCCTTACCACAACGATGCCATCGCCCTCACAAATCTTTCTCTGAAGGCCCACAACGGCATTCGCGCACCCCATCCCGAGTTCACCGCCACAAAGGACGTCACGGGCAAGATTATTAATCTGACCGATATGACTCAGGACGGCAAGGCCTGCTGGTGGATTCTGCCTGACAAGTGGAATCTGGGCGACCCTGAAAAGTATTCAACCAAGACGGGCGGTACCACCGTGCAGCATGATGTGCGCAACAGTGGCAGCCGCAGCTTCAACGGCCTCTATACGTATTATATGGCTGCTAAGGGCACGGGCAATTACAACGCCTATGCCGCCACCAGCCAACAGGTCATGGTGGGTGGTCTGAATAAGGTGTACCCCACTGAGGCCGCACCTAGCCGTGCTGTGCAACTGCAAATACAGGGCGGTTACTCGCTGTCTTATAATAACCAACCCCGCGTAGCACTACACTCGGATGCTGGCGATATTGAGGGTCGGTGGCTTATCGACCGTAAATTCGACATGAAAAACGTATTATCAGCAGATGATCTGCCTTACGCACTCTTCAACATGCGCGGAGCTGCCCTTGGCAAGTATGATGTCATCGTGGGCACCGACACGCTCAGACAAGCTTTTGAGGCAAAACTTGGCGACGGTTATCCCGACGTGTGGTTCCAAGTAAACGGCAACTCCAAGATGCGTCATGGCAGGTACCAGATGTACTCCATAGACTTTGGCAACAAATCAAATGTGCCTGCCTACAACACTCCCTTCCTGCTCTTCATCAGCGAGAAGAACGGACATATTGATGTGTCTTTCGACTTCCCGATTGTCAGCTACGGCGACGCCATCCCTAATGAGGTGCGCAACCTGCTCAAAGACTATGAGGACGGCTTCGTCTTCGATACCGACGAGTATGGGCCCATGCGGGCCTTCTGGCTGAATATTCCCTATATAGGCCCCTACAGCGAAGACCATCTGACATTCCGCCTCAGAAAAGACATCAATTCGGAGCTTTCGGATATTGACATCTTCTACAACTATGACGAACCGTGGGGAGCCTTCGACCCAACCTACTACAACGATGACGTAGTTGCGGAGGAACGGGCCAACGGGCGCTCTAACGAGCGCGACGAGTGGGATGACCTGATGAACGTACACCCAAATTGGAGCCCCGATAAGGCCGAATGTGCCATCAAAGATTATCTTTGGGGATGGTTCAAAGATACGGCTATAGGGTCAGTACCCGGCGTTGGCTGTGTATATGACATCAATAAAGTCTTCAATGCTACAGAGGAAGACCACGATATGGCCGCAATAAATCTAGGGCTTAGTATTATCGGTGCTGGAATTACGTGTGGAACCAACATTTCAGATGCGCTTTCTGTTGGGGCGACCTGGCCAATGTCCACTCTGTTCAGGGGTATATGGAATGGCATAAATTGGTATGCACAAGCAAAAACCTGTCTGGCGAAGGAGAAGAAACGTCGCAGTCTGAAGGTTGTGAGCAGCCACGACCCCAACGAGATGATAGGCCCGTGGGGACCTGACGACAATGCTCATTACATACAACCTATCCACCAGATGGGCTACATGGTCACCTTCGAGAACAAGTCGTCGGCAACGGCACCTGCCAGTGAGGTATTCGTTACTGACACGCTCGATGCCACGAAGTACGATCTCTCGACGTTCTCGTTCACCAGCTACGGCTGGGCTGATGTGGCATTCGTTGCCGGAGGCAGCATGACGCAGGAGTTCACACGCGACGTACAATACAAAGTGAATGGCCAGGACATTCTGGTGCGTGTCAGCGGTCAGTTCGACCAGCAGACAGGCATCGCCCGCTGGGCATTCGTTTCACTCGATAAGAACGGCAACGAGATTGACGATCCCGACCTGGGCTTCCTCGTGCCAAACAACGACAACCTCGACGGCGAGGGCTTCGTCTCGTTCATCGTCGAGCACAAGAAGAATCCTGCCAACGGCTCCACTATCAGCAACAAGGCCACCATCGTCTTCGATGCCAACGATCCCATCACCACCAATACCTACGTGAACACCTTCGACACCGACTATCCTACGTCGAAGATCACCAAGGCTGAGGAGAAGGGCGGCCAGATAGTGGTCACCATCGATGGCAGCGACAAGACCAGCGGCATCGACCACTACACGCTCTATGCCTTCATCAACGACAGCGACTCGGCCATTGTAGTAGCTTCCAACATTGTAGGTCCACAGGTATCCTTTGTTTGCGAGTCTGGCACGAAGTATGGCCTCTGCGTCATTGCTACCGACCGCGTGGGCTTGAACGAGCCTAAGGATTTGAAGGTTGAGAAGACCGTCACTACTGGCGGCTCAGCACCCAGCAGCACCTACGCCCTCAACGTGGCCGCTGCCGGCTATGCCACCTTCTACGACTCACAAAGCGCCTACAGCCTGCCAGCAGGCCTGAAGGCCAGCGTCGTCAGCAGCATCAGTGGCGGACGTTTGAGCTATCAGACGCTCAGCGGCGATATCGTGCCGAAGGCCACTGCTGTGCTCATCGAGGCATCGCAAAAGAAAGCTGCCACCTACACCCTGACCAGTACGACGGGCGGCACTGCCGTCGGCACCAACCTGCTGCATGGCAGCGACAACACTACGACGACTTCCGCTGCTGGTGACAACGTCTACTACAAGCTGGCCTACGGCCCCAGCGGCACCTCGCAGGCCAACAGCTTCGGCTGGTTCTGGGGCGCACAGAACGGCGCACCGTTCCAAATCGAGGGTCATCGTGCATGGCTGGCTATTCCGAAGGGAAGCGGCGCCCGTGGCTATCTTATTGATGGCAATGAAACAGCCGTGGAGGACGTTACCGTTAATCTTTATGACAGTCCCTTCACAGACTTGCAAGGTCGTCGTATAGACAAGCCCACGCAGCCCGGCATCTATCTGCAGAATGGTAAGAAGATTGTGGTTAAATAATTCCTTCTCATAATTCTGATACTTTCATTCATATAAGATACAAATATATTCCTTTCGAGATATGAAGACTTTCAAATTCCTATTCATCATATTAGCAGCAACGCTCGTCCTGACATCGTGCGAAAGTGAAAGCGACCCAGAACCGCAGCCGCCTACACCCACCACCAATGGTAAGTTTTTCTCCCTGAGGTGCGACATGCCCGCTGAGGCATCGGAGAAAACCATCTCGCTGACAGGTCTCACCACGGCCATCACCAGGCAGGTACAGGCCATCAGCACCAGCTGGCTCACTGTCACGCAGCTGCCCTACACCTCAGGCACGCCGAAGGTCTCTGTGGCCTGCACACAGAATTTGGAGAGCAGCCGCCGCGTCATGGACATCGTCTTCCTGGCTAACAACGACAAAGACACACTACTGCTCACCGTCAGACAGGACGGCTACACAGGGGGCAGTGGAGACGGCGGCATTGATGTGCCCACCGACACGCCTACCGACCAGCCTGCTTATGGCAGGATGGGCCGGTAGGCGCGTGCCGCCCATCAGGATGCTCCGCAGAAATTTTTAGATGCTCCGCAGCAGATTTTGGAGGCTCCTGAGAGTCAGAGAAAGCGAACGTGGGCTGAAATTTCAGCTGACGCAGATCAGGGAAGCACAGCAGACGATGGCCTTGGTGACGTTGGTGACGGTGACGTGGTGACGTTAAGGCCTCAAATTAGCAGAAAAAAGTGGTGGCAAGGAATTGTTCCCTCCCATCGCCTACCTGATCTGAGTCGGCGATTTGCCAGGTCAGCATGAGTGTACGTTTCATACGGTCATCCCCACACACTTTAAACCTGTTGCCCCGAAACAGGGAGTTTGCCGAAACTTACGAACTTACGAACTTACTTATTACGATAACTGCCATTTTTGAAGAGTTAAAATATCTAAAACCTCAATATTTATAAATATTGGCCTCAAATTCGAGGCTTATCGTAATAAGTAAGTTCGTAAGTTCGTAAGTTTGGAGAGTCTTTTCCTTTCCGATGTAAGCACAATTTTGTGCCCACATTCGCCTGAGGCAGAGTCGCGAATCGCGATGGTGGTTGACCCGACGAATTGTCGGGTCAGGTCTCGTCATCAATAAGTGGTTTTGCAAAGGGTGTCGCAAAACGCGATACCCTTCAACCTTCTTATGTATAATAATGTGTGTTTTTTCGGGCAAATTATCTATTATGTTAAATCTTTTTTTCCGTCAATTCCGACAGGCGGAAATGGTTATAGCTGTCCCCATATCTTCTCTTCTCGAAATTAAGACCACAAAAATACTAAGAATTTTCGAGTAAGAATGAATTCTCTCGAAAAAAATAGTAACTTTGCAGCTGTGTTTCGAATGAATTATGATTACTAACAACTAATAGAAGTATGAAAAAAGTTTTATTTTTGCTTGTACTTGTTTCAACAATGGGTATAAAAGCACAGACATTTGATGAGACTCAATTGTCAGGAACATGGAAAGTCAATAACATTACAGGAACGCTACCAATGCGGATTATTGGTTTCGAAACGTTAGTTTTGGAAGAGGCAATCATGGTTTGGGATGAAGAGTATGATGACTGGGACTTGTACCCAGGATTAATTAAAGGCATACTAGATGGTAGAGATAACCATTCACCCGGCCCCAAAGATGATTACCTGCTTGATTTCTTTATTAGTAATGGTAATAAGCTACACTTGATTGTAAATGATAATTATTCTCTACGTTTCATAATCGAAGAATTAACAAACACAACGTTAATTCTCAAAACATTTAGAGGGGATGGCAAGGTTACACTATTGAAAGAAAATGAATCTAATGTAAGTGGTGTCAGCCAAGATGACAATTCAGAATCTTCAACTTATAACCTTCAAGGGTATAAATTGAAAACAGTTAAGTCATCTGGAGTTTATGTACGAGATGGTCGTAAGGTTCTTTCCAAATAAAAATATCGTTGTAGGAGCTGCAGTTGATCCCGTTCGGTCGGATTTGAAATCCGACCGCAGTGAATATAAGCATTTGCAATGCGAAGAGAACTAAAAAATGAACTATGGCAGCAATTGCACTAACCAAGGAACTGTATTTCACCACCACCACCGTCATTGACTGGTTGGACATATTCACCCGTCCTCTCTATAAACACATCGTGGTGGAGTCCCTTGCCTATTGCCAGGAACAAAAGGGTCTTGAAATCTATTCATGGGTGTTGATGACCAATCATCTGCATATGATTGTAGGAACACATGAATCCCGTAAGATAGGAAATCGTGACGCGACCAGAGGACTATTTGTATAGTTCAGCTCGCAACTATGCTGGAATGGAAGGGCTGCTCAATGTTATAGTGGTACAATGAATACTTCGGATTACAAATCCTTATACTCACAGCGGCTGGATTACAAATCCAGCCGAACGGTTCAGATATCAGGTTTTTCACTTCAAAAGCAGGGTGAACGTTTCGTTCACCGTCGTGGCACCCTCCCGTTTTGGGAGAGTGCTGGGAGAACGTTTCGTTCGGTCAGGTACCGGTGTCCCGTTTTGGGACAGTGGTTTAGAACAGATTAATGAGGATGACATAACGAAACGTTACCCCATCGGCAGGATGGAGTCGCGAATCGCGACACCATAGAAAAAGGATGAGTCCGCAAAACGCGGACTCATAAATCAAGTGGTGTCAGAAGAGGTCTTTTGCCTCGTCGGTGAGCAGGCGCTCGACCTTGTCCCAGGGGATGACGCCCTCGAGTGCTGACCAATGCACTTCGTACATGTGATAGTAGAAGGCCAGGCCGTCTTTGGTGATGTAGAAGGATGCCTGCGGCAGCTCTTCGATGCCGTCGAGCTCTTCCTCGCCCAGGAAGGCATATTCGCCCTCGCAATACTTCTTTTTCAGCTCGTTGACGACGAGCGTCAGCAGCTTCTCGGACGAGGGATCCTTGAAGAGGAAGTCGTTGGTGACACGGCTGCAGTCGTCTTTGAGGAAGGTGGCGCCCACGCGGTTCATATAGCCGTCGCCGCCGTAGTAGTTGTCGTACTCGTAGAGGTAGGTGACGTACTTGTCGTTGTTGTCGACGATGCTGTACTTGATGTTCTCATTGAGCACGTCTTGCATCGACTCGTCGCCTTGGGTGTAGTTCTCCCAGCCTTCCTCCAGGTCGGAAGAGATCTTCTTGCCGAAGAGGTCGACGAAGCCCTGACCGTCGTTGCGGTAGTCGTCGAGGTCGTCCTCATAGGCCTGCTGCTCCTTCATGGTCTCCACGATGAAGTCGTAGATGCTGTTGCCCAGCTCCTCGTCGCCTCCAACGGGGAACTCGATGCTGATGGAGGCCTCAGCGTGTGAAGTGTTCTTCTCATACTTGAAGACCTTGGTCTTCAGCTCTCTCGTCTCCTCCTCATCATCGCTCTTCGACGACGAGGACTTCGTGTTGCAGCTCAGCACCACCAGTGCCGACATGCATATCCAAAGCAGATTCTTCCTCATGACGGTTGAATAACGGTTATTGGTTATTGTTTAACGGGGTTGTTGTCAGCAAAGATGGCCATGCGCTCGTCAAGCTGGGCATATTGATGATCCTCGATGAAGGAGGTGCACACGCGCAGGCCCTCCTGATGCGAGCCGGTGGTGATGAGGCAGATGGCCGACACGCCGTAGTACATCAGCTCGCGGGCCAGCTCGCCGCTGGTCATGCCGGGATAGCCGATGGTGAAGTAGAAACCGTCGGCCACGGGTTGGTCGAGGTCTTTGTCGTAGACAATATAGAAGCCGTGACGGCAGAAAATCTCCTTCAGCTTGTGGGCGCGGTCGCCGTAGACCTTCACCTCCGAGCGGAAATCGTACTCACCATCGCAGGCAGCACGCAGCATGGCTGCCATCGCATACTGCGCCGAGTGGCTGGTGCCCGACGAGAGGGCATAGAGCATGCGCGTGGAGAAGACGAGGCCGAAGGGCAGGCCTTCGTAGCGCTCGGCCAGGTCGGGGAAGTGACGATGGAAGAGCTTGTCGCTGATGCAGGTGACGCCGATGCGCTCGCCGGCATAGCTGAAAGCCTTCGAGCCCGAGATGAGCAACATGTAGTTGTCGGTATAGCGGGCAACGGTGGGCTGATAGGGCGGCTGGAAGGGCACGCTGAGATCCTGTCGGAAGTCCATAGCGAAGTAGGCGAGGTCTTCCATCACGATGGCGTCGTACTTGGTGGCCAGCTCGCCTATCTGCTGCAGCTCTTGCTCGGTGAGGCACACCCACGAGGGATTGTTGGGATTGCTATAGACGATGGCGCAGATGTTCCTGCCCTTTAGGTAGGACTCAATCTTCGGGCCGAGTTTCTCGCCGCGATAGTCGTAGACGTCGAAGGTCTCGTATTTCACACCCTGCACCTGCAGCTGCATCTTCTGCACGGGGAATCCCGGGTCGATGAAGAGTACGGTGTCACGGCCTTTAGTGGCCTGTGAACAGGTGAGGAACGAGGCGAAGGTGCCCTGCATGGAGCCGCAGACGGGCACGCAGCCTTCAGGGGCGATGTCGACGCCGATGAAGGCCTTGACGAAGCGCGAAGCCTGCTTCTTCAGCTCAGGATAGCCCTGAATGTCGGGGTAGGAGTGGGCGATGCCGTCCTGCAGGGCCTTGACCTGTGCATCGACGCCCACCTGAGCGGCAGGCAGGCCAGGGATACCCATCTCCATCTTGATATACTCTACGCCGCTCTCTTTCTCGGCCATAGCGGCCACTTGCTTCACCTCGCGGATGGTGGCTTTTGCGAAGTCCTGTATGCCTAATCCGGCAATCAGTCTGTCGACAATCTCTTTATTGATAGGGGTAGACCCACCCCCTTGCCCCTCCCTTGTAGGGAGGGGAGAGGTTACTCTGCTTTCTGATTGTATGTTTTCTGTTTCCATGTTTTATTTGTCATTTGGTTCATTTTTACTGTGTAATTCCTCCCCTCCCTGAAGGGAGGGGCTGGGGGTGGGTCTTCTTAATTCTCATAATCAATTTCGTGGTCGAGCTTCTCGAGGAAGTCGTCATATACCTCCTGATCCACGTCGCCCATCTGGAACTCCTTCTCGGCGTCCTTGCGAATCTCGGCAATCCAGGCACGGCGGGCACGCACATAGTCCTCACGGATACGCTCGCAGGCCTTTTCGTCAAGCTCCGTCAGGTGGTAGTAGTCGAGAATGAGCTGGTAGGACCACGCCCAGCGGTAGTCGCTGTAGTGGTTGTTGACGTTCTCAAAGCGCTCCAGCACCTGCTGGATGTTCTCTACGCTGCCGTTCTTGATGTCGTCGACAAGGCGCTGCTCTTCGCTCTCAGGAATCAGCAGACCGCTGAGATCGGCCCAAGGACCCTTGCCAACCTCGGACTTCGGCATACCGAAGAATCCCTCCTTCTGGGCTCTCTTCAGTACGGCACCCATGTAGATGCGCAGGGCGATGTCGTAGTATTTCAGGCCCTTGCGAAGGCTGGAGGCATTGATGACATATTCGTGGAAGTTGTAGGTGGTGACGTTGTCGCCCGAGGCTGAGCGCAGAGCCTCCAGAATCTTGATGCCCTGCATAATTTCGCCTACGGTGAAGGGCGAGAGCCAGTCGAAGTTGATGATGGACTTCTTCGACTGCTTCGAGCGTTTGTCACGCTTCGGCCATTTCTTGATGTCGCGGTAGAGACCTACGGTGGTGATGTTGCGGCCTGGCGACAGGTACATCGTCTCGCCATAGGCGATGAGATACGAGAACGGCAGGCAGCGTGTGTCAGGATGGTGCATCAGCTTGCCGAAGCAAACGCTGAAGGCACCGATGGTGGCAGGCATCAGCACGTAGGAGCCGGAGGCCGTCTTCGTGCCGCGCTCCAGGGTGCCATAGTGCAAGGGTCCCATCTTGTAGGCGTGGTTCGAGAAGTTGGTGTTCGAACCGGCGTTGTAGAACGAGAACTGTCCGCCAATCAAGAGGCTCGACTTGTGGTGAGAGGCTGAGAACGGTCCGCAGAAGGCGGCGCAGGCCTCGCCGTTAGCCATATACGAGTTGGCGAAGAAAAGGCTGGCCTCGGCCGTGAAGCCGTTGGTAATCTGACAGGCCTCGCCCACGAAGCAGTCCTGCATCTTCACCGAGTTGTTGATTGAGCATCCATCGCAGATAATCGAGTTCTCGCAGATGACGCCCGTGCCGATGAACACGCTGGCGTCCTCAGAGCTGAGGATGGTGCACTCGTTCAGGCGGGCACAGCCGCTGATTTCGCAGTCGCCCTTGATGACGGTATTGGTGATGTCCTTCGTGTTGATGATTTTCACACGGTTGCCGATGATGCCGCGCTCAGGTGTCGACAGGCGCACCTCGTCATCGATGAGCTGCTTCAGCTGGTTCATCAGGGCCTTGTCGTTATGGTGCTTCACCATAAAGGCGGCCAGCTGTGAGTTCAGCTCGCGGAAGAGCGTCACATTGCCGTCGCCCATCTCGTTGAGCACGCTGATGGTCGAGCCGGCACCGTAGCTAGCTCCCTCAAGCGTTTCCAAGGTGGAGATGTTCGAGATGTAGCAGTCGTCGCCGATGGTGTAGTTGTTGATGAAGTTGCCCACCTTCTCAATGAGGCAGTCGTTGCCCACGGTAACGTTGCGCAGCGTGGCATCGTTGATGCCTGAGTGCTTGAAGAAGCCTTTGGCCACTTCTATTTTCTTCTCAAATCGTCCTAAACGGATGTCGCCGTAGAACATCACGCGGTGGAAGTTGTAGGGACGGAATTCAGGGTGTACCATCACCTTCGTCCAGTCTTCTGCCCAGCATACATTCTGCTCCAGCACCTGGATCTCTTCTTGTGTCAGTTGTCTGTAGTCTCTCATAAGTGTATGTGTTTGGTTCAATTCTCAATTGTTACTCTTCGATTTGATAGAGGAAGTCGTTGTACGGATATTTCTGCACATGCAGCTCGCGTACCTTATTATAAAGTAACGTGCGGAGCTCGTCGATATTGTTTTTCTCGCGGGCTGAAATGAAGATGCAGTCGCTGGCCGACTTGAAGTCGGGCGACTGAATGCGGGCCATCCAGGTGCGCTTCAATTCTTCGAGGGAAATATTCTCCTTCGTGGGCTCCGTCAGGTCGTCCTCGTCCTGCGGTGTCCAGCGGTAGGCGTCAATCTTGTTGAAGACAATCATCGAGGGCGTTTCGGCGCAGCCTAGGTCGGCCAGCGTCTTCTCCACAACCTTGATCTGCTCCTCGAAGTCAGGATGCGAGATGTCTACGACATGCACCAGCAGATCGGCCTCACGCACCTCGTCGAGGGTGCTCTTAAATGATTCTACGAGGTCTGAAGGCAGCTTGCGGATGAAGCCTACGGTATCGGCCAGCAGGAACGGCAGGTTCTCGATGGTCACCTTGCGCACGGTTGTGTCGAGGGTGGCGAAGAGCTTGTTCTCGGCAAAGACGTCGCTCTTTGAGAGGAGGTTCATCAGCGTCGACTTGCCCACGTTGGTATAGCCTACGAGTGCCACACGAATGAGGCGCCCGCGATTTTTCCTTTGCGTCGTCTTCTGTTGGTCAATCTCAGCTAAGCGCTGTTTCAGCAGGGTGATGCGATGCAGGATGATACGGCGGTCCATCTCCAACTGCGTCTCACCAGGGCCGCGAAGTCCTACGGTGCCTTTACCGCCACCAGCGCCACCGCCACCTCCCTGACGTTCCAAGTGAGTCCACAGGCGTTGCAGGCGCGGCAGCATGTAGCGATGCTGCGCCAATTCCACCTGGGCCTTTGCCTCGGCCGTCTGGGCACGCATGGCGAAGATGTCGAGGATGAGGCTAGTACGGTCGAGAATCTTCACACCCAGCTCCTTCTCGATGTTGCGCATCTGCTTGGCGCTCAGCTCATCATCGAAGATGACCATGCCTACCTGTAGGGGTTCTTCGCCTTCACCATCCCAATGGTCGTGTCGGTCTTCGCACTCCTTAATGTATGCTCTGATTTCCTGTAGCTTGCCGCTGCCCACATAGGTTACCTGACTGGGACCGTTGGCACGCTGGGTAAAGCGACGCACGGTGCGGGCGCCGGCTGTCTCGGCCAGAAACTCCAGCTCGTCCAGATATTCCTTCGTCTTCGCCTCGTCCTGTTGTGGCGTAATGAGTGCCACAAGCACGGCAGTCTCTGTTTTTGCTTCTGAGATGACAAATTCTTTCATATTCGCCTGCAAAGGTACGAAGATGCGGCGAAAATGCAAAAGAAAAGTGCGTTTTATTTTCTTTAACAAAAAAATAATGAGTACCTTTGCACCCAAATTAAGAATGAACATTATGGAAAAGATTGAACTGAACAAAAAGACCATCCTGGTAACGGGTGCTGCCGGATTCATTGGCAGCAACTTGGTGAAACGCCTGTTTAAGGATTTGAAGGGTGCCACCATCGTCGGTATCGACAATATGAATGACTATTATGATGTGTCCCTGAAGGAATACCGCCTCAAGGAACTCGAAAAGCTGAATCAGGCGAATCCCGACAACAGGTGGGCGTTTGTAAAAGGCGATATTGCCGACAAGGCCGCCATTGATGGCTTGTTTGGGAAATATCACTTTGATGTGGTCGTGAACCTTGCTGCACAGGCAGGTGTGCGCTACAGCATCGAGAATCCTGATGCATATATCCAGAGCAACCTCATCGGTTTCTACAATATCCTGGAAGCCTGTCGCCACAATCCTGTCCAGCATCTGGTCTATGCCAGCAGTAGCTCAGTATATGGCGGTAATAAGAAGGTACCTTTCAGCACCGATGACCGTGTTGACAATCCCGTTTCCCTCTACGCAGCTACCAAGAAGAGCAATGAGCTGATGGCTCATTGCTATAGCAAACTCTACAACATTCCCAGCACGGGCCTGCGTTTCTTCACCGTCTACGGTCCTGCTGGTCGTCCTGATATGGCCTATTTCGGCTTTACTAATAAACTATTGAAAGGTCAGACCATCCAGATTTACAATTTCGGCAACTGCCGTCGCGACTTCACCTATGTGGATGACATCGTTGAGGGTATTGTGCGTGTGATGGCTGGAGCACCTGAGCGTCGTACCGGCGAGGATGGGCTGCCCATTCCACCTTATGCCGTCTATAATATCGGCGGCGGCCAGCCCGAGAACCTGCTTGACTTTGTAAATATCCTCCAGGAGGAACTCCTTCGTGCCGGTGTCCTGCCTCAGGACTACGACTTCGAGGCTCATAAGCAGCTCGTTCCCATGCAGCCTGGCGATGTGCCCACCACCTATGCCGATGCTACGGCTCTGGAGCGTGACTTCGGCTTTACTCCGAAGATAACCCTCCGCGAAGGTCTTCGTCACTTCGCCGAATGGTATAAGGAATACTACGGCTGATTCTGCCGAATGGTATAAGGAATATTACGGCTGATTTCTTAGCAGAACTGACTGCGCAACACTTCCATATAGGGAGTGAGCACTTTCGCGTGCCAAGCTCCCCAACGGCTGATGGCGTTGTGGCAGTAGGTGACGATGAGTCGGCGACGGGCTCTTGAAAGGGCAACGTAGAACTTGCGGGCCTCCTCGCCCTGAATGGCATCCTGACTGGCGAAGACGCTGGGGTACTTGCCGTCGACGGCGTCGTAGACGATGACGCTGTCGAATTCCAATCCTTTTGCTTTGTGGACTGTGGAGACAAAGATGCGCTCCTTCATGCTGCGTGAGCCGCAGAGGTCGGCCTCCTTCAGCGTGCACAGCTCGGCATAGTGGCGCTGCAGCAGCTGGGCGAGTGGGAGCTCTGAGTCGCCCGAACGACCTGTAGTATCCACCATTTCAGTGTCAATGTAATTGACGGCGTAGTCAAGCTTGGGCAACGGAGGAATCACATTCAGCTGAAGCATATAATGGTAGGCATGGAGCAGCTCGTCGCTGAGGGCGCTATGCTTCTTATCTGTGGCATCACCGCTGGGAATACTGTAGAGCCGCTGGCGGGCTTCTTCATAGAGAGGGCCGTAGAGCAGGCGCAGACGCTGGATTTTTTCGCGATAACGGCTGAGAAATTCCATCTGCCTGCCCATGATGCTGCGGCTTCGCTCGTAACACTCTATGGCGAGGCTCAGGGTAGCCATGATGTCATCGTCGGCTAAGTGTGAATTCTGACCTTCCAGATGAAGCTGTGCCAGCAGGTCGCGCAGCTTATAGCTTGGTTGGCGTGGATGCAGCAGATGCGCCAGTTTCAGTGTGTCAAGATAGGCAGGCCAGTTGGCAGCCATCGACAGCTGGGGTGCATAGCGCCGCATGTTGTGCTCCATGATCTGGTAGTCGTAGGTGGCGTTGTGACCCAGGATGGCGGCATCTTTTGCGAAGTCGCAAAATTGCTGCAAGGCCTCCGCTGGCGACAAGTGCGGGTGGTGTCCATATTCTTCTACGAGCGGATTGACCACATCGCCCAGCATAGGCGGGATGGGCTTCTCGGTCTCGATGAAAAGGTTAAGTGAATCCACAACTTTTCCCTGCCTGACGCGGATGGCGGCTATCTGTACCACATCGTCGTT
>Ga0310696_10004848_pt1 | contig 16394 bp, 10 predicted proteins | sample AusTroGonzalo_MG_4_FD_203885 | JGI IMG/M metagenome (GOLD analysis project Ga0310696, IMG submission 203885) | Bovine rumen microbial communities from tropical cattle in Woodstock, Queensland, Australia - Gonzalo_02 (v2) (version 2) | ecosystem: Host-associated > Mammals > Digestive system >...
AAAAGATCGAGCGCGGCGAAATGCTCGAATACGCCGAATACGTCGGCAATCTCTACGGAACGCCGCGCGACGCGGTAAACAGATCGCTCGACGCGGGCAAGCACGTGATCCTCGAGATCGAAACGCAGGGCGCGCTGAAAGTGAAAGAAAAATGCCGCGACGCCGTTTCGATCATGCTCCTCCCGCCCGACGGGAAGACGCTCCGCGCGCGCCTCGAGGGGCGCGGCACCGAGAGCGCCGAAATAATCGAGCAGAGAATGCAGACGGCGCAGCGCGAGGTGATGAAGCTCGGACGGTACGACTACATCGTCATAAACGAGAACGATTCGCCCGAAAAGGCCGCCGCGGACATCCGCAAGATAATCGACGCGGAGCTCATGAAAACGTCGAGAAATCTCGATTTCAAAGAAAAATATTTTGACTGATATATTTAAGGAGAAACACAGTTATGATGATCAAACCTTCGATCGAACAGCTTACAAAAGGAGAGATTAACCGCTACGCGCTCGTTATAGCAACGGCGAAGTGCGCGCGCATCGTCACGGACGAATACGTGCAGCAGAGAGAAATCGCGGATCGCCTTGTCGCGAACAAACAGACGGACAAGCCGCTCGCTTCCCTCATCAGCAGCGACCTCCGCAACAAAAAAGCGGTCGAGAACGCCGTTCAGCGCATTTACAGCGGAGAGTACAAGATAGTAAAACCCGAGGAGTGATATGGCGGGCATAAAAAGCGTCGGCGTGCACATTCTCGACGCGCCGTACCATATCGACCGCGAATACACATATTATTTCGACGGCGACGTCGCGCCGGGCGATTTTTTGCTCGTTCCTTTCGGAAAGGCGAACAGGAAAAAGACCGCGCTCGTGACGAGCGTCGGCGAATGCGGAGATTATTCGGAGCTTAAACCCGTCACGAGCGCGATATCGAAAAGTCTTTCGCTCGGCGACGAGTTTATGGCTCTTTGCGTTTTTATGAGCGAACAGACGCTTTGCTCATACGGCGACGCTGTGCGCCGATTCATCCCCGCCGCCGCATTCGACTCCGCCGAGGAGATACTCGTTTACAAAAGCGATCCCGAGGAGCCGCTCAACGAGCGCGCCGAGGCGGTGCTTTCGTATATCAAACAGCACGGCCCCGTCAAGGAAAAGAAGCTCTTTGCCGAGTTCGGCGAGGACTGCCGCGCCGTCATTTCGTCGCTTTTGTCCGTCGGCGTGATCGCGCGCGACTACGAGATAAAACAGTCCGTCGGCGCGACGTGCGAGATCGCGTTCCCGAAAGACGACGCCGACGAGCGCGAGCTTTCCCGCGCGAGAACGCCGTCGACGTACCGCGAGATCTGGAACATCGTAAACGAAAGCGACGGGATCGAAGTGCGCGAGCTCGAGGAGCAGGGATTCAAGCGCACGCACATAAAAGCGCTCGAAAAGCGCGGACTGATCGAGATCAGAACGCGCGAGGTGATAAGAAATCACTACGACAATTTCAAAGCGGACGGCGTGCTTCCGACGCTTTCAAAAACGCAGGCGGCGGCCTATGAAAAGCTCGACGCACTGCAAAAAGACGGCGAGCCGCACGGCGCGCTCCTTTACGGCGTGACTGGCAGCGGCAAGACGAGCGTCATTCTCTCTCTTTGCAAAAGCGCCGTCGACGCCGGCAAAACGGCGATCGTGCTCGTGCCCGAGATCGGACTGACGTGGCAGTCGGTCTCCGTTTTCGCAAAAATATTCGGCTCGCGCCTCGCGATAATCCACTCCGCCCTCTCGGACGGGGAGCGGTTCGACTCGTTCCGACGCATAAAGCGCGGCGAGATCGACGTCGTGCTCGGCACGCGCTCGGCGATATTCGCGCCGCTTGAAAATCTCGGGCTCATCGTAATCGACGAGGAGCAGGAGCACACGTATAAATCGGACACGACGCCGAAATACCACGCGCGCGACATCGCCCGCTTTCGCGCGGCAAAAAATAATGCCCTGATGGTGCTTGCTTCGGCGACGCCGTCGGTCGAGAGCTTTTTTAAGGCGAAATCGGGCGTTTATACGCTCGTCGAACTTGCGGGCAGATACGGCAAAGCGAAGCTGCCCGAAATAATCATCTCCGACATGCGCGAGGGCGAAAATCCCGCCGAGGCGGGATACATCGGCGCGCGGCTCGAAGAAGAGCTTTCCGAAAACATCGACGACGGCAAGCAGTCGATGCTGTTCCTAAACCGCCGCGGCTACAACAGCTACGTCATCTGCCGCATGTGCGGAAACGTCGTACTCTGCCCGAAATGCTCGGTGTCGCTGACTTATCACAAATATAAACACACGGGCGCGCTCGTCTGCCACTATTGCGGATACAGACAGGCGCCGCCGAAACTCTGCCCGTCGTGCTCGTCGTCGCACCTTTGGTACGGCGGGTACGGCACGCAGCTGATCGAGGACGAGATAAAGGAAAAACTGCCCGCGGCGCGCGTGCTCCGCATGGACGCGGATTCGACGAAAGGCCGCTTTACGCAAGACGACATCGTCGAGAGCTTTGCAGGCGGCAAGTACGACATCCTCGTCGGCACACAGATGATAGCAAAGGGCCACAACTTCCCGAAAGTCACGCTCGTCGGCGTGCTGAACGCGGACAATTCGCTGTTTATGGACGATTTTCGCGCGAACGAGCGCACGTTTTCGCTGATAACGCAGGTCGTCGGCCGCGCGGGGCGCGGAGAAATGGCAGGCAGCGCCGTCATTCAGACGATGAACCCGTATAACGAGACGATCCGCCTCGCCGCGTCGCAGGACTACGACGCGTTTTACGAAGATGAGATCGCGCTCCGGCGCGCGCTCGTGTTCCCGCCGTTTTGCGACATCACGACGGTGACGTTTTCCTCCGAGGAGGAGGCGCAGAACGCGTCCCTCGCGTCGTCGTTTGCCCGCGCGCTCGAAAGCGAGACACGGCACGACTTTTCCGACGTGCCGATGCAAGTCTTCGGCCCGTTTGAAATGCCCGTTTACAAGATCAAAAACAAATTCCGCGTGCGGATAGTTATAAAACACAAGAACAATCGCCGCTTCCGCCGGCTCATGTCAAAGCTCGTTATCGAGTATTCGGCGCGGGCACGCGGCGCGGTGAATCTGTCGGTCGACATCAACCCGACAATAACATAGGAGATTTTATGGCAATTCTCAACATCTTAAAAGAGGGCGACCCGACGCTGAATAAGACGTCGCGCCCCGTCACGGAGATCACCGAAAGGACGAAAACGCTTCTCGACGATATGGCCGAGACGATGCACCGCGCAAACGGCGTGGGGCTCGCCGCGCCGCAGGTCGGCGTGCTTCGCCGCATCGTCGTCGTCGAAGTCGAGGAGGGCAACCTCATCGAACTGATAAATCCCGAAATTCTCGCGTCGTCCGGCACGCAGACGGGCCCCGAAGGGTGCCTTTCCGTGCCCGGAAAGCAAGGGACGGTCACGCGCCCGTCGTACGTCAAAGTCCGCGCGCTCGATAGAAACGGCGTCATGCGCGAATACGAGGGCACGGAACTTCTCGCGCGGTGCTTCTGCCACGAGATCGACCACCTCGACGGAAAACTCTACACGTCGATCGCCGAAAAGATCGAATACACGGAGGAAGAATGAAAATTCTCTTTATGGGCACGCCGACATTTGCGTCGGCGGCGCTCGAAGCCATCGCAAGCAGCGGCTGCGGCGAGATCGTCGGCGTTGTGACGAAGGTCGACACGCCGAAAGACCGCGGGCTGAGACTGCTCCCGTCCGCCGTCAAGGTGACGGCGGAGGCGCTCGGACTCCCCGTTTATCAGCCCGAAACGCTGAAAGACGGCGCGTTCGGGGAGACGCTTGACGCGCTCGCGCCCGACATTATCGTCGTCGCGGCTTACGGGAAAATACTGCCGAAATACGTGCTCGACGCGCCGAAATACGGCTGCATCAACATCCACGGCTCGCTACTCCCGAAATATCGCGGCGCGGCGCCGATCCAGCGCGCCATTATGAACGGCGATCGCGAGATCGGCATAACGATAATGAAAATGGACGCGGGGCTCGACACGGGCGATATGTTAATGAGGCGCGCGCTTTCGTTCACCGATGAAAACTTCGGCGAAATATACGACGCGCTGGCGCGTCTCGGCGGCGAAATGATCGTCGAGACGCTCCGTAATATCGATTCGCTCGTCCCCGAAAAGCAGGACGGCAGTCTCGCGACGTACGCACAAAAGATCGAAAAAGGCGACAGCATTGTCGATTTTTCGCGCACGGCAAAAGAGATAAACGATAAGATCCGCGCGCTTTCCCCCGCGCCGTGCGCCGCGGCAAAACTGAACGGCAGGCTTATAAAATTCACAAAAGCCGCCGTGATTGACGGCGCGGACGGCAAAATCGGCGAGATCGTCGCCCTGTCTCCAAAGGGCGACGGATATATAGATGTTAAGACGGGCGGCGGCGCGCTCCGCGTGCTCCGTCTTGTCCCCGAGGGCAAGAAAGAAATGAGCGCGGGCGACTTTGTGCGCGGGCGCGGGTGCGCCGTCGGCGACGTGTTTGAGTCATTATGACCGCCCGCTTTGCCGCAGTTTCAACACTGCTTAAAACCGCGCAGAGCCGCGGATATTCGAACATCGAGCTCGACGCGGCGATCAAAAAATTCAACCTTTCGGGCGTCGAGCGCGCATTTTTCACCGCGCTGTTCTACGGCGTGATCGAAAAGAAGATCACGCTCGACTACATCATTTCACGCCTGTCGTCGCGGAAGATCGACGATATCGACATCAAAGTTTTGACCATCCTCGAAACCGGGATATATCAGCTTCGCTGTATGGACAAAGTGCCCGAATCGGCGGCGGTGAACGAGAGCGTGAAGCTCTGCGACGAGTTTTACGCGCCGAAAAACAGCGGCGCGTTCGTCAACGCTCTGCTTCGCGAATATATCAGAAAAAAAGACGAAATTCCTTTCCCCGACAAGAAAAAGGACTATATAAAATACCTCTCGGTGATGTATTCCGTGCCCGAGTGGCTCGGCGATCTTTGGTCGCGCGAGTACGGCGCGGAGTGCGAAAAACTGCTCGAAGCGACGACACATTCGCCGCGCATGACCCTGCGCGCCAACACACTGAAAACGACGGCGGAAGAGCTTGCCTTATCCCTCGGCGCGCTCGGGATCAAGGCGGAAACGACGAAGTTCGCGCCGCACGGCGTAAAGCTCTTTTCCGCCGCGCCGACCGAATCGCTCGGCAACCTTGACGGACTGTTTTTCGTGCAGGACGAAGCGTCGCAGATCGCTGTCTCAGCTCTCGGCGCGACGGCGGGAGACACCGTCGTCGATTGCTGCGCCGCCCCCGGCGGCAAGAGCTTCGGCGCGGCGCTCGACATGAAAAACGCTGGCGCGGTCTACTCTTTTGATCTTCACAAAAGCAAAATGTCGCTCATCGAAAGCGGCGCCGCGCGCCTCGGCGTTTCGATCATCCGCGCCGACGTGCAAAACGGCGCGGAGCGGCGCGACGGCATGCCGCTCGCAGACAAGATCATCTGCGACGTGCCGTGTTCGGGCCTCGGCGTGATCGCCAAAAAGCCCGACATCCGCTATAAATCGCCCGAGGAATTCGAGAGGCTCCCCGAGCTGTCGCAAAAGATCCTCGACACCGCGGCAACGTACTTAAAACAAGGCGGGGACATGATATTTTCGACGTGCACCCTGCGGCGCGCGGAAAACGAAGACGTCGTGGAAAAGTTCCTCGCGGCGCATCCCGATTTTGCGCCGAGTCCGTTCAAAGTCGGCTCGCTCGAGTCGAACGGGACGCTGACGCTTCTCCCGCACGTGCACAAAACGGACGGATTTTTCATCGCAAAACTGCATAAGAATTAAAGGTTGAAAATGCAAAAAACAGACATACTATCGCTTTCGCTCCCCGAGCTCGAAGAGTTTATCGTATCGCTCGGCGAGCCGAAATACCGCGCGACGCAAGTATACGGCTGGCTTATCAAGGGCGCGGACATCGACGGGATGAAAAACGTCCCTGCGTCGCTGAAAGAAAAGCTCCGCGAATCCGCATTCGTCGCGCGCGCCGAGACAGAGCTCAAACAAGTCTCGCGCGACGGCACGGTGAAATATCTTTTCCGCCTTTTCGACGGCGAGAAGATCGAGAGCGTGCTGATGAAATACAAATACGGCAACACGCTCTGCATTTCGTCCGAGGTCGGCTGCCCGATGGGGTGCGCGTTCTGCGCGTCGACGCTCGGCGGGATCGTGCGCAAGCTCTTGCCGTCGGAGATGCTTTCCGAGATCATCGCGGCGCAAAACGACTCGGGCGAGCGCGTCTCGAACGTCGTCATGATGGGAATCGGCGAGCCGCTCGACAACTACGACAACGTGATAAAATTTTTGCGCCTCGTGAACGATCCGGACGGGCTGAACATCGGATACAGGCACATTTCCCTTTCGACATGCGGCGTCGTCGACAAGATTTACGCCCTTTCAAAAGAGGACCTGCCGATCACGCTGTCGGTCTCCCTCCACGCGTCATCCGACGAGAAGCGCTCGGAGCTGATGCCCGTCAACCGTCGATGGAACATCGAAAAACTGCTCACCGCCTGCGCCGATTATTTTCGCGCGACGGGGCGGCGAATATCGTTTGAATACACGCTCGTGTCGGGCAAAAACGACACGGAGGCGGACGCGCGCGAACTTATCACGGTGCTCAAAAAATACTGCGGCAAAATGCCGCTCCACGTAAATCTCATCCCCGTCAACAACGTCACCGAGCGCGGCTTTCTGCCGAGCGACAGGGCGCGCGTCGACGGCTTTGCAAAAACGCTGACGGACGCGCGCGTCAACGCGACGGTGCGCCGCAAGCTCGGCTCGGACATCGACGCTTCGTGCGGTCAGCTCAGGGCAAAAAACAAATAATTTTCCGGAAAGGGTATCACTTATGCTGTATTACGGCAACTCTGACGTCGGAATGAAACGCCAGATAAACCAGGACAATTTTTTAACGATCCCCGTTTGGGGCGGAGAGGGGACGCTTCTCGTCGTTTGCGACGGCATGGGCGGACATAAGGCGGGCGACGTCGCGTCGAAAAAGGCGATCGAAGCGTTCGCAAATTCCGTATTCCTCAACCCCTGCTCCGAAACGGACGAAAAGACAGCGCGCGCGTTCATCAAATACGTGCTCGTTTCGTCGAGCGACGCCGCAAACCGCGTCGTCTATACTCTTTCGCAGGAGAAGGAAGAATATCACGGGATGGGGACGACGCTCGTCGCCGCGCTGATCTATCGCGGACACATGTACGCGATAAACATCGGCGACAGCCGTCTTTACATGATAACGAAATACAAGACGATGCAGATATCGCACGATCACTCGTTCGTGCAGTATCTCATCGACAACGGAAAGCTGACGGAGGACGAGGCGAAGACGTACCCGCGCAGAAACGTCATCACGCGCGCTATCGGCGTGGGAGAAAAGGCGGAGGTCGATTTCTTCTGCACCAACCTCGCCGAATGGGAAGGCGGGTACCTGCTCCTCTGCTCCGACGGGCTTTCAAATTACACGGACAGTCAACTGCTCTTTGACGTCATTTACGGCGACGGGCCGAAGGAAGACGAAACGGAATCGGACATCGCGTCAAAGGTGAACAAGCTGATCTCGATCGCAAACAACGGCGGCGGCGCCGACAACATCACCGCCGTGATCGGCAAGTTCTGACGGAAGAAAAAAAGAGTGGAAGGAAAAAGACATGGACGCATACAGAAAATACAGCGGAAAAGTTCTTGACGGCAGATACAAGCTCGAACAGCCGGTCGGCTCGGGCGGTATGGCGGTCGTTTTCTCCGCAATAGATACGATGACGGGGCGGCGCGTCGCCGTCAAGATGCTGCGCGAATCGGCGGCGGAAGACCCGCAGACGCTCAGGCGCTTCATCAACGAGTCGCGCGCCGTGGCGATGTTCAATCACAACAACATCGTAAAGATATACGACATCTCCGTCGACGGCCCGTTCAAATACATAGTCATGGAATACGTCGACGGCATGACGCTGCTCGACTATATGGAATTCAAAAAGCCGATCGACTGGCGCGACGCCGTGATCTACGTCGATCAGGTGCTCCGCGCGCTCGACCACGCGCACATGAAGGGCGTTATCCACCGCGACATCAAGCCGCAGAACATCATGCTCCTCGAGGGCGGCTACGTCAAGGTGATGGACTTCGGGATCGCTAAAATACTCGACGCGAAGGATCAGACGCTGAACACCAACGCCGCGATCGGCACGGTGTACTACATTTCGCCCGAGCAGGCGAGAAACAAGAAAGTCGACTGCCGCACGGACATCTATTCGCTCGGCTGCATGCTTTACGAAATGGTCACGGGCGAGCGCCCGTTCAAAGCGGAAACACAGGTCGACGTCGTTCTAAAACAGCTCAACGAACAGCCGATCCCGCCCTCGCAGATAAATCCGAAAGTGCCGCTCGGCCTCGAACAGATCATCCTTTGCGCGATGCAGAAAAACCCCGCGGACAGATATCAGAGCGCGTCGCAGATGCTTCGCCACATCAGGCAGTTCGAAAACGATCCGACGATCGTGTTCGTCATGCGCCGCCCGTCGCCCAAAACGCCGACGGCGGACGTTGCCATCAACCGCACGAAAAAGGCGGCCGAACTGAACGAAGAGATCGCGCTCGGCTCATCATCCAAACCCGCGGAGCCGGTGCAGAAAGTACAGCAGGCTGAGCCGCGGCCGTACCGCCGCCCGTATCAGCAGCCGTACCCCGGCGACGCTCCGCACCGGAGCGCACAGCCGCAGGAGGTGCGCCGCCCGCAGCACGCGGATGAGCTTCGCCGTCCGCGCGCGGAAGCGCCTCGGCAGCCGCAGCAGCCCGCACCGCGCCCGACGTACGAGCAAAGCAGGCAGCAAAACACGGCGCCGCGCCGCACGTCGTCGCAGTCAAATCCCCCGCTTCGTCAGCCCGACAAGGTGCGCGGCAAGCGCGACGGCGACACGATCTCGCTTTCGACGTTCGTGTTCGTCATGCTGCTGTTCATCCTCGTCGTCGTTGCGGTGGTGTTCCTGCTCGTAAAATACCTTTCGCAGAATATCGAGATGCCGCAGGCCGTCGAACAGATAAAAACCGTGTGCGAAACGTCGCTCCCGAAGTTCTCGCACATAACTCGTATGTTTAATTTATGACGGGCGTCATCGTCGGCTGTCTCGGCGGGCTTTACTCGGTGCTGTCGGACGGTAAAAGATACGATTGCCGCGCGCGCGGCTCGTTCAGGCACGACAAAAATCCGCCGCTCGTCGGCGACAGGTGTGTTTTTGCCGCCGACGAAAAGCTCGGTTTTGTGATCGAGAAGCTCGAAGCACGCAAAAACGCGCTCATTCGCCCGTCGGTTTCAAATATCGACTATCTCTTGGTCGCATTTGCCGTGCGTTCACCCGCGCCCGATACGCTCTACATCGACAAGCTTACGTCCGTCGCGGTCTATAACAAGATAACCCCCGTCGTCGCCGTAACGAAAGCAGACCTCGATCCCGCAGCGGCTGAGAACCTTAAGGAAATATATAAAAAGGCGAAGATCCCCGTCTTCGTGACGTCGAGCGCGACGGGCGAGGGCGTTGACGATCTGCGCGATTTCATCGCGTCGCACGGCGACGCGACGCTGTCTTTTGCGGGAGCGTCGGGCGTCGGAAAATCGTCGCTCATGAACGCGATCTTCCCCGATCTGTCGCTGAAAACGGGCGCGGTATCGGAAAAGATCGAGCGCGGCCGCCACACGACGCGCGCCGTGTCGCTCTATCCGCTCTGCGATCTTATCGACGGCGCGACGGGATTTATTGCCGACACGCCGGGGTTTTCGATGCTCGATTTCATCGAATTCAACTTCTTCCCGCGCGAAGAATTGCCGCACACGTTCCCCGAATTTGAGGAATATCTCGGCAAGTGCCGCTGGCGCGACTGCACGCACACCAAAGAGGACGGCTGCGCCATTACGGAAGCCGTCGCGCGCGGCGAGATCGCGAAGAGCCGCCGCGAAAGCTTCATTAAAATGGACGAAGAGCTTTCAAAAAAGAATGTTTGGTAATTTCGTCAGAGACCGACAAACACCGTGCTTTTCACGGTGTTTTTTCGTGCCGCGAAAGCAAAATTTCCCGCGCCCCTATTGACAAATCGGGCGTTTTGCGCTAAAATGTTTTCAGATCAAAAAAAGAAGAGGTGAACACGATGGATTCCGGAAGTCGAGGTACAAAGGGGCTCGGCCGAAGATGCAAGAATAAGGATCACGTTCCGGAACGCGTTGTGCTCACGGAATAGACTGTTTTTGCGCCTTTGGCCTGCCCATGCCAACTTCCCCGAGGGGATTTTTGCAGTGGCAGGTCTTTTTGATTTACCTCTATGAAAATCGCCTTTCATCAAACTTGAAAGGAGAATAAACATGAACGAAATGGATGTGCACGAGCTCCACGACAAGATCGCGGAACTTATCGAAGGCAAAAACATCAAAGCCTTAAAAGAGCTTCTCGCAAATGTCAACCCGATCGACGTCGCCGAGGCGCTCGAAGGTCTTGACGAAAAAGAGATCCTTATCACGTACCGCCTTCTGCCGAAGGAGTCGGCGGCGGACCTCTTCGTCGCGGCGGATCCCGAATTTCAGGAAGTCCTCGTAAAAGGCTTCTCGGATGTCGAGCTTCGCGCGGTCATGGACGAGATCTACCTCGACGACGCGGCGGACATCATTGAGGAAATGCCCGCGACGGTCGTCGCGAGGATCCTCAAAAACACCGACGCCGAGACGCGCAAGGCATTAAACCAGCTTCTCCTCTACCCCGAAGACAGCGCGGGCAGCATCATGACGCCCGAATACGTCAGCCTTTACACGACGATGACCGTCGAGCAGGCGTTTGAGCGGATACGGAAAGAGGGCGTTGACAAGGAAACGATCTACACCTGCTACGTCACTGAAAACCGCAAGCTCGTCGGCGTCGTTTCGGTAAGATCGCTTCTCGTCGCAGATAAGTCGACGCTGATCGGCGACATCATGCACCAGAACCTCATCGCCGTCGAGACGACGGACGACAAAGAGTTCGTTGCATCGCAGTTCCAGAAATACGGCTACCTCGCTATCCCGGTAGTCGACAAGGAAAACCGCCTTGTCGGTATCGTCACCATCGACGACGCTCTCGACGTCATGGAAGACGAGGCGACCGAGGATATCGAAAAGATGGCGGCTATCGTGCCGTCGGAGAAGCCGTACATGAAAACGGGCGTTTTCGCGACGTACGCAAAGCGCATCCCGTGGCTGCTCCTACTCATGATATCCGCGACGTTCACGTCGCAGATCATAAACTCATTCGAAACGGCGCTGAAAGCGTGCATCCTGCTCACCGGATTCATTCCGATGATCATGGATACCGGCGGCAACGCGGGCGGACAGGCGAGCGTAACGATCATTCGTGGTCTTTCCGTCGGCGACGTCGAACTTCGCGACGTGTGGCGCATCATCTGGAAAGAGGTGCGCGTCGCCGCCGTGTGCGGCCTGACGATCGCGCCCGTTGCGTTCCTCAAAGTCCTGTTTGTCGACAGGATGCTCTGGGTGACAGAGGTCGACGGCAATCCCGTGAACGGAATCATGATCGCGCTCGTCGTTTCGCTGACGCTGATGTTCACGATCGTGATCTCGAAATTCATCGGATGTACGCTTCCGCTTCTCGCAAAAAAGATCGGATTTGACCCGGCCGTCATGGCGAGCCCGTTCATTACGACGATCGTCGACGCGCTGTCGCTGCTCCTTTATTTCGGAGTCGCAAGAGCGATCCTCGGCATTTAGCGTATAAAAATCCCCGCGCGGCGCATAATATATGCGGCGCCGGAGAAAATGAATTATCACTTTTACAAAATAGCGGATCTTATCACCGTCGCCGCCATGCTTACCGCCATCGCGGCGACGTGTCTTATGGTCATAAAATGAAAAGTCCCCGGGGATTTTGCTCCACGGGGACTTTTTCCTTTTCTCTCTTCCATTTTATTATTCCATAACAAAAGGGCTCCCTTGCGGGAGCCCTCTTATTATTAGGAATTAGGATTCAACTTTTATTATTTTGTAAAGCTGTTAACGAATACATAGTATACGTTATCAATTACTACATAGTTGAATGTAAGCGTGATGTCTTTTCTGTTCTGATACGAAATTCTCTGGCTTACAAAGTAGTTGTAAAGAGGAGAGAATTCGACATTCCAGAATGTGCCGTTGAGGTAAGCATCGATTGCCGCAGCCTTTGTGTTAGCTACGCCTTCAGCAGCAGTTGCTACGTCTTCCTTCGTGTAGAAGTGAGGCTCAGCATTTGCGCCTTCAGCTACGATTGCCTCGTCAGCTGCCCATGTTGCTTCGATCTCGCTTGTCGTCAGGATAGCTACGCTGGTGTTCTTGCCGCCGATACCGAAGTTAGCGCCTTCTGTGTCATGATAGATGAACTTGAATGTGTACTTCGAGATGTCTGTGCCTTCAACACCCTTGATCGTAGCTGTCGTCTTACCGTCAGCTGTTACGCCCGTGATGACGCCTGTGAGAACCTGAGCGCTCTGAGTGTTCGTGCCGTAGATGCCTGCAGCTTCCGGAACAACGGAGATAACTTCGTTATCCTTGTTGATGAGGAAGTAACCGCCGGCCTTGAGAGCCTTCTCAACGCTTGTTCTCTCGCTCTCGAGGTACGTAGTGAAAACGAACTGGATGGAACCAACTTCTTCACCTGTCGTAATGTCGATAGCGGATTCGGTAGATCTGATTACCCAGTAGTTGTTAAGCTGGATAGCCTCTGCGATGACTGTAGCGTCGCCGTTGAGGTATACAAACTTTGTTCCCGGTGTAACCGTATCATTCGTGTCAACTGTAACAGGAGCAACGGGTTTGTTGATCTTACCGATTACGGAGAGCATCGTGCATGTTGTTGTCGAGCCGTCGTACTGGTAATCTGTAGCAAATACTGTTGCCTTAGCTGCAACGAGGTCTTTAGCTGTTGTTGTTGTGATCGTGAAGTTACCTGTCGTGCTGTCAGGATAGATAACAACGATCTTGGAGTTCTGAGTCATCTGGAACGATTTAACGTGTCCGAGACCGTCTGTGAGGTATACGTGGTAGAGTCCGGGTACGTATCCTGCTTCGTCCTCTGTGTAAGCGACTGCAGAGATCGTTGCGAGGTTCTCTTCCTTAACGTCAGCCGTAAGACCGAACTGAGCCTTGATAGCGCTTGCAGCGATACCATATGCCTGAGATCCTTCAACAACCGTTGCGCCGGCTGTTACATAGTCAGGTGTCTGAGCCGTTGTCTTTGTCTTGTCGAACTGAGCTTCGCCATAGATGAGGTAAACGAGGTTCGTCGTAGGATCTACATAGTACTCAGAAGTATCCTTGTAGGATACGCCGTCGTCGATTTCCTGTTTCATCGTAGCCTGGTTGATAAGCGCGATAAGGAGCGTGTTGTTAGGATCTACAGGATAGTAGAAGTAACCCTTAACGTTCTGGAGCTTCTCAACCTTCATGAACATAAGCGTGTACGTGATCTTGCCATTTCCGTCGATGTGTCTTACATAGTAAGGATTGTAACCGACTGTCATGTCATAGAGATCATAGTAGCCGTTGCCTTCGGGGAGATCAACCTTGGTGTTAGCTTTCTTCGTGTAACCGAGGATGTAAGCGTTGTTCCAAACGAAGTCGCCGTTTGCTGTGTCGCTGAAGTTAGTCCACATTGTGTCTGAGCCTGCGCCAGTCGTGTAGAGCTGTTTAGCAAGACCGAAGTATGTGTCACCTCTCCAACCGCCACGGTTGCCGCCCTTGGTGAATACTGCATAGTTAGCTCTGAAGAATGCTGTGCCTTCTCCGGATTCAACTGTCTCGTATGCATCATTGTCCATGCCGCCGATTGTGTAGTAGGAGCCAGCGTCTTTTGTGAATGTGAGGTAAATGAGGTCATACTGAGATACAACCTGATTGTCCCAAACATAATCCGAGTCATAAAGCGTGCCCTTAACAAGCAGGTTGTTAACGAGAGCGTATGTAGCTGCATCGTATGTCCATACTGCTGTTGCGGAAGCCTTAACTTCGAGAGTCTGAACCTTGACACCGATCTTCTCAGTTGTTGTAGCAACTGTTATCGAAGCTGCGGTAGCGTTGCCGTAAGCTGTGTTGTAGTAGCCGAGTGTATCAAAGTTAGCTTCTTTGAGGAAGCCGAAGAGCAGCTGAGACGAAATTGTTTCGACTGTGAAGTACTGCTGATACTGCGGCTTAATGATGTACTGGTAGTCAGCGTATGCGATGTACGTGCCCTGTTCGAACTTCTGGTTCTTTGTTGCAGCAGAATCGTCATATCTGAACTGGTTACCGCTCTGTTTCCACTCAGGAACTGTTGCGCCGTCAGCGCCGTTAGCTCCGTAGTAGAGACCTGTCATCTGAACGCCGTATGTGCCTGCGCCGAGAGCAATAGCTTCCTGGCCGTCAGCACCCTTAGCATCCATCTTCCAGCTCCAGTTGGAGAGGTCGCCTGTAACTCTAGCAACTTTAACCTGGATGTCCTCAAAGAGAGCATCGATACCGAACGATGTGATAACAGCTGCCATCGAAGCACCGTTCTTAATGTTAGCTGCTACGTATTCGTAGTCAACTTTTGCATTTGTGTTGTAAGATCTTTCGTCACCTGTAGCAACAACCGTTACTTTGTATGTGTTGTCGCCGGTGTCTGTCTTTGTAACAGCCGTTACATAACCTGTAACTGCATCCTGAACAGCTGTGTCAACCATGCACCATGCAACACCGTTTTCGTATGTTACATACTTAACTGTATGGCCGGCCATCCAAGAACCTGTCTGAACAGTACCGATCTCATCGCTTACAACGTGATCTGTTACGAAGCTGAGAAGCGATCTGCCGGAAGCGAATGTTACGTCGCTTGTTACGCCGTCAAGAGTTACGGGGATTCTGATCTTTTCTGCGGGATCAACAGGGATGTAAACTGTTGTTCTCTCGCCGTCAGCTGTGATAACGGAAGCTGTGTAAACCGTTACGCCGCCAACCTTCGATGTGCCGGCTGCAACATTCTCAATGTAACCTGTTGTGAGGTCAGCAACATCAACACCTGTCGGTGTGTAAGGATAGAGGTTCGAAAGTCCGTACTGGTGAGTATCGCCGCCGCCCGTTCTGAACTGACGCTCGTTGTTAGCTGTAACAACAACCGTAACTTTGTTCGTAGCTGTGGTCGTTACGTACCAACCGTCGGAACCTGTTCCTGTTGTACCACCGTTGCCTACCTTGTAGCCAACTGCGATACCGCCGATGTTATGAGACTTAAGTCCTTCAACTGTCATGATGAAGTTGCCGAACGAGTCATAAACTTCTCTCGTGTAAGCGTCGTCGCTTGCAAGGTCACCGCCGTTAGCAGGATCGTGCGAGTCGTTGACGTCTTTGTAATACAGAGCACGGTTGGATTCCGTTACTACTGCGATGTCGTATGCGCCGTCACCGTCTGTGTCGGAGAATACAACGTTGGATTCGCCCTGTGCAGGTCCAAGGATGAGCTGGAGTGCTTCTGCAACTGTGAGCGGGTTCTCTGTGTCGATCGTGAGTGTGTCGAGATAACCGTCAACAACGAACGACGAATATGTGTTGAAGTTCTGGTTCGTTACGAACGCGCCGCCTTCGGGGCTGTAGATGTAAGATACGAACGAAGGAATCGTTTCTGTGAGCTGGAAGCTCGTCTTAACCGTATTGCCATTGAAGAACTCGTCGTAATTGGACTTCACATAGTATGTCTTTGTGATGTCAACTTCTGTGTCAGCTGTCGGGCCGAAACGACCTGTGAGCGGCACGTATTCGTAGTATTCCTGACCGTCATGGAACTGGAGTTTGAAGAATACTGTGAAATCGTTGACTAAAGCGGGAACTATTGTGTCGGCAACTGCGCCGTCAACATAGTAAACTGTGTTGGCAACATAAGCCGTTGTAGATGTGTTGACTTTTGTTACCTCATAGTATGTCGTTGTGCCAACCCAGTCGATCTGGAAGTCAGCGAGTGTAGCGAGAGCAAGCTCAACGCCGGCGCCGACTGTCGGAGTTACGGACTGTTCTGTTGCTTCGACATAGTATGTCTTTGTTGCATCATAAGCTGCTGCAACGGGGTATGTGTTTGTCGCCGAATCATACGTATAGTATGTCGTACCTGCCTTGAAGCCGATCGTGAAGTCAGAAGCCTTAGCGAGCTTGAGAGTCGCGCCGTCCTGTACATAGTACGTTGTGCCGATCTTGTTCGCATCAACCGCTGCTGTTGTATCAGCTGCTGCTGCCGTGTAGTAGTTCTTGCCCGACGTGAAGTATGTCGAGAAGTCGTCAGCTGTAGCAAGTGCGTATGCTGTTTCTGT
>Ga0310696_10004849_pt1 | contig 16393 bp, 13 predicted proteins | sample AusTroGonzalo_MG_4_FD_203885 | JGI IMG/M metagenome (GOLD analysis project Ga0310696, IMG submission 203885) | Bovine rumen microbial communities from tropical cattle in Woodstock, Queensland, Australia - Gonzalo_02 (v2) (version 2) | ecosystem: Host-associated > Mammals > Digestive system >...
GCGGTCTTCCAGCCCGAGTGCTGCCGCAACGCCCTGGAAGACCGCTTGGATTTCGACCGCGGCACCGCCGTGCTTCCCGGACTGGGGCTGTCTCCCCGGGAGCTTGCCCGCGTTTCGCGTATCGTCATCGCGGGGTGCGGCAGCAGCATCCATGCCGGACTCGCGGGGGCTTACTGCATAGAAGGTTTGGCGGGCATTCCCGTTTCCGTGGAGCAGGCTTCGGAATTCCGCTACCGGAATCCCGTGCTGGAACCGGAGACGCTGGTGATCGCCCTCAGCCAGTCGGGTGAGACGGCGGATACCGTTGCGGCCGTCAGGGAAGCCAGATCGAAGGGAGCCTGGGTGACGGCCGTCTGCAACGTCGAAGCGTCCACCATTGCGCGGGAGGCCGATTCGGTGATCCCGCTGCGCGCCGGACCGGAGTTGAGTGTAGCTGCGACAAAGACTTTTACCTCGCAGCTGGTCGTTCTTTATCTGCTGGCTCTGCTGGCCGGGCGCAATCGGCGGCTTCCCTTCGAGACGGCCTCCCGCCTGCTCCGTGAAGCGGAGGAGCTTCCCCGTCTGATCCGCGAAGTGTTGGACGAGGCGCCGGCCATCAAGGCTCTTGCCGAAAAATATGTCCGGGCGGAAGACATGTTTTATATCGGGCGGGGCAATCTTTACCCGGTGGCGCTGGAGGGCGCTCTCAAGCTGAAGGAAATCAGTTACGTTCACGCCGAGGGATATCATGCGGCCGAATTGAAACATGGTCCCATTGCACTGCTGGACGAACTCGTCCCCGTCGTCGCTTTGGTCAATCCCGAGGACGAGGGGGAAAAGGTCTGCGGCAACATCCGCGAGTGTCTGGCGCGGAAGGCTCCGGTCATCGCCGTCGTCGCAGGGAAAAACATGCCGGATGCACTGCCTGTCGGGGACATCATCCGCGTGCCGGCGTGTTCCCGTTTTCTTCTGCCCGCCGTTGCGGCGGTCGCGCTGCAGCTGTTTGCCTATTTCTTCGCCAGAAACCGGGGGTGTTCCGTCGACCAGCCCCGGAATCTGGCAAAAAGTGTAACTGTCGAGTGAGAAAGGAACATCGATAAAATGACAAAATTGTTTGGAACGGATGGGATCCGCGGCAAAGCCAACCAGTATCCGATCACGCCGGAGATCGCCCTGTGGACGGGAAAGGCGATCGCAACGATCTTCAAAGAGAGCGGTCGGTCCAAACCCCGGGCCATCATCGGCAAGGATACCCGGCTTTCGGGATACATGCTCGAAACCGCGCTGACCAGCGGATTGGTCAGCATGGGCATGGACGTTTTCGAGATCGGCCCCATGCCGACGCCGGCCATTGCGCATCTGACCCGGTCCATGTGTGCGGACTGCGGCATCATGATCACTGCCTCTCACAATCCGGCCTCCGACAACGGGATCAAGATTTTCGACAGAGCCGGCTACAAACTGCCGGACGAACTTGAAGACAAGATCGAGGCGGAGGTCTTCCGGATGATCGCCAATCACGCCATGACCGGTCTGGAGGAGATCGGCAAGGCTTTCCGCATCGACGACGCCCGGGGACGGTACATCGAGTTTGCCAAAAGTTCCATCAAAAACCACTCCCTCGACGGCATACGCGCCGTGCTGGACTGCGCCAACGGCGCGGCGTACTACATCGCCCCGCTCATTTTCAAGGAGCTGGGGGTCGATTTGATCCGTACCGCCACTTCGCCCGACGGTACCAACATCAATGAGAACTGCGGCGCGACCAGTCCGCAGAACATGGTCCGGCTGGTGAAGGAGTACGGCGCCGATGTGGGGATATCCCTCGACGGCGACGCCGACAGGGTCATTTTCGCAGATCAGTTCGGAAACGTCGTCAACGGCGACAGGATCATCGGATTGTGCGCCCTCGACTACAAGGCCCGCAAGCGGTTGTCGAACGACACCATCGCCGTGACGTGCATGAGCAACCTCGGACTCGTCGAGGCCATGACTCAGGCGGGGATCCGTACGGAGATCACCCCCGTGGGTGACAGGTACGTCATCGAAAAAATGCGCGAACTGGACCTCAACCTCGGCGGAGAACAATCCGGTCATCTGATCTTTCACGATTACGCGACCACCGGAGACGGCATCATTTCCGCTCTGCATGTGCTCCGGCTGATGAAGCGCAAAAACATGACGCTGAATGCCCTCGCGGGCAGTTTCATGACGGAGTTCCCCCAGCTGCTGACAAACATTCCCGTTCAGGAAAAGATCCCGCTGGAGGAACTGCCTCAGGTCACCCGTGTGATCGAAGAGGCCGAGGCGGCCCTCGGCAGCTCCGGAAAGATCATGGTCCGTTACTCGGGGACCGAGAAAAAACTCCGGGTCCTCGTGGAAGCCCGCTCCCGGGAGGAGGCCGAAAAGTGGCACTGTCTCATCTGCGACGCCGTGAGAAAGGCGGTTTGCTCATGATCGCCTTTTCGGATACGCCTGTTCCCTCATCGCTGGCGCCTCTGGACTGCATGGGGTCGATGCTCCGGTTCGAGATGGGGACGGGGACTCTCGAAACGACCCTTCGCGAACGGTGGGAAACCGTTCCCATGGCCGAAGAAGTCTCCGCATCGTTCTGGCCCTCTCTCGAACTTCTGCGGACTCTTGCCGGGTGTGGAAAGGGATTTCTTCTTGCGGCTCCCGGCGGCCGCACGCTTGCGGCGGGCGGGGACCGTTCGCGGGTGATGTCGCCGGATGAGGACTCCTTTTTCATCCGATATCCCTGGGATCTGCTGCGCATCCAGGAGGAGATCTATCCGGGATTGTCCGGATCCCGCTTTCGGGGAACGGTCAGGGAGGGCGCCGTGATCGACGGCGTCGTTCTGCTGGGGGAGGGCTCCGTCCTTCTTCCCGGCGTGTTTATCGAGGGCGTTTCCGTGATCGGACGCAACTGCCGTCTGGGCCCCAACTGCTATCTGCGGGGGAACACTTTCATCGGAGACAACTGCCATATCGGACAGGCCGTGGAAATCAAAAACAGCATCCTCATGCATCACGTCGCGGCCGGACACCTGAGCTACATCGGCGACTCCATCGTGTGTCCGGACACAAATTTCGGAGCAGGCACGATCATTTCCAACTTCAGGCACGACGGGAAAAACCACAGGGCTTTTGTCGACGGCGTTTTGACCGACACCGGGCGGCGGAAATTCGGAGCCGTCATCGGACGCGGCGTCCACACGGGCATCCACACGGCCGTCTATCCGGGCCGCAGGATCGGTTCAGGTGCGAGCACTCTCCCCGGAGAGGTCGTCAGCAGGAATATCGGCTGAGTCCCACGCCGTCCGGGTCTGGCGCAGGGCCTCGTAGAGCGCGATGGAAACGGAGTTGGCCAGATTGAGGCTGCGGTAAAAGGTCCCCGGCATGGGGATGAGGCGCAGACGGTCGGCGTATCCCGTGTAGAGTTCCGGCGGCAGTCCGGCGGATTCGCGGCCGAAGACGAGGTAGTCCCCCGGCGTGTACCTGACGTCGAAATAACTCTTTTTCCCGTGGGTGGAAAAGAGATGCAAAACCGCGCCCGGGTTCAGTTCCAGAAACTTTTCCCAGTCCGGATACCGGCAGAGATGGAGATGTTTCCAGTAGTCCATCCCGGCGCGGCGGAGATGTTTTTCGTCCAGCGAAAAACCCAGCGGGTCGATCAGGTGGAGGATGCTCCCCGTCGAGACGGCCAGCCGGCCGATGGAACCCGTGTTCTGGGGGATCTCCGGCGCGACGAGAACGATGTTGAAGGGCGTCATTTTTTTCTTTCCATTTTCGCGGCAAACATGATGTCGCAGTCGAAGCCCTCAGGCATGTGCATGAACCCGTCCCCGGGGGCTCCCGTGAAGGGGTCGGGGGCCCGGGAGAGAACGAAATCCGGATGTGCTCCGAGAAAGCGCTCCACGACCTCTTCGTTCTCCTGACGGAAGGCCGAGCACGTTGCATAGACGAGCACGCCGCCCGGCTTGACGCAGGGAGAAAAGCTGTGCAGGATCCCCGTTTGCTTTTCCGCATATTTCGCGATATCCGCCTCTTCCATCGTCCACGGTCCCCAGGGGGCGCGGCGCCAGACGCCGGAGCAGGAACAGGGCGCGTCGATCAGGACGCCGTCGAAGGGTTTGAGGCCGCGCCACGGACGGCCGTCGTGACAGCGGGTCACGATATCCGGATACCCCGAGCGGCGCGCCCTGCGGCGCAGTTCCAGGAGGATCCTTTCCCTCACATCTCCCGCGACGACCGTACCGGTCCGGCCCATGGCTTCGGCGATGGCCAGCGTCTTGCCGCCCGCTCCGGCGCAGGGGTCGAACCAGCGTTCTTTTCTGCGGGGAGCGCAGAAGCGGACGATGCACTGGCTCGCCAGGTCCTGCACTTCGACCTCACCCTTTTGGAAACACGGGAGCACCGCCAGATTGACGGAGGGCGCGGAGACGGCCGCAGCCTCGGGAAACTCGGGGAAGGTCTCGACGGCGACGCCCGCCGCGGCCAACTCCTCCAAAACATGGTCTTGGCCGTTTCGGTTGATCCTCAGCCACATGGGGGGCCTCTCCGGCATGCGCCGGGCGAAGTCCGCCGGAAGAAGCGGCCGGGCCCACTCGGGAAGCAGTTCTTCCTCGCGGAAGGTCATGGGGATATCCAGCGCTCCGGCCGCCGCGGCGGCCCGCTTCTCCCGGGGGAGGGCGGTCAGGCCGCCGGGGACCTGAACGCCGATGATGCGGGCGGCGGAGGAGAGGCTTTCCCGATCGTTTCCGCCGCAGGCCAGCGCAAAAAAGAGCAGGGCGGAGACGTCCCGTTCGGAGGGGAGCGCTTTCCCGGTTTCGAGGTCGGAAACGAGCCGTTCGCCCGCAAGTTTCCTCGCCCAGCCCCAGTGCCGGAGCAGCGTGTAGACGGTCCTGTTGATGAAAGCGCGGTCCCTGGAGCCGCACTGTCTGTTGGTCCGGTAGAACGCGGCAAGTTCCCGGTCGGCGGGAGCCTTTCTGCCGAACATGCCCGCCAAAACCGTCTCCGCCGCGCCGACGAGCAGTTGAAACTGCGCCGCTATTTTTCTTTCCGAAAGTTCCATGAATGCCGCTCCCCGCAATTTTTCCGTTATAATGTAGCACGGAAAGAAGACCGGCGCAAGCCTGCGGACATTTCCGGGTCTTGCATTTTTCCTTTCCCTGCATTATATTTACCGGAAATATCCACAAGGGGGAAAAGATGAAAGATTTTCTGCCGACTCTGCGGGGCGCGTTCTCCGCGGGGCTTTTCATCGGTCTGGCGGGCACGGTGTTCCTCTCCGTGCCGGACAGGTTTTCAGGGGCCTTCCTCTTCGGATTCGGGCTCCTCACGATCGTCTGCTGCGGCTTCAAGCTCTACACGGGCGCGGTGGGCTATCTCGTTCTGCAGGGAGCCGCTGCGGGGAAGTATCTCCGGACGCTGGCCGTCATCTGGATCGGCAATTTTCTCGGGACCCTTTGCGTCGGGACCGCCCTTCGGTTTTCGAGGGTGGGCGCGCCGCTTGCGGAACGCGCGCAGGCCCTGTGCCGGATCAAAGCTGCCGACTCATGGACCAGTCTGCTCGTGCTGAGTTTCTTCTGCGGCATCCTCATGTTTCTGGCCGTGGACACCTTCCGCCGCAAGGAGGAGGTGCCCTCCGTCATCCGCGGGATCATGGTCTTTCTCTGCGTGATGGTCTTCATCCTGAGCGGCTTCGAACACTGCGTCGCCGACATGTACTACTTTTCCGTCGCCGGCATGTGGACACGGGAAACGCTTCTGCGCACCCTGTGGATGACGCTGGGCAACTCCCTCGGAGGCTTCCTTCTGCCTCTGCTGGGACGGCGTTAGGGCAGGGGAAGCACCCAGACGTTTTCCGCCACGCGGGCGGGGATCTCCAGAACGGTGTCGCCCTTTCTGATCCGCAGGGACGTTCTGTCGAGGGAAAAATTCTGACAGACGATGGCATCGTCTTTGGCAACGGGCAGCGTTTCCGCGTTCTGCAGATTGCGTCCGATGTGGAAGACCCGGGCGCGCTCGCCTGAACTCAACTCCGACATGAGAAGGGGTTTCTCCCCCGTGCCGCCTCCGAGAAAGGACATGGCTTCGGTCAGGAAGACCTGAAGCTCCCGGGCGTCCTGCCGGTTGCCGATGGCCTGGGAAAAGATCACGAACCGCTGGATCGTGTCGCTGTCGACGGCATGTTCGAGATAACACGCCGTCGCCGACGCCTTTTCGGGAGACAGTCCGAGAACGGCGGTGAAGAAATTTTTCAGAACGCCGTGGCGGCGGACGACCTCGTCGGCGATGCGTTTCCCCTCCGCCGTCAGCTCCACCGGGTAGTGGGCGTTGTAGACGATGTACCCCATCTTTTCCAGCTGCCGCAGAGCGGCGGTCACGGAGGGCATCTTGACGTTCAGTTTCCCCGCGATCTCCTTGGTGTGTGCATGGCCTTCGCCTGCGATCAATTCAGAGATCGCCTCCAGGTAATCCTCCAGGCTCGCTGTCAGTCGCTGTGTCATGTTTCTTCTCCGGGGTTTGTCGGCCGTCTTAATATACCCCGTTCCCAGTCAATAACAAGCGTGAAAAAATTTTTTTTCGATCTTTTGTCCGTTATCCACGCGGGGGCGGGGATGACGCAGTCCCGGATGAGGGGTATTGACAAAACCGGATCCGCGTGTTATATTCACTCCCCATCAGGACCATGACGGCAACTTGAAAATGCGGGAGGCGGGAAATGGGACGTTATGAAATCATCTCTCCGGGGCGTTCCTTCGGGGAGCTGGGAAAGATCGCGTGGGCGGCCCTCAAGGGACGCTGGGGCGCGGCCATCGGGACGAGCTGTATCGTCCTCGGGATCCAGATGGCGGCCGGGATGGTCCCTCTTTTCGGCCGTCTCGCAGGTCTGCTGCTCTGCCCGCTGACGGCGGGGATGATGCTCTTCTGGCTGCGCCTGTTCCGCGGGGAAAAAACGGAGCTTTCCGTCGCCTTCGAGCCTTTCGACAGGTATTGGACCTTTCTGTGGGCCAATCTCCGGGTGATGATCTTCATTTTTCTCTGGATCCTGCTCCTGATCGTTCCGGGCCTCGTCGCCGCCTTCCGATACGCCATGACGATCTACATCCTGCTGGACCACCCCGAGTACTCTGCGGAAGAGGCCATGAAGGAAAGCTGTGAGATCATGTACGGCCACAAGCTTCGGCTCTTCGGCTATTCACTTCTGTTCACTCTGATGATCGTTTTCGCCGCCGTTTTCACGCTGGGGATCGGATTGATCTGGCTCATTCCGTGGCTGGGCGTCTTCATGGCGGCTTTCTACGAGACCGTCCGCAAACCGGATGGATCGACGGAAGCGGAAGAACCCCCCGCCGCACTTCCGGAGCCTGCGGAAGCGGAAGAAACGTCCGCCGCGCTTCCGGAACCGGACAAAACAGAAGAAACATCCGCCGCGGAGTGAAAGATCACTTTTTCTTCAATGCCTTGATCCGGTCGCGCAGTTGCGCCGCACGCTCGAATTCGAGGGCCTCCGCCGCGGAGAGCATTTCTCCCGTCAGTTCTTCCACGAGGGCGTCCAGTTCTTTTGTCGAAAGCCCCAGCTGATCCAGGTTGTCCCCCGCCGTGCCGTCCAGCATGGTCCCGGCCAGACGGGGCGCTTTCAGCTTGGATTTTTTCGTTTCCGCCGCGCCTATGAGTTCGCTGATGGTGACGTTGCGTTTTTTGGCGACAGTCTGCGGAACGATGTTGTGCGCCTTGTTGTAGGCGATCTGCTTTTTGCGCCGGGCCGCGGTCAGGTCGATCAGGGCCTGCATGCTGGGGGTGACGGTGTCCGCGTAGAGGACGACGCGTCCGCTTTTGTTTCTCGCCGCCCGCCCGGCGGTCTGGACCAGAGAGCGCTCCGACCGCAGGAAACCCTCCTTGTCGGCGTCGAGGATCGCCACCAGCGCCACCTCGGGCAGGTCGATGCCCTCCCGCAGCAGGTTGATGCCGATCATACAGTCGTACTCCCCCTCGCGCAGTTTGTTGAGCACGCGGACCCGTTCGAGGGCGTCCAGTTCGGAGTGCAGATAGCAGGCCCGCACGCCCAGCTCCGACAGGTAGTCGGCCAGCCGCTCCGAGCCTTTCTTGGTCAGCGTCGTGACCAGAGTCCTCTCGCCCCGGTTTGCGGTCTCGCGGATCAGGCCGAGCACGTCGTCCACCTGACCCTCCAGCGGGCGGATCTCGATCTCGGGATCCAGGAGTCCCGTCGGGCGCACCACCAGTTCCACGGGTTTTCCGCTTTGGCTCAATTCGTACTCGCCGGGCGTGGCCGAGACGTAGACGGTCTCACGGGTCACGGCCTCGAATTCCTCGAATCTCAGCGGCCGGTTCTCCAGCGCCGACGGCAGGCGGAAGCCGTGTTCGATCAGGATCTCCTTGCGGTGCCGGTCGGCCTTGTACATGGCCTGGAGCTGGGGCAGCGTCACGTGGGACTCGTCGATGACGGTCAGGAAATCGTCGGGGAAGAAGTCGAAGAGGCAGTAGGGCCGCGTTCCCGGACGGCGGTTTGAGAGGTGCATGGAGTAGTTCTCGATGCCGCTGCAGTATCCCAGCTCCTTCATCATCTCGATATCGTAAGTCACCCGCTGCTGGAGCCGCTGGGCCTCGACGAGAAGATTGTTTTCCTCGAAGAATTTGAGCCGTTCTCTCATCTCCTCGAGGATCGTTTCGGCGGCGTTGGCGATCCGGTCCGGCGGCAGGACGAACTGCTTGCAGGGGAACAGCGTCGCCAGCTCCGGGCGGAGTTTGACTTTGCCCGAAACCGCGTCCCGGCGTTCGATGGTGTCGATCTCGTCCCCGAAAAAACTGATCCTGACGAAATCGTTCCTCTGGGGCTCGAAGACGTCCACCACGTCGCCGCGGACGCGGAACTCCCCCCGGCCGGGGGCAGTGTCGTTGCGGTCGTACTGGATATCCACCAGTCTTGCCAGCAGATCGTTGCGGCTGAGCGTGTCGCCCCGGGATATGCGGACGCACATGTCTGTGAATTCCTCCGGCGCGCCCAGACTGTAGATACACGAAACGCTGGCGACGACGATCACGTCCCGGCGTTCCACCAGACTGGTTGTCGCGGAGAGGCGCAGCCGCTCGATCTCCTCGTTGATGCTGGAGTCTTTGGCGATGTAGGTGTCCGTCTGAGGGATGTACGACTCGGGCATGTAGTAGTCGTAGTAGCTCACGAAATACTCGACCGCGTTCTCGGGGAAGAAGCTCTTGAACTCGCTGTACAGCTGGGCCGCCAGGGTTTTGTTGTGGGAGAGGACCAGTACCGGCCGCTCCTCCTGTGCGATGGCGCAGGCGAGGGTGTAGGTCTTGCCCGATCCCGTCACGCCCAGAAGCGTCTGGCGGCTTTTGTGCGCCCGGAACCCCTCCTGAAGCAGACGGACCGCTTCCGGCTGATCTCCCGCGGGAGGGAAGGGGGCGTGCAGTTTGTAGATGCCCATGGGGGGGACGCTCCGGGCTTCACACCATGCCCGAGAAGGGCTGTTTGTGAGGATGGCGCAGCAGACGGCAGTTTTTGCACATGAAGCCGTCGAGGCCGAGGATGACGGCGCACTGCTCCGACTGGTAAAGTTCGACGGTGTCCCCGACGGGGATCGTTTCCGGAACGAGGGCGTTGTCGGTGACGAGCAGACCCGGTCCGCGGACGATCTCGATCTCCACGCGGGATCCCGGATCCAGCACCAGGTGGTTCACCTCTTCCGTGGAATTGCTGAAGGCAAGACCGATCCCGACCCGGAAGAGACTGTGGGTGATGCTTCTGTAATAGGCGGAACTGCCGTGGACGCTCGACAGACAGACGCCGTCGCCCACGATCTCATGCGCATACAGCTCCCCGTCGATCCTGACCCGGTAACGGAGCGCGCTGCCCCGGTCGAAATTGTGGATGAACACGTCGTTGAGAGCCATGGATTCCTTCCCGCGGGCGCGGGCCGCCACTTTCGGCAGCAGAGTGCGGACGGCCTTGCCAGAGACAAGTTCTTCGAGACGGGTCTTCGCGTCGTGCCGCGGACAGGGCGAGGCCGTCGCCGCGTCCCGCAGGGGAAACTTGGGGATCCCGGGGTAGTCCCGTTCGGCGCCCAGCAGCGCGCCGTCGCCGCCGTGGGTGACGATCAGTTCGAAGTCCCTGTCGCACTCCTCCAGCCCGAAAGAGCGAAGGACCGGACGGATGTCGTCGAGATTTTTTCCCAGCAGTTTGATTTTCATGACAAGTCGCTCCTTGCTTCGATTGCATATAAGATGGCCGCCGCCGCATTGCCGACGTTGATGGAGGCCTTTTTTCCGTACATGGGCAGTGAGATCGTGCCGTCGACCGCTTCCAGCGTCGCCGGATGGACTCCCAGCGCCTCGTTGCCGAAGATCACCGCCAGAGGGAAAGTATAGTTTCTCCGCCACGCGGGAACGCTGCCCGGCAGGGGTTCCGCGGCGAGGATCTCTTTCACGCCCTCCCGCCGCAGGGCGTTCACCGCCTCGAGGGAGGTGTCGAATGTGCGGCAGGGGACCATTTCATCCGTCCCCATGGCGGTTTTCACCAGGCGCGGGTGGGGCGGGACGGGCGTGCAGCCGCAGGCGATGATCTCCGAGGCGCCGAGCGCTTCGGCGATCCTGAAGATATTGCCCGTATTGTGCGCGCTGCGCAGCCGGTCCAGTACGATGATGACTTTTCCCTTCACTGCCGTTCCGCTCTTTGATTTCCTGTCGTCATCCGTCGGTCCTCCGGAGCGAGAAGATTCCGAACGATATCCCCGCCGCGGAGAGGACCGCCGCCGCGGGGAAGGCCGCACCGCTGGTCTGAGGCGAGGTGAGCAGACCGGCCGCGAAGGGGCCGATCGTTCCCGTCACTCCGACGATCACCTCGTTGACGGCCACGTAGCGGCTGCTCTTGTCCGGCGAGATCAGCGAGTGGTAGACGAACATGAAATAGAAGAAACCGGAGTAGATGCCGAAAAGCGCTGCGGCCAGCATGAACTGGAAAAAGGTGCTCCCCGTCCCGAAGATGAGCAGTGCCGCGATGCCGCAGGCTCCCGCGGCGGCGGCGGGCAGGGGCCTGTACATGAAGGTCTTTCCTCGGATCAATGCCAGGGCCGTCAGCGCCTGGACGTAGCTCACGGCGGCGATCACGATCCCCGCCTGGGCCTGGGAGAATCCCAGCAGGTTTTCCCGGTAGGGAACGAGACTGCGGAGAATGAAAATGGCGACGGTGCCCGTCCCGCCGATGACCCACCCGACCAGGACTTTATCCGGCTTGTCCGAAGAGGGAAGGAGTGTTTCCGCGGGAGGGACGTCCGCGGAGACCGGCGCTTTTTTCGCGGACCGTGAGATGAAATATATCCCGGCTGCGATGCCGAGACCGATCACGAGATTGATCGTGAAGCTCGTTCCGGTCTTGAGCAATCCGAAGACGAAGGGGCCCGTGGCGAGTCCGGCGCTCCAGCTGGCGGTGTAAAGTCCCGTGGCCCGGATGACACCCGCGTTCTGATCCGGCTCGACGGATTTGGCGAAGATCTGAAACGCCGTGCAGTACGCGGCCGCTCCCACGCCGTAGAGGGAGATCCAGACGAACTGCAGGTAGACGTCGGGAAAAATCAGAAATCCGGCCGAGGCCAGCGCGATCATGAGCCCGGCGGAAACGATGAGCGAAACCGCGTTGCCCGGCGTGGTTTTTTTGCCGATCAGGAAGGACGAGACGGCGTAGACGAAGGCCCACGCGGAGAGCGTCGCCCCGACGACCCAGCCGGGAGCGGAGGCCTGCGCGCAGCGCAGCGGGACGATGAAGAAGGCACCGCCCAGGATGCAGTTGACCAATATCGGGAAAATGTACAATGCCCAGCGGATCATAAAAATCCTCTCCCTTTTCCGCCCCCGGATGTTTCGGACGGTACTGCCGAAACCCCCGTCACGCCCTTTTGCGTCCCGCTTTTCAAAGTAAAAACAGCCGGAAATCGCTCCCCGGCTGTTTTGATTCGGATCATTTTTTCACTCGATCCGGAGAGTTATTTCTCATCCATCTCCTTGAGCGCCGCCTTGCGGCTCAGGCGGATCTTGCCGGCGCTGTCGATGTCGATGACCTTGACGGTGACGTAGTCCCCTTCATTGCAGATGTCGGTGACCTTGTTCACGCGGTAGTCCGCCATTTCGGAGATGTGCAGGAGCCCGTCCATTCCGGGAAGGATCTCGACGAAGGCGCCGAAATCGCGGAGCGTGACGACCTTGCCGCGGTAGATCTTGCCGACTTCGGCCTCCGCGGTGCAGGCGAGGACCCGCTCCTTGGCCGCATCGAGCTTGCTCTTGTTGGTGGCCATGATCTTGACCTCGCCGGAGTCGTCCACGTCGATGGAGGCTCCCGTCTCCTCGGTGATGGAGCGGATGTTTTTGCCGCCGGGACCGATGAGCGCGCCGATCTTGTCGGGGTTGATCTTGACGACTTCCAGCCGCGGTGCCCGCTCGCTGATCTCCGCGCGGGGAGCCGGGATGCAGGCCTCGATCACGTCGAGAATTTTGAGACGGGCGATGCGGTTGCGCTCCATGGCCTCGCAGAGCAGGTCGATGGGGATGCCCGGCAGCTTGAGGTCGAGCTGGAACCCGGTGATGCCGGTGCGCGTTCCGCAGACCTTGAAGTCCATGTCGCCGAAGTGGTCCTCGGCGCCGAGGATGTCGGTGAGGAGCAGTCTCTCGCCGTTGTCGCCCGTGACCAGGCCGCAGGAGATCCCCGCGACGGGAGCGGTGATGGGCACGCCGGCATCCATCAGCGCGAGGGTCGCGCCGCAGACGCTGGCCATGGAGGTGGAGCCGTTGGAGCTCATGATCTCCGAGACGCAGCGGACCACGTAGGGGAAGTCCGCCGGAACGACCTTGGAAACGGAGCGCTCCGCCAGGTTGCCGTGACCGATCTCACGCCGTCCGGGACCGGTGATGCGGCCCACCTCGCCGACGCTGAAGTTGGGGAAGTTGTAGTGCAGATAGAAACGCTTGAGACCGATCCCGGTCTCGCTGTTGAGGTCGTCGTACTCCTGCGCATCCTTGTCGCTGCCCAGCGTGGCGATGACGAGGGCCTGGGTCTCGCCGCGGGAGAAGAGCGCGCTGCCGTGGACCACGGGCAGGACGCCGACTTCGGCGGAAAGCGGACGGATGTCGGTGATGGAGCGTCCGTCGGGACGGAACTGCTTTTCGAGGATGATCTTGCGGGTGATGGTCCGCACGTAGTCGTCGAACCCCTTGGCGGTCTCCAGCGCGAAGTCCGTGTCGCTCATGTCGGCGAACTGGCCGCGCAAGGCGGTGCGCAGTTCGGTGAGCAGCGCGTTGAGCGCGTTGTTCCGGTCCTCTTTGCCGGGAACGGTGCAGACGGTCTCGATGGTGGGCGCGCAGAAGTTTTCAAGTGCGGTCTGCAGCGCTTCGGGAACGAGATAGAGCTTGTAGTCCTTCTTGGGGCGGCCGGCCTTGCGGGCCAGCTCGATCTGGGCCTCGCACTGTTTCTTGACGGCTTCATTGGCGAAATACATCGCCTTGCGCATATCCTCTTCGCTGACGAACTGGGCTTCACCTTCGATCATGATGACCTGGTCGGGACGGCCGGCGTAGATCAGTTCGAGGGAGCTTTTCTTCATCTCCTCGCGGGTGGGGTTGACGATGAACTTGTCGTCGATCTTGCCCACGCGGACCGCGCCGATGGGGCCGTCGAAGGGCAGGTCGGAGAGCATGAGGCTCACGCTGGCGCCCAGCATGGCCAGCACGTCCGCGTCATTGACGCCGTCGGTGCTGAGCATGACGCTCTGGATCTGCACCTCATTGAAGAACCCCTTGGGGAAGAGGGGACGGATGGGGCGGTCGATCATGCGGCAGGTCAGGATCTCCTTGGTGGAGGGGCGGCCTTCGCGCTTGATGTAGCCGCCGGGGAATTTCCCGGCCGCACTGTACTTTTCGCGGTAGTCGACCTGAAGCGGGAAGAAATCCGTTCCTTCCCGGGGTTCGCCGGAACAGGCGGCGGCGAGGACCACCGTGTCGCCCATGCGGACGAGACAGCTGCCGTTGGCAAGTTTCGCGACTTTGCCGGTGGAGATTTCCATGCTCCGGCTGTCGTCGATGAGAAAATTGACCTTCTCTTCTGACATGATATTCCTTTCGGTTTATTTGATTTCCCTGAAAGGATCAGTCATCCGCGCCGGATCCCGCCGTGCGCCTCTCTCCGGAAGAAACGAAACTTCAAGAGAGACCCGCGGAATCCCGGTATCGGTTCCCCGAAACGCTCCGGGAGCCCGATAGCGACCGAATTCCACGCGGCGGAGCGGAAAACGTGCGCCTTGAACGACTGATCCTTTCCTGTCGAAAATACAATCTTGACGTATAATGTAGCTCCATTCCGGCTTTTTTTCAAGCCCGGGATGTCCCTTTTTATCCGTTTTTCGCTGTTTTTCAGAGACAGCGCGTTCCGTCGATGAAGACCTGCCGGACCTTGAATTCGTCCGAAAGCAGGACGAGATCGGCGGTGTATCCCGGTTCGATCTTGCCCAGTCCCTCTAGTTTGTGTTCCCTTGCCGCGTTGAAGGAGGTCGTTTTGACCAGTTCAGACAGGGGCAGTCCCGTGACTGAGGCGACGTTTTTCAGCGCGTCGCAGATGGCGAGGGTGCTGCCCGCCAGCGCGCCGTTGGAGCTCAGGCGGGCCGCGCCGTTCTGAACGGTCACGGGCAGACCGCCCAGCGTGTAGCTGCCGTCGGGCATCCCCGCCGCGCGCATGGCGTCGGAGATCAGCATGACGTGATCGCAGTCCTTGACCTGGAATATCAGCTTGACCATCGGGGCGGAGACGTGGATCAGGTCGCAGATCAGTTCCGTCACCGTGTCGCTCAGCAGCAGCCCCGCGCCGACCATGCCGATATCCCGGTGGTGGAGCGGCGTCATCTGGTTGCAGAAATGGGTCATGTGGCGCAGGCCCCGGTCATAGGCGGCTTTGAATTCCTGAAACTTCGCCGCCGTGTGCGCGCCGGAGGGAACGATCCCTGCGGCGATCATCTGCGCCGCGAACTCGGGGCCGTTACCGCACTCGGGGGCGTAGGAGATGCGTTTGACAGGGTAGATGGCGTTCAGCCGCCCGACCAGAGCCGCATCCGGTTCCCGGACGAAATCGGGATTCTGCGCGCCGAGACATTTGGGATTGATGAAAGGTCCCTCCAGGTGGATCCCGGGGACCTTTGCCCCCGTACGGTGCCGCGCGTATTCCTTCGCCTGAGCGCAGGTCGAGGCCAGATCCGACTCGGGAAGCGTGAGGGTCGTGGCGAAGACGGAGGTGACGCCCTCGGCCACCTTGGCTTTCGCAACTTTTTCAAGGGATCCCGGTTCGGGATCGCTGAAGTCCGCCCCGGCCTTGCCGTGACAGTGGACGTCGATGAAACCCGGCAGGAGCATGCCGCCCGCCGCGTCGACCGTTTCCGCATCCCGGGGAAGGGCCGCGTTTTGGTTCAGGACGGCTTCGATCTTGCCGCCGGCGATCAGAACGCTGCCGGGACGGTCGACGCCGGGAGAGATGATCCGGGCATTTTCGATGAGGAGTTTTTCAGCCATGACGCACCTTCTTTCTTCACTTGCCCACTTCGGGGAGACTGGCCGCGATCATGGCCTGACCGTGGCGTTTGAACTCCTCGTCGGGCACCTTGAACTCCAGCTGCGCCGCGATCTCGGGGAATTCCGTTTCGACGACCTCGCGGGCCGTTTCGATCACCACGTCGCCGCCCCGTCCGGAGCTGACTCTGCCCAGCAGCAGGAGTTTTTTGACCAGCCCGTAGAAATCCGAGAACTGGGCGGCCGCGTAGCCGAGGTAGATGCCGATGGCGCGGAAAATCTTTTCGGCGCGGGGATCGTCCTGCTTCATGGCCTCCTGAACCTTTTCCAGCCGGGTGGGGAAGGGCATGTCCTGCGGGAAGTCGAATCCTGCGGCCGGAGCCAGACGGGCCACCGCCTGCTGCGAGAGGTACTGCACCGCGCACCCCGTGTCGCCGGACCACTCGTCGGCAGGGGCGTCCGCGCGGAAATCGATGGGCACGAAAGCCAGTTCGTCCAGATAGTCGGTGATGTTGCCGCGGGCGTTGACGAACCCGGCGGCGACACTGGTCCCCATGGAGACGCCGAGGACCGAGTCCGAATGCATGGACATGGCTCCGGCCAGGGCGGTCACTTCCCCGTCGTTGGCCACGACGAAGGGGACCTTGAATTCGGCGGCCAGTTCGTCGAAAAGCGGCCAGATCTTCTCTTTGAAATCCTTTTCCGACACGCCGCGGAACAGGGAGACGAGCCGTGGCTGGCCGTCCACGTACACGCCCGCGGAGCTGCCGCCGATGCCGTCGATGCGGGGCAGATGGGCCGCCGCCCGCAGGATGGAGTCGCGGATCCCCGCCTT
>Ga0310696_10004850_pt1 | contig 16390 bp, 14 predicted proteins | sample AusTroGonzalo_MG_4_FD_203885 | JGI IMG/M metagenome (GOLD analysis project Ga0310696, IMG submission 203885) | Bovine rumen microbial communities from tropical cattle in Woodstock, Queensland, Australia - Gonzalo_02 (v2) (version 2) | ecosystem: Host-associated > Mammals > Digestive system >...
GGAGAGCATGGAAGCGATGTCATAGTCGTTCTTCACCTTGCTTCCCATGACATTTCCGATGTTGTCAATGAACAGGATATAGTCGCCGGACATCTTAATCTCGTCCAGGAGCCCCTTCACCCGTTCCTCAAACATTCCACGCAGGGTCGTACCGGCCATGAGAGCCGTCATGTCAAGGGAAATCAGCTTCTTGTTCTTGAGGAACTTCGGAACCGTGCCCTCAACAATCTTGTAGGCAAGTCCTTCGGCCAGGCAGGTCTTTCCGACACCGGCACCTCCGACGATGATGACATTGTTCTTCTTCCTTCGTCCGAGGGTCCTTATAATGGTGTCAATCTCGTTCTCGCGCCCGACCAGCTTGTCAATCGCGTGAAGCTCGGCCATGGAGTTCAGGTTCGTGCAATACTGCTCAATGAACTGGTTCTTCCCCTTCTTCGCCGTCGGTTTCTGCTGTGCCGTCGCCGCCGCTATCGACGATTCGTCAAATCCGAGCATCCTCATCAGCTCCGGTGGCATGTCCGTCGGCTCTCCGTTGAAGTTCGTTGACTTGAAGACCACGGGACCTGCTGGCGTGTTGATGATTTTGACCGATGTGTCCCCTCCGTTCGCCAGGTCAATCCCGCCGAAGAACGGTTTCTGGGCCTGTTTCTGGTCCTTCTTCCCGTCCCCGACACCGGAGCTTATCTTCTCCAGGAGGACAGGATACGAAAGACCGGCCCCATTGAACACCTTGCGTATGCTGTTGTCCGGAGCGTCGTCGGCGAGTATGTGAAGTAGGACATGCTCACTGCCGAGCTTTTCCGCGCCAAGCATCTCCCTCTCGGTATTAGCCCCGGCCAGCGTTTCCGTCAGCTTGGAGTCATACTTGATTTCTCTGTTGGGTTTGATGGCGCTCAATGCCCGGCCCTGCAGAATCTGGCGGTAGGTCGTGTAGATGCGGTTCTTCGCCATGTTTGAGCAGCAGTCGTTGATGATTTTGTAGACCGTTGAGTCCTTTTGGTCAAGGATTGCAAGGATGAAATACTCAAGGGTGAGAACCGGTGTCGGCATCTCCTTCCCCAGGGTATTCTCCATGAACCCAAGGAGCCTGTTAAGCTCGTTCGTGTAATTTTCGTTCTGGGTCATTATTGTTTTGTAATGTTTCTATCGCTATAATACAAGCTTTTTTTCGCAAAAACAAGTCGGAAATGCAAGCTTATTCACTTGCAATGCGGGAAAACAAGCAAATCCGCTTGCAATCGCGTTTTGATATATAAATATTTTTCCGTATAATAACCTTGTAAAATTGATTGATTATGGCATATAAGGCAAAATACTACGACAAGAAGACGAAGACTGAGAAGGTCTGGCACGAGTCCTCAATGATTAAGTACACAGAGATGGTGGAGGACCCGGACGACAATTTCGGGGAGCTGACTGTGGTTTTCAACAACGGAGCAACCTACAGGTACCAGGGTGTTTCCCTCGCTGACTATGTGCTTCTCGCTGCCGGTGGAATTGACTCCTCAAACGGCAAGACATTCAACAAGGTTATCAAGGAACACGGGTACGCGTACGAGAAGATTGAGCCGATGTCCCAGGATTACATTGACGAAGGCCTTAAGTGGGTGGTTATGAAGCAGGCCGAGAAGTTCAATACCTGTTTCATCTTCGGGCCGGAGGATTTCACCGAGATGGAGTTTGACCATTTCGCGGCTACGAGACTTACCGGCGCCCTTAATGACATTCTGGGTGCGAAATTCATCATCCGGGACAGCCTGAAGTTCGGAAACCGGGTGGTTGACTATCTCGTTGATGTGCTGAATGTTAGCCCGAAGGACATAACTATCTATAAATTAGCCGATTGCGAGTCCTGTATATACAACATGGACATAGAGAGGAACGACGAGTTTGAGACCGACGAGGAAATGGACCAGAACATGACGCTCCGTTCCAACTATGACCTCGGAATCGTCCACAACTGGGAAACCGAGGTAACGAGGGAGTCAAAGAACATTTTAAGAAGATATATCTATGAATAACGGAGTATTGGAGAAGCCGGACTATGTTTTCGGAAAGGTACCTCAAATCAAGGACATCTGCATTGAGTTCGGAATTCCGCTTGACGATGCCGCTACGGTGACCTGCATGTATGAGGCGGTCAAGCGATGCACGGAGGACAACGCCTACGACTACAACGATGAAATCTACAACGATGGGTACCGCGAGGGTTGGAACGATGCGCTTGACCAGTGCGAAAACAAGATTGACAGCGTGACCTGGGATATCGGGAGGCTGAGAAAAAACTAGAAATCTGGTGATGCCGGGGCTTTTGCTCCGGCATTTCTGTTATTGTTAGCTATTTATCAGAAAATAATAGCTAACAGAATAAGGTATGTTTGATTTCCAATACAAAGAAAGCGTGGGGTTCGTTTCCTATGCTGCAGCGATGAAGGCGAAGGCCGGTGGATGCGACGAGTGCTCCGAGGAGGCCGAAGAGGCAAAGAAAGCCGTAGAGGAGCTTTCCGAGGCCGTTTCCGAGCAGAATGAGGCCGTAGCTGAGAACTCCGCTGCCATTGCCGAAAACAAGACCGCAATCGCCGAGAACGCGACCGCCATTGCCGAGGAGACAACGGCCAGGGAAGATGCAGTCAGCGACCTCAACGACAGGATTGACAGTATCCCCGGAACCGAGTTTGACCCGGACGACTATGCCAAGAAGGAAGATGTGTACACCAAGGCCGAAGCTGACGAGAAGTTCCTCACCGAGCACCAGGACATCAGCGGTCTCGCGACGAAGGAGGAGCTTGGCGGCGTGACCGAGCGTGTTTCCACCCTTGAGAGCGAGTTCGCATCCGTCGACGAGAAGCTTATCGGTCTCGCGGAAGCCAATCTCGCACAGGACACGGTCATCGCGACGAAGGCTGACGACCTGGAGATGGAGAACAAGATTTACGCCCTCACCCAGCTTGTCGGAGACCTTGGCGGAGCCGTTACCTACGAACTCCCGAGCCCTGCAGGTAAGTCGTTCAACGCCCTGATGTCCAACAACGGAACGGTCAAGCTCACCGACGATGTTGAGACCGGCCGTTTCGGACCTGGTGTCACGGCGAAGAACACGGTCAAGCTCAACCTGAACGGCCATAACCTGTCATTCACCGGAACCGGAAACAACGGCGCAATCATGGCCAGGGGTACCGAGCAGATTACCATCTACGGAAAGGGAACCATTGACGGCGGCGAACTTATAACCATTCAGGGTAACGGAGCCGACTCGGTCATCAACCTCACCGGAAGCACGACTGTCTATCGCAACTCCAGGAACGGAGGCGAGCTTGTCTACTGCTACGCCGGAACCATCAACATCACCAACGGAACATTCAGAAAGGATGTTGGAAGTACCGATTATCTCCTCAACTGCTACGATGCCAACTACAAGAATGGAACCGCAAAAATCATCGTCTCGTCCACATCCAAGACTTCCGGCCCGAAGTTCTACGATTTCAACCCGACCGACAACAGCGCCGAGGGAGAGCACACGAACTTTGTTGCCGAAGGTTGCGAGGTGGTAGTGTCAACGGTCACCGAGGACGAGGTCGAACACACCGTTTACATGGTTGTCAAGTCGGCCGAGTAAGCGTAAAACAACAATCATACCGTGAAGGACTGGCAAAAGCTGGTCCTTTTTTTGTGCATAAGCGACTATTTATGAAGAAAAGTGAAAATTATGTTAAAGAATTCAAGCAACGAAGTGACAAGGTTCATTCCTACCCCGCTCGCAGGGTGCAAGAAGGTGAAGAGCGTCGGCAACGATTTCAAATCTTTTGACTATCGCAGGAACGCCGCCGATGTGAACAATGTTGAGGAGACTCCGGTTCTTAACGAGATGGAGCCTTCTACCGCGAATATCATCGTCGGTAAGCTTGACACCGTAGGAAACGACTTCAAGTCCCTCGACAACAGGTCTCTCCGGGAGGAATAGGCCTATGAGCGTACGGGAGAAGGAAAAGAAACCGTCGGCAATGAAACAGGTCCATAACAAGGTGAACGCCGGAATTATGGACGCTGTTGCCTATGGCGGTATGTGTGAGGCTGCTGACCCTGAAGATGAGGAATACCAAATCGGAATGGAGGACGGTGGCCTTGAGCCGTACGCGCATGTCAAGGAAGGAAAGAAGACGATGTTCGTGACCGAGGAGCAGCTGAGACAGATGAAGATACTCCTTGAGGCCGACGACAAAAAAGAAAACCAACCAGACTACCAGACATACGTTAAGTCCTTCATTAAGTTCCTCCGCAGTCAGCACCTGTCAATTGACCCGCTGCCGGAGATTGAGTTGAATGACGAGGAGCAGGACGGGCTTTTCATCAAGACCGGTTATTATTCCCCGGACGAGAGAAAGATTGTGGCTTTCACCAACGGAAGACACATCAAGGACGTCATGCGCACCATCGCCCATGAGTTCATCCACCACATGCAGAACGTACAGGACCCGGATAAGGACTGGGGTTCAAACGGCGACCTTGAGCAGGACAGGAAGCTTCGCGGAATTGAGGGCGAGGCATACCTTCTCGGGAACATTCTTTTCAGGGAGTGGACCGAGTACGCCAGGAAGAACGAGAGGAACCTGAACGAGTCCCGAATCTCCGAAAGTCCTGACAACTGCATGGGCATCAACTGGCACCTGGAGGATGCGGTTCCTTTCATGGTGTACCTTGAGGACGGGAAGTTCTATGTTGACTATCCGGGAAGGACCCACGGAGACATGCTGAGGAAGCTTGGTGTGTCGGAGGATACCGTTGAAAACCTTGACGACCTTACCTTCGCCGAGCATGTTGAAGTTGAGCGGACCGGAAGATACTGGCCGATGAACAACGTGATATCCCTCTGGGAGACCCCTGTTGAGCACCAGTGGAAGCTCATTAACGTCGTAAGCCAGCTGAGCGACCACATTGACATGGACCTGAAATACCTTGTCGTTGACTATTGGGAGAAATACCCGGCATGGACCGTCCCGTACAAGTGGTTCCTTAACGGTACATTGAGCATGCTCCTTGAAATCGGCGTTGACGGGATAAGCGCCGTTGACCCGTACGAATACCGAGAAACCGGAAAGTACACCAAGTTCTTCGTCAAGCTTAAGGACGGAAGGGGAATGGTCTTTGACATAAACGGAGACATCGTTCCGTCCGAATATCAGGTGGGTTCCGAAAGCCTGAACGAAGCGACAGACGAGATTGTTGAGCCGGACGACGTCGACCTTTCCTCCTTCAACATAAAGAAGCACCTGAATCCGAAGTTCTGGGACGACGGGCACCTTGACACCAGGATACGGCTCAGGCTCCTTGACATCGCCGACGACTTCTTTGACTCTCTCGGCGTTGACTGGGTTGAGCCGGAGGATGTCATCATCACCGGTTCCATCGCCAACTATAACTGGAACAGCGAGCACTCCGACATTGACCTCCATATCCTCGTTGACTATGAGGATGTTGACGAACGCGTTGACTTCGTCCGCGAGTATTTCACCCTGAAGAAGAACGAGTGGAACGACAAGCACAAGGGACTGCGAATCTTCGGTTTCCCGGTTGAGGTTTATGTCCAGGACGCTAACGAGCCACACGCTTCCAGCGGCGTGTACTCCATTGACCGTGACGAGTGGATAACCGAGCCTGACAGGGAAAAGCTCCGCTCGGGAAAGGTGGACAAGAGGCACGTCCGGGAGATGGTTTCCACCTACATGAACAAGATTGACAATTTGATAGATATTTATAAGCGCCACAAGGACGACGAGTATGAGATGAGGAAGGTTGCGGATGACGCCGCCGAGATGATGAGCGAGATAAAGAAGCTCCGTAAGGACGACCTCGCGAAATACAACCGGGAGATGTGCGACGGAAATATCATATTCAAGGCCCTGCGGAGAAGTGACTACATCGGTAAGCTGATAAAGCTGAAAAACTTGGCTTATGACAAAATAAACAGCCTGTAATCACTTTTTGCAATTGTAAGATATTTATAAGAAAACTGTTGGGATATAAGACCAAAATTGAAAATAATTCTGATAAAGATACAACGAAATGTCTAACAAGAATGACCAGCTGGTACGCATGAAGGAACTCATCAAGTACGGCACGGTGAACGAGGATACAAAGCCAGTTAGCTCATATAACATTGAGCATAAGGCTGTTGCAGCTGACGGAAGATGCTATGGTATCATCCGTGAGAACAGCAAGTTTTTTGTGAAGGTCGCGACTCCGGGAAAGGAGACGATTGCCGAGGCCTATCAGTACATCGGCGGTATTCAGAACAAGAAGAACTACGAATACAACAGCTACAACAACGCTCTCAAGCAGTTTGAGCTCAAGCTTGGCTCCATCAACGAGGCCTATGACGAGGACCGCAGGGTGAATGTTGAGACGCTCGACCCGTTTAAGAAGGAAGACCTTGTCATTGAGGGAACCGAGAAGATGAAGAACGAGCTCGCCCGCCAGCGCCAGATTATGCGCAACGCCAGCGTCATTATGAACGAGGCCACCGAAATCGGCTCAACTCCGTTTAAGACCCAGCCAGAGGCAGAGCACGAGAACTCCGGCGACAAGGACTATCCTTTCACCAAGGAAGGAAAGCCTGAGCAGGACCGCGGAGCCATCAAGTTCGGCGAAGGAAACCCGGACAAACACAGCTCCACATTCGGACCTGACTCCAATGATGTAGAGGATTATGACCTTGATAAGGGTGCAACCCCTAAGGTTAAGGGTTCTGTCGCTTCTGAAAATCCTAGCGGCGGAAAGGTTGCCCGCGTCAATGAAGGTGTTGAGGAATGCGGTCTCGCAGGTCCCCTCCCGGAAGAAGGCGAAGACGACCTTGACCTTGGTGGCGGTGAAGAGCCTGAAACCGTAACCCCTGAGGAGTTCAACGGTTCCGAGGGCCTTGGCATTGACCTTGGTGACGAGGAACCTGAAGTCGGTGACGAGGAAGGCCTTGGCGACGATGAGGGCGAAATCGAAATTGAGCTCGGTGACGACGAGGAAGACCTTGACGACGAGGATGAACTCGGTGACGAGGAAGACCTTGACCTTGGCGATGATGAGGACTTTGACTTCGAGGATGAGGACGAATTCGGTGACGATGAGGACCTTGACCTTGGCGATGACGAAGAGTTCGACGACGAGGAAGACTTTGACCTTGACGGCGAGGAAGAGGGCGAATTCGGAGACAATGACGAAATTGAACTTGACGAGAACATCGTTAAGCAGTTCCGTAGACTCGTAAGAGAATCCATTGAAGAAATGGCGTTCAAACAGCACCCGAAAGAATGGGACGACCCGGACGATGACGAAGAACTTCCTGAAGATGAATATGTCGAAGATGATATGATTTTCCCGGACGATGACAGGATTGCAAGTTGGCACGAACCTATTTACGAGGCCAAGTCAAGAAAGATGAACAGCATCGTTGAGTCTGTCGTCCGTGACATCCTTAAGGAAGATGAGCTTCATGTATTCGGCGACCACCCGGGTTACCGTAAGAAGCCTTTTACCCTTCCTCAGACGGGTTCCGACAAGTTCCAGGTCAACCGCGACTGGAACGACGACAGCGTGCACAACGAGGAGCCTTTCGGCAAGGGCAAGGGTGACAGCACTCCTTTCGACATCCTCGTAGCTCAGATTACTGATTCAGTGATGAAGCAGGTGAACGAGGGTAAAAAAAAAGTGAAGTAACTCTTAACGAGAGGAAAGTCATAAAGGTAAAGAAGGAAGCACCATCCGCGGGCGTTGTTCCGCAGGGTGATGCTTCTTCTGTTGCTCCAGCCCCTATGCCAGCTCCGGCTCCCGCGCCAGAACAAGCTCCAGTCCCAGGGGCCGACATGGCCGGTGGAGAGTTTGACCCGATGGGTGCGGACCCGAACATTGGTGCAGGAATAGGAAACATGGCAGACCAACCAGACACACCGGTGGAGGACCCGGCTATGGACGACGTCGACCCGAACCTTGGAAGCGACTATCAGGACGACGACAGCACCAGCGGAATCATTGACCAACTGTCTGACGAGGACAAGGAAGCCGTAAGGAACTATGCGAAGAGCCTACTGAGTCGTGACGAAGGACAGCCTGACCAGGATATGGGTGACATGGGTGCAGCTGAACAGCCAGCCGCACCGGCACAGGGTCAGGGTGTGATGATGGAAATTACGAAGGGCCGCTTGAAGAGGGTTCAAAAGCACCTCAGCGAAACTTTCAGGGACAACGAGAGGCAGGACGACGAACCCGACAGAAAGCAGAAGAAAGTGAATAAAAACTTCGGAAAGAAGACCCCGTTTGACTCACCGTTAGACTAAAAACGGCATTCTACGCGATATTTATAAAGGTAAAAGACTTTGAAGATGAAAAAAATGATTATAAGCCCGGCACAGTTGAAGGCGATTAACGAGGCGGCTGCAGTGACATACGCGAGGTCATCAGCTCCGTCCGACATAACCTCCGCGGTGAACGGCATGGTAGGGAAGACCACATCCAACGAGTTCCAGGTGAAAATTCCTGGAAACAACGGGCCAGCAATGGCGACCACGCTCCCTGACCTTCAGAGTGGAACGGAAACAATCAGCCCGGAAACGAGCCAGGTGAATGTAACGGCAGACCCGACAAAGACCGCCATGACCGAGACGAAATACTCAAAGCGACAGGTTGAACTTGGCCGAATGCTTGAAATGCGTCGGACAGGCAAGGTCTTTTCCAAGAAACAGCTCAATGAGATGTTCATGGAGTCACAGGAGAACATGCAGAGACTACAAGACTGTATCGGTAACTGCCGGTTCTATGACATCATGCTGGCAATCGGCGAGAACTTCGGGCCGGAAGCGGAAGACGAGGTAAGAAATGCCTTCGCAAACGGACAGAATGTGAACGAGGTGTTGAAAAGGATATTCGGCGCCGCAAGCCCTGAAGAGCAGGAGGAATTTTTGGACGACCTGGGAATCTGATGAAAACAGTCTACATCAACGAGAGCATGGTAAAACTGCTTAAGGAGAGTGTTCTTATGAGCACTCTTCCGGCCGTTATTAGGACATCCGTATCCCGGTCTCCCTATGGAGGTCTCCCGCTGTTCAATGGAAACGAGGCTATGACGAAGGCCTTCATTGACCGCGCGCTGACCTCCGAGTTTGACCGTGCGAGGACTGTCCTAAAGAACATGGGCCAGATTGACTCCGTTGATGCGAACACCGTTGAGGACGCGTTCCAAAAGATTGTCCTGCGGTGCCAGAAACTTGAGGAACCGAACCGTGACGCGCTGGAACGGATTGCGGTAAACTATGTCATTGACCTTTTCGGAATACCTGACGACATGCTGAAGATTGAGGCCAGGCTGGTCCCGGACATTGAGGGTGCAGAAGACCTCTCCCCGATAGAGCCGTTTGACGGTGATGTGGATTTTGAAACCGAGGACCTTGACGACCTTTCCAATGTAAACATGGACGTGGCGAAAAGGCATGTCGTTAACGCGCTGAACATGGGTGCCGGTATGAGAATTTCGGAGAACGTTCGCGGATACCTTGAAGACCTGTATGACATTGACAGTAGGCTCCCGCAACTATACAAGGAAGCCATGTCGCTGAACAACTACATGATTTTCAGAAGCCCGGAACTTGGAATAACCGACAAGACCAGGAACCAAATTGGACTCGTGAACGTGAAGTACGGCCCGTCTGACGAACTTGTGACCATCAGCGCGCAAGGTACGATATTCCCCGTTCTCCTCTGCGAGCTTGTCAGGGGTCTCATGGAGCTTTTCTCATCCCATGGTCTTCCGAAGGCAACTGAGCGCACCGAATACATCCTGAAGAAGGCCGACTATTTGAAAGCCGAGCCATGGCAGATGAGAATCGGGCCGTACCTCTGGGAAAAATTCACTTCCCTGTTTGAAAATTCCGACACAAGCGATATGCCATATATTTATAGGGTGGTGTCCAGCCTTGAGCCACAGATGTTTTTCAGCGTGATATCCGAAATGCTGGCCGGTACGAAGAAGGGAAAGGCTTACGCCGAGAAGATTCTTTCACAGGCGACGCAGGAAAAGGGCATGGTTGGCTTCACCGACAAGATGAACAAGAGAAAGACTGACAAGAGTGTCATAACCGACGGGTACATGAGCCCAGAAGAGTTTTAACGGTTATTTATAGTGTTATGGATAAGTCAAATCTCATAGAGATAAAGAAGGGGCAGACCGGTACAGGCTTGCTCATTGAACACGACGGCTATATCTCGGCTGACCTTGGAAACAACAAGAAACTGTTTGAGGATATCAACGCCGCGAGAAAAAATGGGGATGAGTTTTATTGCCCACATCCTTTTGTGCTAAATGCAGTACTACAGAGATATGGTGCTGAGAACGCGAACGGGCGTATTTACCCGGAAGCAATCCTTAAAAGGGAAGTTGAACGTTACCAGGAAAAGATTAACGAAAGGCGGGCGATTGCGGAGTTAAATCACCCGAGCGAATCGACCATAGACCTTAGTCGTGTTGCCATCAACGTAAATGAAACGTGGTGGCAAGGAAATACTCTCTGTGGAAAGGTTGAAATCATCACCAGTCCAGGATATAGAAAATACGGAATCATTTCATGTGAGGGCGACCAAACCGCAAATCTTCTCCTTGAGGGGATTAAAATAGGTCTTTCTTCTCGTGGTCTTGGCTCTGTTACTTCAAAGATGGGTGTGCTCATGGTTGAAGACGATTACGAGTTGGTCGGATTTGATGTGGTTAGCGACCCTTCAACTTTTAATGCCTGGTTTTGTCGACCTGGAGAAGATATACCGCAGGAGTACTTGTCGGACGGGAAGGCACATGGTGGTCTATTTGAAAAACTTGAATGTTTTAAGGACTGGTTAAACGAGTAATGTAATGATGTTTTGTCTCTTTAGCAGATATTTATTGTGTAAAACCCACTGAATTACGATTTTTCAAATTCAGTGAATATTTATTTTAAAAATAAGCGAAATAATAAGCTGATTTACAATGAGCGTAAAGAAAAAAAGCATAAATTCTCAGGCCTTGATGGAAATGGCTGAAATAAAGAACGCCATCAAGGAAGAGAGCAAGGGCACCATCAAGGCCCTGCTTTCCGAGGCTGTTAAGGAAGCTCTCCGCGAGTCCGTTGACGACGACGATGACGATATGGAAATCGTTGACGGTGAGGACAAGGATTGCTGCCCGAAGTGCGGAAAGTGCGGCGATGAGTGCGAATGTGGAAAGGAAGACGCCGAAGGTAAGGACAAGAAATCAGGGAAAAAGGATTCTGGCGACCTTGAAGAGGACGGAATGGAGGATGAAGTTCCGGCCGACGGACAGGCACAGGACCCCGCTATGAATGCACAGGCACAGGACCCGATGGCCGCTCAGGGACAAGACCCTACAGCCGCTGTAGCTCCTGGGGCAGGTGAAGGCGCACCGGCACAAGACGATTTCATGGCACAGTACCAGACCGGCGATGAAGATACTTTGGACCTCACGGGCGAGCAGGATATCCAGAACGTCCTCAAAGTCTATCGTGCCCTCTCCGACGACGACCAGGTTGTTGTCAAGCAGGACGGCGGCAAGATTAGCCTTCAGGACAATGGGACAGGCGCCGAGTATATCATTGACCTTGGAACCGATGGAGAGGAACCAGAGGTTGAAGGTGGGGCCGACCAACTCTCCGAAGAATATTTCGGGGGTGCGAGCGACAAGTACAACGAGCTCGCGGAAGAAAATAATGAACAACCAGACGAAACAGAAATGAAAGATGACATGATTTTCGAGATTGACCTCGGATACACTGACAACTATCAGGACAAGGACCCGATTGACGGCCTGAGCAATTCCGAGCCATCAAAATCTGGTCGTTCCTGGCACAAGGGTATTCCTACCGGCACCGAGAAGCCTTGGGCTGGCAAGGGTACTGAAAAGAAGGGTGACCCGTTTGACAAGACCGTCAACGAGAACCTGACTGAACTTGACGATGACTACTTTGCAGCCGGTCTTAACGACACCGGTGTTGCTGAGGTTGAAGTCGAAGATGGTATGCCTTTTGACAAGAAGGTTGGTGAAGTCAACGAAGCTGGCTATAATGTCGGCGGCGCGGCTGAACAGCGTGGCATGGGTAACAAGAGCCGCATTCCTAACGGAAGAAAGGAATATGGTCCATATCCTAAGCACCACGTCTCAACCGAAAACGACTATGAGGAAACCATCAAGGAGATGAAGGCCAAGTACGGTAAGCTCTTGGAGGCCTACAAGAAACTTCGCACAAGGGACAAGAAGCTCAATGAGACTGTCAAGGAGCTCCACAGCGGACTCCAGGAAGCCTACATGACCAATGTCAACCTTGGCAAGTGCACCAGGCTATTCATTGAGAACACCACCACCCAGGCTGAAAAGCTGAACATCGTCGAACGCTTCTCCAACGAGGCAAAAACGCCGAAGCAGGCGCAGGCACTTTATGAGTCAATTTCCAAGCAGCTTGCCAACAACAAGTCCGCCATTGACGAGAGCAAGGCCACTGACAAGACCGTCGTTAACGAGAGCAAGGCTCCGGAATACAAGTCCCAGGACCTCCTCAACACCATTGACCTCATGAACAGAGTCCTAAACTGCTAACAGTAAAAAAACAAAGAATCATAAAAAGCAAACACTAATAACAATGAGAGAATTCTTGAACAGCGGTGAAATCGGCAACATCGAACTCAACGAACAGCGCCGTATCCGCAAAGAAATCAACGAACGCTGGGACCGTCTCGGCATGACCGACGGCCTTAAGGGCGTTATCAAGGAGAACATCGCTACTCTTTACGAGAACGAAGCTCACGCTCTCCTTAACGAGGCTACCGATGCTAACAACAGCGGCTCCTTCGAGACTGTTGTTTTCCCTATCATCCGCCGTGTTTTCAGCAAGCTTCTTGCTAACGATATCGTTTCCGTCCAGGCTATGAACCTGCCGGTTGGTAAGCTCTTCTTCATCCTTCCTGTTACTTCACAGAGGGACTGGAGCTCCGACGAAATCGCTGACGGTGTTATCGGAAAGCACAAGGGCCTCATGGGCTACGAGCGTACTGACCGTCGTAACGGTAACAAGTACAATCGTTTCTATCTTCCTGACGAGGTCGTGGGCGACATGGCCTTCGAGTACTTTGACGAGGATGCAAAGCAGTGGGTCAGCGGTGACACCACCTATGCAAACTATGACGAAGCTTACGAAGCTATCAACGAGGCCCATCCGGGTGCTAAGATGCGTCAGGCCGGTCCGAAGGTGACCCGCTACATGCACAAGACCCTCTACGACCTCTTCTACAACGACTTCCTGTATGACAATTCCAAGGGTAAGATTCACATCAAGGTTACCGACGTTGCTCCTATGGAGTTCAAGCGCGGTCGTCTTGTTGAGATGGAGAGCGCTGCCGACGCCAAGCTTTATGCTGACGGCACTGTCCGTAACCTCATCGTGAAGGTTTCCGGTTTCTCCTCTTACTGCGCTGGTAAGCTCACCGGTCCTGACGGTAACGAAATGGACACCGAAGGCTTCCTCGCTTCCCTGAAGGTCTTCCTCTCCACCAGTGGTGCTATTGAGAGCGTTGACATGAGTGGTGTTACCACTTCCGCTTTTGAGCCGATGGAGGCTATTCCTTTCCGCGTTGTCACCCAGAAGTACGGTAAGGGCATCGTTGAATACCACAACGGTTGCGATTGCGACTCCGAGGGTTGCATCTACCTTGACCTTGACCTTGCAAAGCCTGTCCGCGTACAGGGTGGCTCACTCGATGGCTACATCGGTGTTGACAAGGACCAGCTCGACGCTGCTCTCTCCTGCATCAAGGCCGCTTGGTCACAGTACGACAGCCTTGAGCTTGAGACCGAAATCGGTGAGGTTTCCTTCAAGCTCGCTAGCGTGACCGTCTCCGTTGAAGAGCGCAAGCTCCGTGCAACCTGGTCACCTGAACTTGCTCAGGACGTCAACGCATTCCACAACATCGACGCCGAGGCTGAGCTCACCGCCCTCCTTTCCGAGCAGATTGCTGCTGAAATCGACCGTGAAATCCTCCGTGACCTCCGTGAGGCTGCTCCTTGGCAGGCTCGTTGGGACTACAACGGCTGGCGTCGTATGGCCGGATTCTCGACCAACTATACCCAGAAGGACTGGAACCAGGAACTTATCACCAAGGTTAACCAGATTTCCGCTCAGATTCACAAGTCTACCCTCCGTGGCGGTGCAAACTTCCTCGTGGTTTCTTCTGAAATCTCCGCAGTCTTCGACACCCTGGAATACTTCCATGTTTCCGACGCTTCCGCTGAGTCCGACCAGTACAACATGGGTATCGAGCGTATCGGTTCCGTCTCCGGACGCTACCAGGTATACCGCGACCCGTATTCACCGGCTTGGTCCATCATCATCGGTCACAAGGGCAAGTCTCTCCTTGACACTGGTTACATCTACGCTCCATACATCCCTATGCAGCTGACCCCGACCATTGTCAACCCTGAGAACTTTGCGCCGGTCAAGGGTATCATGACCCGTTACGCCAAGAAGGTTGTCAACAACCGTTTCTTCGGTCACGTCCGCGTTGACGGTCTCGTTCAGTGGGACATCAACGAGCTCCGCTAAACCAAAATGCGTGAGACACAATGAGTTATGGGAGGCCTCAAAACCTCCCATAATTTTTGGGAACTATTTACCTGTTGTCCACGAAAGGACTGATTAAAAGCCGTAGGGGTGAAAGCCTACGGCTTATAGTCCATAGTTTTATTTATTTCGTTTTTTTCGTAGCAAACACGGATACCACCTTGTTGAAATACTGGTATCTTACTGCCAGTTGTTCATCCGTGCAGTTCCAAGTGTGGACAAAAAATTCAGGGGCGTTAGGTTCTTCAAATTCCTTGTCCTTGTAGTTTTTGTTCCATCCTTCAGGAACTCTGATTAAAAATCCGCCAACTTTATCGTCGTTGAAGCCATTGCAGTATTCTGGCTTACACAAATGAAGGCTAAAATCCACAAGGCTGTCAATGTCAAACCTCATTTCGTTCAAGATGATTGGGGCGTTGAAATAATAATATTCGGATTCCATATCGCTCTTCGGAACAGAGTGCTTGTTTAACTTTATGTAAATGTCACTTCCTTTGTCTGACTCTTTATAAACCAGTTCCTTTACTTTGTCAGAGCAGTTTTCTTCAAACGCTTTCTTATGTCTCTCGACAATGTATTCCAAACCGCTAATTAACTTCTCTTCGTATGTCATATCTTAATCGTTTTCTAAAATATACAAAAAATCTCGTTATAAATCAAGTTCTTACGCCGCCATTTTCACATCAGCGTAGTAGCAAGTCCCAAGGGCTTTCTTGAACATATAGCCGAACCGTGCGGACTCCTTCAGTTCCTTCGTGTTGAAGCGGTACACCGCTTCGTCAATGTACCGCTGAAGGTAAGCCTTGGACACGAAATGGTAGGTTCCGAAAACCATACGCTTGAAATGCCCCCAAAAGCCTTCAATTCCGTTGGTGGAATATGCACCTACGGTGAACTCCTTCTCGCCGTGACGGACGAAGATATGGTTGTATTTCTCGCCCAATCCGTTGTAGGCGGACAGTTCGTCCGTGACAACGGTGGAGCCTTCAGCCACGAAATGCTCAATGATGGGAACGAGGGTGCAAGCCTTCGTATCGGCAACCTTCTTCGCCACCTCGTATGTGTGCGTCTTCTCCGTCACCTCGCCCGTCTCCGTGTCCACATTTTCCGTCTTCCACACCATCGTCATACCGAAGATGGGAGTCTTCGTCTTGGTGCTACGCCCCTGCGTCTTCTCCGTCTTCTTGGATTCGTGCTTGTTGGTTTCACGCCCACCAAGGTACATTTCGTCGCACTCAACCACGCCCGAAAGCACGGTGTCTTCCTGTGCGAACAGGGTGCGGACTTTGTGGAGTATGAACCACGCCGTCTTCTGCGTGACGGAAATGTCGGTAGCCAACTGAACGGACGAAATGCCCTTCTTGTGGCAACTGATGAGGTACATAGCGAGGAACCACTTGCGAAGCGGAATCTTCGTGTTCTCAAAGATGGTTCCCACCGTCACGGAAAAGTTCGCCTTGCAGTGACAGCAGTGGAACCGTCCGTCGGTACGGGTGGTGCAGTGGTGCTGTCCGCAGAACGGGCAAACAACATCCTTCTTGTCCCAACGGGACTCAAAGATAGCCTTACGGCACTTGTCCTCGGTGTTGAAATACTCGGTGAGAGCGAATATGGAATCAAAACGACTGAAATCTATCATAGTCCAAGTTTAAGTGGTGTGTATATTATTATACCTTAAACTTGGGTTTTTCTTTCACAAAGTCCAGCCTTTTTTCACCTCAAGTTCAACTATTTACGAGGATTTCGTGGACAACAGG
>Ga0310696_10004852_pt1 | contig 16387 bp, 14 predicted proteins | sample AusTroGonzalo_MG_4_FD_203885 | JGI IMG/M metagenome (GOLD analysis project Ga0310696, IMG submission 203885) | Bovine rumen microbial communities from tropical cattle in Woodstock, Queensland, Australia - Gonzalo_02 (v2) (version 2) | ecosystem: Host-associated > Mammals > Digestive system >...
TGGCCGCATATCTGGGCCGCAGGCTGCATTCCGACTCCACCGCCTTCATAACAGCTATGCGCGACAGCGCGCTGATGGACAGCCTCGGATTCAGGAAAGAGACCTACCTGAGCATGTTCATCCCCGATACCTACGAAGTCTGGTGGACCGCATCTCCCGAGAGCATACTCAAACGCATGAAAAAGGAATACGATGCGTTCTGGAATGAAAGCCGCAGCGCGAGGGCCGCCGAAATAGGGCTCACCCGCGACGAGGTGATGACGCTCGCTTCCATAGTGATTGAAGAAACCAAGTACGAACCGGAAATGCCCATAATCGCGGGAGTCTATATAAACAGGCTCAAGAGAGGCATGCTCCTGCAGGCAGATCCCACGGTCAAATTCGCACTGAGCATGGAAGGTATCACGAGGATACTCAACAAGCATCTCAAGACTGACTCACCGTACAACACCTATGTAAATGCCGGCCTGCCTCCCGGGCCGATTACCATAGCTCCGAAGTCAGCCATCGAGGCAGTCCTCAATTACAAGCATCACAATTATCTGTTCTTCTGCGCGAGGGACACTTTCGACGGGCAGCACAATTTCGCAGCCACCTATTCTGAACACTTGAAAAACGCAAGGGCCTATCAGCGCGCCCTCAACGCGAGGACTTCCTCCAAAGCCGTATTATAGTCGGCATTGCCGCTGTTGATGATGGCGTAATATGCATTGTCATCCCAGATTATCTTCGCCATCAAGGCTTTCATCGCGAGGATGAGCTCGCCTGACGACTTTGCGAGGTCGCCTTCCGAGGGGTTTGCATGCCTTGCCCTGGCGTATTCGACGAATTCGTCGAACACGGCGTCAACGGCAGAGTCCTCCACGAATTCTTTCCATGAAGCATATTGGTCGCGCATGTCGGCCCTGCGGGCGTCGACATAGTCGTTGACGAACTCCTGCATCAGGGAGCGGGCTGCCACTATCGAATAGAACGAGGACAGGTAGGAAGTGTCGCGGGGTACGAAGATGTCAGGCATGATGCCTCCTCCTCCGTAAACCGTGCGTCCCTTGACAAGGGTTTTGAATATCTGGGTACTGTCTATGAGGATGCTGTCGCGGCTGAAACTCTCGCCGCGGGCATAGCGGTCGTAATGGTCCTGATAATACTGTTTGCTGTTGCCCTCTTCATAAGGACTCTGGATGACCCTTCCGCTCGGAGTGTGGTAGCGGGCTGTGGTGACTCTCAGCGCCGAACCGTCGTCATAGTGGAATTCCCGCTGCACAAGCCCCTTGCCGAAGGTGCGGCGGCCGACTATGGTGCCGCGGTCCCAATCCTGCACTGCGCCGGCCACAATTTCGCTGGCGGAAGCGGAATTCTCATCCACAAGGATTACGAGCGGACCGTTCTGGTAGATGCCGCTGCCGGTGGCCACTTCTTCGCGTTTCTTGAAGTTCGCCCCTTCGGTGAACATCAGCAACTGCCCCTTCGAAAGGAAAAGATTGGAAACGCTGAGGGCCGAATTCAGAAGCCCTCCCCCGTTGCCCCTGAGGTCAAGGATGACTCCATCAGGCACGCGGCCGAGAGTTCTGAGGGCATCATATACCTCACGGCCTGTTTCGGCCGCAAATCTTGAAAGCTTGATATATAGCACGCCCGGAGCGGCTTCATACACCGCCACGACGCTCTCGATGGGAATGCGGTCGCGGGTTATTATGTAGGTGCTGGTTCCGGGGGTTCCCCTGCGCATTATCTCCAGCTCCACCTTCGTACCGCGTCTGCCGCGCAGCAGCTCCCTTACCCTGTTGTTGGTAATGCGCTTGCCTGCTATGTCGAGGGTGTCCACCTTCAATATCTTGTCCCCCGCAAGCAGCCCCACCTTGGAAGCCGGTCCGCCTGAAATTACATCCTGAACGGTGAGAGTGTCGCTGATTATGGCGAATTCAATTCCCACCCCTTCGAAGGCTCCGCTCATGGTTTCGTCGGACTCTTCAGCTGCCTGTTTCGACAGGAACACAGTGTGGGGGTCCAGAGATGCTATCATGGCTTCAACAGCCTTGTCTGCCAGCTTTTCATAATCGAGGGTATCCACATAAAAATCCTGCAGGAACAGAAGAGTGGTGGCAATCTTGCTGAATTGATTGCGGGCCGACTGGGCCTGTACCGGAATCAGAGCCGCAAAAAGGAGTGCCGCAAGAAGGGCGGAGAACTTTTTCATTTGTTGATTTTTTTGACGGGTACATCAAAAACCATACCCTCTTCTGCCAGAAAAGTGTTGGGAAATACCTTTCTGGCCTCTTCCAGAAAGACATCGGCGTCAGGGTAACGGGAAGAGAAGTGACCTATCACAAGTTTGCCCGCTCCCCCAGCGGCGGCTGTTGAGGCCGCATCTTCGGCGGTGGAGTGGAAAAACTGTGCGGAGAGGTCACGCATGTCGCTGGCAAAGGTGGATTCATGATAGAGTATATCCACCCCTCTGACCCATTCCTTCAATTCGGGGAAGGGAGCGGTGTCGCTGCAGTAAGCCGCGCTGCGGGGTTCGTAGGGCTTGTAGGCATACTTGGCCGCTGCAAGCAGGCTTCCGTCCTCCCTCAGCACGTCTTCGCCGGCCTTGAGGGCCGCAATTTCCTTAAGCGTCAGCGCATCGCTCTCTATGAATTCCTTGTGGATGTTAAGCTTGGGTTCATCCTCCCTGAACAGGAAGCCGTAGGTTTCCACCTTGTGATTCAGTGGGAAAGCATAGACTTTGCTGTTACGGCCTTCAACTATCAGTTCGGGTTCGCGGGCCTTGAGGGGAATGAAGTTGATGTCGAACTGCACTCCGTCCCCGAAGTATGCAAGGAAGAACTTGAGAGTGTGGCTGAAAGCCTCCGGAGCATAGATGTACAGAGGAGCGGTGCGGCCTTTGAGGGCCATGGTGGAAAGCAGAGGCATGATGCCGAAAACATGGTCTCCGTGCAGATGGGAAATAAGGATGTTGTCTATCTTGGCATGTGAGATGCCATGCCGCGAAAGCAGTATCTGGCAACCCTCGGCACAATCGACCAAAAACAAGCGCCCGCGTACGTTGAGGACATGGGCGCTTGAAAATCTGTTATTGGAAGGGACCGCCGAGGCGGTACCCAAAGTAGTCAGGGAGAATTCCATCCGTGGCTGTTACTCTGCTTTTTCTGCATCTGCAGTTGCAGCAGCTTCTTCCTTCTCCATTTCGCTCTTGAGGGCTGCGAGAGAACTGATGTCGCCGAGAGTGGTCTTCTCAAGGTTGGCTTTCAGTTTCTTCACTGCCTTCTGAGTGTTGCTGGCCTCTGCATTCTGTTCTTTCTGCTCCTTGGCCGCCTCTTCCTTCCTGGCGTCAGAATAAGTGCGGGTGTGGCTCAGAGTGACTTTACGGCTGGCCTTGTTGAATTCGAGAACCCTGAAAGGAAGCACGTCACCGACTGCAGGGGTGCTGCCGTCTTCCTTGACGAGCTGCCTGTTGGAAGCAAAGCCTTCAATGCCGTCGGCAAGGGCGATTACAGCGCCTTTGTCGTTGATGCTCTGGACAGTGCCGTCATGGACTGAACCGACGGTGTAAACTGCCTCATACTCTTCCCAAGGGCTTTCCTCAAGCTGCTTGTGGCCGAGGCTGAGACGACGGATGGTCTGGTCAACGTCGAGAACTACGACTTCGATCTTGTCTCCGGTAGCAACAACCTCGCTCGGGTGTTTGATCTTCTTGGTCCAGCTCAGGTCGCTGATGTGTACAAGACCTTCAACGCCTTCCTTGAGTTCTACGAATACACCGAAGTTGGTGATGTTGCGTACAACTGCGGTATGCTTGCTGCCGATAGGATATTCTTCAACGATATTTGCCCAGGGATCCGGTTTGAGCTGCTTGATGCCGAGAGACATCTTGCGCTCTTCGCGGTCGAGTGAGAGAACCACTGCCTCCACTTCGTCGCCTACCTTGAAGAAGTCCTGTGCGCTGCGCAGGTGCTGGCTCCAGCTCATTTCTGAGACATGGATGAGACCTTCTACGCCGGGCTGGATTTCAACGAAGGCACCGTAGTCAGCGATGACGACAACTTTGCCTTTAACCTTGTCACCAACCTTGATGTCAGCATCGAGAGCTTCCCAAGGATGAGGAGTGAGCTGCTTGACGCCGAGGGCGATGCGCTTCTTGACATCGTCGAAGTCGAGGATGACCACGTTGATCTTCTGGTCGAGGGCAACCACCTCTTCAGGATGGTTGATTCTGCCCCAACTGAGGTCTGTGATGTGGATGAGACCGTCCACACCGCCGAGATCCACGAATACACCGTAAGAAGTGATGTTCTTGACGATACCTTCGAGAATCTGGCCTTTTTCGAGCTTGCTGATGATTTCAGCCTTCTGGGCTTCGAGTTCAGCCTCGATGAGAGCCTTGTGAGATACCACTACGTTGCGGTACTCGTTGTTGATCTTGACGATCTTGAAGTCCATGGTCTTGTTGACATATACGTCATAATCCCTGATGGGCTTCACGTCTATCTGTGAACCGGGCAGGAAAGCTTCGATGCCGAAGACATCCACTATCATGCCGCCCTTGGTACGGCACTTGATATAGCCTTTTACGATTTCATCCTTCTCGAAAGCTTCGTTTACCCTGTCCCATGAACGGAGTGAACGTGCGCGCTTGTGAGAAAGAATCAGCTGGCCTTTCTTGTCCTCTGCATTCTCTACATAAACCTCAACTTTGTCGCCGGGGGCGAGCTCGGGGTTGTAACGGAATTCGTTGATGCTGATGACACCTTCGCTCTTGTAACCGATGTTCACGATTACTTCGCGTTTGTTGATGGCGGTGACTACACCTTCTACCACTTCATTCTCGCTGATGCGTGAGAGGGTCTGATTGTACGCTTCTTCGGTAGCCTTGCGGTCAACTCCGTCGGGAGTATCGTTCTCGAATTCTTCCCAGTTGAAGCTTTCGTTGCTTACAGATGCGTTGCTTTTGCGTTTGGGAGCTTCTGCCACGACCTCGGGGGTCTCGACTTTCACTTCCTGCTCAGGAGCGGTTTCCTGTCCGATAATTTCTTGTTCCATAGTTTGTAATAAATTAACTAATAAGGAGTTAGACTATATGTATAATCCCTTTGAACCCAAAGGGACGGCAAATATATGAAAAATACCTGATTATCAAAAGATTTTTGGGATTTTACATCATCCTGCGGCGGCGGAAAATGAAAATCACGAAAAGCACCGCCATCAGCATGACCGTGCCTATGAGGATGACATCCCAATGCCCTCCTATCAGAGGCAGTTCGACGTTCATGCCGTAGATGCTCGCAATCAGGGTGGGAGGCATCAGCAACAGCGACACGAGCGTGAAAATCTTCATGATTTTGTTCTGTTCCAGATTGATCAGGCCCAGCACCGTATTCTGCAGGTATTCGAGACGCTCGAAGCTGAAATTGGTATGGTTGATGAGTGACGAAATATCCTGGAGCATAATCGTCAGCTTGTTGTTGATTTCGTCGGGAGTCTTCTCGCTCTTGAGTATGCTCGAAATGACTCTCTGCTTGTCGACTATGTTCTCGCGCACGAGCATGGTGTTCTCCTGCAGCTGGTTGATGTCAAGCACGAACTCGTCACCCACGTTCTCTCCGAGGCTCACCCGTTTGCTGTACTGCTCGATTTCCTTTGACATCAACTCGATCATGTCGGCGTCCATGTCAACCCTGTTCTCAAGGATGCCCAGAAGGATGTGAAAACCTGTAGGATAGGTCTTGCGTCCCGCAAGGATACGCCTCTGGATGTCGGTGAAACTGCGCAGGGGCACCTGGCGGACAGATACTATCGCATCTTCGCTGAGGATGAATGAAACCGATTCCATGGTGTAGTTCTCAGGACCCGGAATCAGGAAGTTGGTGTTGATGAATATTTCGTTCTCGGTTTCGCTGAAACGAGATGAACTCTCAATCTCTTCGGCCTGTGCACGGCTCTGGAGTGTGGTCCCGAGAAAATCCTCGACTGCCCTTTTCTCTTCTCCCGTGGGGTCGAACAAATCCAGCCAAAGGACGTCCTTCACCTGCAGGGTACGCAGGATGTCCACAGATTGAGACGTATCTATATTGGATTGCTTGTTGGTGTAGAATATTTCGATCATGATTCCCGACATTAAGATGGTTCCACATTCTGTTATTTACAGAGTGGCCATCCGGATCGGGGACTTGTCTTTACGAAGCGTGTATTGAGGACACAGATCATCGTTGGTTCTACACAAATTGGTTTTAAGCGGTGCAAATATAAACTTTAATTTCAAAAATCCAAAAACAAGCTGTCAAGCTGCAAGATGTTCTGTCAAAATCCTTACACCTATGGCTATGAGAATCAAACCGCCGATGAGGTAGCTCTTTTTCCCTATGAGGCGGGAGGCCATGTCTCCCCCTCTGAGGCCGGTTTCACTTGCCGCTGCAGTGACGGCGAAAACAATGACGAGGGCCATGGCAATACGATGGGAGCTGAACTGCAGTGCGGCCATGGAGACCCCGACGGCCAGTGCGTCGATGGAAGTGGCCACCGAAGCCAGAAGCAGCTTGGGGGCGCTCAGAAGATTGATGCTTCTGCTTTCCGAAGGCTTGCGGCTTTCGAGTATCATGTTGCCGCCGATCAGCGCCAGCAGCCCGAAGGCCAGCCAGTGGTCATAAGCCTCGATGTAACGGACGAAGCTGCCGCCGAGCAGCCATCCTGCAAGCAGGAAGAGGGCCTGAACCAGACCGAAGGTCGAAATGATTCTCAACCTCTGCCACAAGCTGAGATTCTGGGCGCACATGCCTCCGACAATGCTGAAAGCAAGGGTATCGAAGCTCAGTCCCACGGCCAGCAGGAAGATTTCTATGAAACTCATAACCTAAATCTTGAATGGCTGGCGGTTGGTGATGGAGCGTCCGAGGGTCAGTGTATCGGTATATTCCAGATCGTCCCCGAAACCTACGCCACGGGCGATGGCTGTCAGCTTCACTCCGTAGCCCTCGAGCTTCCTTGCTATGTAGAAAGCGGTGGTCTCGCCTTCGATGGAAGTGTTCAGGGCGAGGATGACTTCTTCCACCTCTCCGCCAGCGACCCTGTCAATCAGCTCGCTTATGGTCAGGTCATCCGGGCCTACACCGTCTATCGGGGAGAGTATGCCGCCCAGCACGTGGTAAACCCCGAAGTACTGGCCGGTGTTTTCTATGCTCAGCACGTCGGCATGGTTTTCCACGACGCACACTGTGCCGGTGGAGCGGTCGGGATTGCCGCAGAAGGCGCATCTGCCGTCGTCGCTTATCATGTTGCACCTGGGGCAGAACTGTATCTTGTTACGGAAGTCAAGTATGGAAGCAGCGAACTTCTCAACATTGGGAACGGGTTCTCCCAGCAGGTGAAGCGCCAGCCTCAGTGCGCTCCTGCGGCCTATGCCGGGGAGGGATGCAAGGCTTTCCACCGCATCTGAAAGCAATTTCGATCCGTATTCGTTCCTGAACATAGTCATTCCATATTTTCCGCGGCCTTTGACACAGAGCCGTATTTGAGCAGCAGCTTCCGGGCCTCCTCTCTGTCATTCAGCCCTGTGCGTGCCATAAGCAAGGCCACGGCCTTTTCCATCAGCTCTTCTGAAGTCCTGGCAGTCTGCTGCCTGCGGCGGGTGTGGTACTGCACGAGGGCGTCGATAGGGCTGCGCATTATGGTACCGAACCGCAGCCCGGCATCTTCGAGGCATTTGACAAGTATATCCCTGTAAACAGCCGCCACCGAGCCGATGAAGCTGACCTCGAGCTTGCTGCAGTCGTATTGCATCACATTCACCCTGATGAATTCATTGAAGGCATCGGCAATCAGGGCGCTGATAAACGGATGACTGAGATGTTCTTCGAGGAAGGGCGAGAATGAACCGAGAAACTTGCCGGGCTCAGGCTCGCGATAGACATGGCGCACTATCGCGGCGTAGTCGAGCTTGTAGCGTTCTTCGAAGTCTTTTTTGAGAGGAGCGGGCATCAGGCCTTTTACATAGGCTTTCAGCAGCCTCTTTCCGAGATCTGCGCCTCCTGCCTCGTCGCCGAGGATGAAACCTCCGGAACGCACGTTGCTCACTATCTTGTGGCCGTCGTAGCAGCAGCTGTTGGACCCAGTGCCGAGGATGCAGGCTATGCCGGCCGCGTCGCCGAACAGAGCCCTTGCCGCACCCAGCATGTCCGTTTCGATGAAAATCAGGTCGTAGTCAAACACTGCATCGAAGGCGTTGCGCACCTTGTCGGCCGTATCCCCTATCACCCCGGCTCCGTAGAAGTAGATGCTGTCCACCTTGCGGCCGGTGAGCGGAAGGAGCTGAGTTTTCAGGGCTTCCTGTATGGCATGGGCGCTGACATATACGGGATTGAGCCCGGGGCAGGCCGCCTTCTGCACCTTCCCGCTGTCATCGATTATTCGGAAATCGACTTTAGTGCTGCCGCTGTCGGCTATAATAATCATTTACTAACAGGTTTAGAAGGCCAGTGACAGCCGGAACATTCCGCTCCGGGGAGCCTGGGGGTAATAGCCTACATCGTCGCCGTAAGCCCAGGCATCTGCCACGTACATCTTGTTCAACAAATTATCTACAAAAATAGAGATTTTTACGTTTTTATTGAAACTGAAAGACGCACTTTGGCTCACGACCGTGTAGTGAGGGAGAGTCTTGGCCTCGCTGCCTGTGTTGTCGATGTACTGTCTGCCCACATACTTGACAGTTGTTGCCAGTTCGAGCCGTTCGGCAATAGTAAAGGTGGCTACTGCGGAAGCTATTGCGGAGGGAGACAGGGCGAGGGGCTTCAGCCCGCCGTCAATCACTATCTTGTTGGTGGAGAAGGTTGCATTGGCATCGAGCCTGAACCACCCTGCCGGCTGACAGGCTGTCGCCAGCTCTACTCCCCTTCTGTAGCTGCGCCTGACGTTTTCCTTGATGAGGTAGCCCGACGGGGTGAAGCGGCCGGTGGTGACCAGCTGGTTGTCGTATTCCATCAGATAGAAGTTGGCGGAGGCGGAGAAACGCGCCGATGCATACCTGTAGCCGAACTCATAGTCGGTCATCATCTCGGGACCCACCTTGGTGCCGTTCGCAACCGCATCCTTGAGGTCAGCCCGGCCGGGCTCCTTGTGGCCTATCGCCACAGAAGCGTAAACAATTCCTCCCCTGCCCAAGTCGTAGCTTGCCCCCGCCTTGGGATTGAAGAAATTCCAGACATACGTGCTGTCGAGTTTCGTCCCGTCGTCATCCGGACCTGTCATGCTGTAGTCAAGGCGCCTGTACTGAAGGTCGGCATAGACATCGAGCTTGCCAAACAGCTCTTTCTCGAGGCGCATGAAGGTCGAAAAATCGCTCTTTACAGAGCGGTTGTCATACCAGGGCTCCTCGGGGCCGTAGTCTTCCTGTCCCTGTCGCCATATCACATTGCCGTAGTGTTGACCGTAATAACGCGAATAGGCGATATTGAATATGGCCTCCGTGCCGGCAGAGCGGTATTTTAGGTTGCTTGCCCCGGCAAAATGGTCCGCAGCCGAGCTCTTGCGGTTTATGTAGTCCGACTTCTTGTCCTTGTATGTCTCGTAATAACCGTCGCCGTCAGTGTAGTTCAGCGTAGTGCTAAGCGTAAGCCTGTCCGACAGGAGAGCCACGTGTATCAGCTGAAAGTGGTTCTGGCGGTAGTTGTCCGACTCGTTGTCGTAGTAGCGGACATTGCCCTGCGAATCCACATATTCTCCCGCCGGATTGTAGCGGCGGTCGACTGCCATCTGCTCAGCGGATATGCCTTCCCAGGTTATTCCGGAATGCTGAAGGCCGTGGATGAAGTTGAACTTGAGCAGGTTGTTGCCGCCGCTCCAGGATGCCGAAGCCAGCATTGAATTCAGGTCCACCCAGGCGTTGCGTATATAGCCTTCCGTCGTCCCGTAGTTGTAGCGGACGTCGAAAGCGAAGCCTCCGGGCAGCCTGCCGGTGGATACGGCGGCATTGAGCATATTGGTCTTGAACGAGCCGCCGCTGATATCGACCGACGCCGAGGCCTCGTTGCCCGGGAGGGCTGTCTGCATGTTGAGGCTCGCCCCGAAGGCTCCGCTTCCTACGGTGGAGGTACCGAGTCCTCTCTGCAATTGTGCGGAGTTGAGCATGGAGCCTACGGAAGCAATATTGACCCAAAAGACCTCCTGGCTTTCGGCGTCATTCAGGGCGATGCCGTTGATTGTGACATTTGTTCTGGTGGCGTCGCTGCCGCGCACGCGGAACTTGGAATAGCCGAGTCCGGTGCCGCCCTCATTGGTGGATACCACGGAGGGGAGCAGACTCAGGGTCATGGGCAGGGAATTCAGCGGAGATGAGCCTGCAATCTGTTCTGCTCCCATCTCGGAATAGCTCACGGGCGTACGGGCGGAGGCCCTTGTGGCCGTGACAACTGTTGAATCGATAAACTGGTTGGAGAAGTCGGTCTGCCGGGCAGTCTGGCCCAGACAGACAAGCGGCATGGCGACAGCCGCTGCAATAAATATTTTTTTCATTTTTTCCTACGCCGGTATTATCCGGATCAGTTTTAAGGGTATTATCTCAGCCCTTTCGAGCACCCCTGTGATAAATTATCTGTTTCTTTCTGTAATTGATATTTTAAACATGTCCGGCCAGTATTTGCCGGTCAGGTATATTTCTTTTGTCTGAGGATTGTACGCGATGCCGTTCAGCACGTCTGTGCGGCTGGTGCGCCTGTTGTTGGGCAGCAGCCCCCTGCAGTCGATCACTCCTTCCACCACTCCGCTCTTCGGCTCGATTATCACAATCTGGTCCTTGCCGTAAACATTAGCCCAAATCTTGCCCCTGATGTATTCAAGCTCGTTGAGATAGGGCACCGCATGGCCGTTGAGAGTGACATTCACGGATTTCTTCTCGGCAAAGGTTTCGGGATCCATGTAGAACAGCCGTGAAGAGCCGTCGCTCATTATCAGGTCGGTGCCGTCGGTGGTCAGACCCCAGCCCTGATGCCTGTTGGGGAAGCGGCCCGTCTGCTCGAATGTGACCGGGTCGAAGACGAAGCAGACCCCTTCCATCCAGGTCAGCACATAGAGCTTCCCGTTCAGGACGCAACTGCCCTCGGCGAAATACTCCATGCTGAAATCATAGCGCTGCAGAGCCTGGCCCGTGGAAAGCTCGACGCGGCGCAGGGTAGATTCGCCGTACTGGCCTGTGCTTTCAAAGAGCTCGCCCTCGTGGAAGAACAAACCTTGGGTATATGAACTTACGTCATGTGGCAGCGTCTGCTCCACATTGCAGCTGTAATATTTAACATGCCCAGCCTTGCAGGAAATGCAAAGAAGCACGACAATCAACGAGAGCAATGCGAGCTTTTTCATACGAGCACAAAGATATATTTTTTATTTATTACTTTTGCCGTCCCGGGGAGAATCGTGCCATCGCCGGTGCCGCAAGGTGCCGGAGGAAAGTCCGGGCAGCACAGGGCAGCGTCCTGTGGAAAGCACAGATGGGCGCAAGTTCATGGGGGTTGCAACAGAAAACAACCGCCTCCTGCGAAGGAAGCAAGGGTGAAAAAGGGAGGTAAGAGCTCCCTGCGGGCTCTGGCGACAGGGTCCGGGTGCAATCCGGCGCGCTGCAAGGCCATGTATACCGGCATTCAAGGATAGCCCGTCCGTTGCCGGGGGGTAGGCTGCGAAGATAAATGACGGCAGGCCCGCCCCTGTTCAGGAGCGGGCCACAGAACCCGGCTTACAGATTCTCCCTTTTTTTACTGACAGTCTTCCGGAAGGATTATTGGATTCGTGCAATGGCTGTTATCTGTCCGCGCACGGGGTCGCCCCTGCGCACAAGCAGCGTAGAATCCGGGGGAAGGAATATGTCCACCCGGGAGCCGAATTTTATGAGCCCGCACTGGCTGCCCTGCTCGCAGGAGCCGCCCGGTTCGGCATCACATACTACCCTGCGGGCTACAATCCCTGCTATCTGGCGATACATGATTTCGGTGCCGCCGCCGGTGCGGATCACTACGCTGGAATGCTCGTTGCTTTCGGAGCTCTTGGCATGCATGGCGAAGGTCTTCCCGCCGGGATGATACCTGACATATCTGATTTGTCCGGATACGGGATACCAGTTGACATGTACGTTGAAGAAACTCATGAAAATCGAGACTCGTATCCTCCTGTCGTGGAAATACTCGTCTTCATCTACCTCCTTGATGAGGATGATGCGGCCGTCCGCCGGAGCAATCACAGCTGAAGGGTCAGCCGCAATCTCCCTGTCCGGAATCCGGAAGAAAGCCACTATGAAAACTGTCATTCCCAGAGCCACGGCCGAAAGCGTGACATTGAGAGCCGTAGAACTGCAGAAAAGCCAGAGCAGAGCAACCACCGCCACCCAGAAAATGAAGTTTACGACTATCGTCTTCGTGCCTGATTTGTGGATACGCATGATTTAGATTATTCCAAAAAGTTTCAGATACACGGCCACGACCGGCAGCACTGCAAGCGCACTGTCGAAACGGTCGAGCAGCCCCCCGTGCCCGGGCATTATGCGTCCGGAGTCCTTGACCCCGTAATGCCTCTTCACCAGCGACTCGAAGAGGTCGCCGAGCAGGCCGCAGACCAGCACCAGCACGGACAGGGCAGCCACATGCCCCCAGCCGAACGCCAGCCAGCCCGCCAGCTTCAGCACCACGGCTGCAAGACATACGAACAGCAGCCCTCCCCACACTCCTATCCAGGATTTGTGGGGCGAAATGCCGGGGCAAAGCTTGCGGCTGTCGGGTTTCTGTCCGAATCCCATTCCCAGCACATAGGCTCCGATGTCACTGCTCCAGATAAGGATGAATACGGAAAGGAACAGCCTGCCGCTGAAAGCACCGCCGCCATCGAAAAGCAGCAGGCCGGACAGGGCGGCGGAAAGCCCTATATAGATTATGGGGAAGAGTATGTTCTCGGTCTTGCGGTTGTCCCCCCTTTCAGCCTTGTCGAAGACAAGCGCGCCGCAGGTCAGAAACAACGGCACGAAGGCCGCAAAGAGCCACCTTGCGTCGAACTGCCATATTTTCCACGCGAAAACCGTCGCAAAAAGGGCGAGTGAAGCGGCGGTGGCCAGTATCTTCTCTGCGCGGTATGCTCCCTTTCCCACAGCCATGTCGTAGTATTCAACATGCATGACAATGATGACGAAAGCCATCCCCGCCATAAAGGCGTATTCGTGCAGCAGGCATGCCAGAAAAATGGCAATCATCAGCACACCGGCCGCAATCCTTATCAGCAGTTTGTTCCGCATCAGGCTACAGGAGTCGGGTCGTTGATTACAGCATTCGGGTCAACCCCGCCTGCACGGGGGCCGAATATGCGTTCCAGGTCTTCAGAGAAAATGACTTCCTTCTCAAGCAGCAGGGCGGCGAGCTTCTCGAAGCCTTCCATATTGGCTTTCAAAATGCTTTCGGCCGTCTTGCGAACCTGCTCTATCAGCTTCTTGACCTCCTCATCTATTTTCTCGGCAGTCTTTTCGCTGTAAGGTTTGGCCAGGGCCATTTCTGAACGGCCTGTAGAGTCATAGAAGGATACGTTGCCGACCGCATCGCTCATGCCGAAGTAAGTCACCATGGCGTAGGCCTGCTTGGTAAGCTTCTCAAGGTCGTTCAGCGCTCCGGTGGATAGATGGCCCGTAACCATTTCTTCTGCCACACGGCCGGCTATGGTCGCAGCCATCTCGTCAAGCATCTGCTCCCTGGTCGTAAGCTGCTTCTCGTCCGGAAGGTACCATGCTGCGCCGAGAGCCTGTCCGCGGGGGATGATGGTCACCTTGAGCAGGGGATTGGCGTTGGGCAGCATCCAGCTGACTGTGGCATGCCCGGCCTCATGGTGCGCTATGGTATTCTTTTCCTGGTCCGAAATAATCTTGCTCTTGCGCTCGAGGCCGCCTACTATACGGTCGATGGCATCAAGAAAATCCTGCTTGTCGATGGCCGACTTGCCGTGACGGGCTGCTATAAGGGCGGCCTCGTTGCAGACATTGGCTATGTCGGCCCCTGAGAAACCGGGAGTCTGCCTTGCGAGGAAGTCGATGTTGAAACCCTCCACAAGTTTGAGGTTGCGCAGATGCACCTTGAATATATCAAGCCTCTCCTTGAGTTCGGGCAGCTCCACGTTAATCTGGCGGTCGAAACGGCCGGCACGCATGAGAGCCTTGTCGAGCACATCGGCGCGGTTTGTGGCGGCAAGTATGATGACTCCGGAATTCGAGCCGAAGCCGTCCATTTCAGTCAGCAGCTGGTTAAGAGTGTTCTCCCTTTCGTCGTTAGAAGAATATCCTATGTTCTTGCTGCGGGCGCGGCCCACGGCGTCGATTTCATCGATAAAGACAATGCAGGGCGCCTTTTCCTTGGCCTGACGGAACAAATCCCTCACGCGGGATGCGCCCACGCCTACGAACATCTCCACGAAATCGGAACCCGACATCGAGAAGAACGGCACATCGGCCTCTCCTGCCACAGCCTTGGCCAGCAGGGTCTTTCCGGTGCCGGGAGGGCCCACCAGCAGGGCTCCTTTGGGAATCTTTCCGCCCAGGGCGGTATATTTCTTCTGGTTGCGCAGGAAATCCACTATTTCCATCACCTCGACCTTGGCTTCTTCAAGCCCGGCCACGTCCTTGAAAGTGACTTTCTGGGTGGCGCCGTCCTTGTCATACATCCTGGCCTGCGACTTGCCGACATTGAAAACGCCGTTGGGCCCGCCGCCGGCTCCCATATTTCTCATGGGCCGAAGCAGCAGGAACCACATTGCCACCAGCAGCAGGGGGAAGAGCAGCCAGTCAACAAGTCTCACCCAATTGTTGTTGTGTTCCTCGGTGACTACGTCGAAACGGGCTTCCTCCGGCATGCTTTCGAGCACCTGCCCGAATTCCTTCTCTGCGTCGAAGCTGTTCGACACGAGGAAATAGAACTGAGGACCCTTGACCGGATCCACTCCGCCGAACTGGTTGCGGTATTTGCCAACGCTGTCGGTCTTGATGTAAATCTCGGCTTTTTCGAGGTTGCGGGTGAAAACTATCTTCTCTACGTCCCCGCTTGGCAGCATGTCATCCTTGATTGACAGCCACTCCTTCTTGACAGTCTCCGTGCCTCCGCCTATGTTCTGCCACATAAATATGATCGCGCCGAAAATAAATATGTAGAGCAGGACTGTGAATATGTTTACGCCCGGCTTCTTTACGCCGCCGGGGCCGGGAGCCTTGCCGCCCGGATTTGTATTGTTCGTATTATTGTTATTGTTCATTGTATTCTGTTTTCTGTGCATCGGCCCACAAATCTTCCAGTCTGTAGAAATCCCTGTACTCTGTCTTGAAAATATGGGCCACGATGTTTCCGTAATCGAGTATCACCCAGAATGCGTTCTCACGCCCCTGTTTGCGGACGGGTTTGCGCCGGCATTTTTCCAGCATCCATTCTTCTACATTGTCACATATCGCCACGACCTGAGTGGTGCTGTCTGCATTGCATACCACAAAATGGTCGGTTATCGCAGTTCCTATGTCAGACAGGTCGAGGCTCACCACAGCTTTAGCCTTCTTGTCAAGCATCGCCTCAGCCATCACCTGCAATTCTTTTTTGTCTTCGTTATCTGCCATTTTTACTAATTTTGGCCTTTGTTGCGTCAAATATCCGGCCACTTTACATATCGCGTGTAAATTTATGAAAATTAAATGGTTTAAAACAATCGAATCCACTAATAATCGCATCGCGGCAGACAAGGACGCGCTTGCGGACAGGACAGTTTATGTGGCTGATTTCCAGACAGCCGGCAGAGGCCAGCGGGGCAACGGCTGGGAGAGCGCAGCGGGCGAGAACCTGCTGTTTTCCATCCTGTTCAAGCCGACTGACATTTTGGCCGAAGACCAGTTCATAATTTCCCAGGCTGTCACTCTCGGCATAGTGGAATACATAAAGAGCAAGGGCATAATCGCGACAGTCAAATGGCCGAACGACATCTACGTAGGCGACCGCAAGATTTGCGGAATACTGATAGAGAATGCCGTCAACGGGCACGAATTCGTCAGCAGCATTGTTGGCATAGGCTTCAACCTCAACCAACTTGCCTTCAGCCCCCTGCTGCCCAACCCGGTGTCGCTGTCGATGCTCACGGACGTGCACTACGAGCTCAAGGAGGAGCTGCTGAGCCTGTTACGCTGCATTTTCGCCGAATATGACAGCCGCTCGCAGCAGACGCAGGAGCGCTATGTCGCCTCCCTCTACAGGCTCGGCCGCAGGCACACATATATAGACACTGCCAGCGGGCAGGCCTTTACGGGCGCCATCAGGGGCGTGGACAAGACAGCCAGGGTGATAATAGAGACTGAGGAAGGAGACAAGGCTTTCGCCTTCAAGGAAATCAGTTACGTACTCTGACAGGG
>Ga0310696_10004854_pt1 | contig 16381 bp, 10 predicted proteins | sample AusTroGonzalo_MG_4_FD_203885 | JGI IMG/M metagenome (GOLD analysis project Ga0310696, IMG submission 203885) | Bovine rumen microbial communities from tropical cattle in Woodstock, Queensland, Australia - Gonzalo_02 (v2) (version 2) | ecosystem: Host-associated > Mammals > Digestive system >...
GTTCTCTTAGGACAGTATGATTCCGGAAGTGTATATTCAGGTAAGACCGCTGATAAGGTAGAGATTATTGAACTTACGAGAGCGGATAAAAACCCGCATGCGGGAAAAACGGTTCTGGAATTGTATTCGCAAATTGGATCTAGTAATTGTATCGACAGATACATTGGTGATGCAATAATATCTTTTAATCAGACCAACAAGAAATTCTTTATCGAGGTTGCGAGCCGCTATGATCTGGATGAGTTTTATGATGATTCAGCTGTAGATTCCAATAACCAAGATACTCGGGAAATGGCACGGGTGAGAGCCTGGGCCGGTATGAGCAATCAGCTTGCAATTGATATTATGAACGGTGACGGCCCAGATATTTTGATAAATACCACAGCATATGGCCAGTTAAACAAATCGGACTATTTAGTTGATCTTTCTTCTTATGTAAAGGATTTTAGTTCTGATGATTACTATACCAACATTATAGAAGGGGCAAGAATTGATGGAGCAATCTATCAATTGCCTGTCAGTTATATGATAAAAGGCATAATGACTAATGCCAAGTATGCCGGAAGTTCCGGCAAGGGTTTTACTCTTGAAGAATATGTTCAGTTTGTTGATGAGGCAGCTAACGGAAATGATCCGATCATGTATGGTCAGGCTATGTATTTCGCGATGCTCTTTAACAATATGAGCGATGAATTTATAAAGAATGGAACAGTAGATCTTTCTAGCCCCCAATTTGCTGAGCTTGCAAAGTATGTCAAGGATAACGTTAATGAGAATGGATCATCATTAAATGGCAATTTTGTTGTGATGCCTGCTTGGAGCACGATATGCTGTGGAATGGGCGGTTTTTGGAGCAGGTTATCCGCAGTAGAGGTTACTGACAGCAATATGACTATGCTGGGATTTCCCTCTGTTGACGGCAGTGGTCCGTTATACAGTCCAACATGTTCTGTTGCGGTTTCTGCTCAGGCCACGGATGTTAAAGCTTGTGGCGAATTCATAAAGATTCTCTTGTCGGATGAAGTTCAAACCAGAATAGCTATGGACGATTATTTTGTGTTAAACCGCAAGGCTTTCCTAGAAGCAGGAGCAGCCGGGATAGAGTATTACAACCGAGGAGGGAGTGTTTGCGAAGGCGGCCTTTCAAACGGTACGTCTTTGATTTTTGGGGAAGAATACACAATGCAGAGTGTTTATGATGTTGAAAACATTATTTTGAATTGTTCGAAAATGGAGTCCGATGACGCAGATATCAGAATTATTCTGATAGAAGAGATGCCACCGTATTTCTTGGACCAGAAGAATCTTGATGAGGTTATTGAGATAGCAGAAGATAGAATACAGACAGTTTTGGATGAGCGAGGATAAAGCGGTCGCGATTTGGGGATAATACTATATAATTGATTTATAAACATTGTTGAGTGGGTGGCGACGAGTATAAGGGATTGCCGAGATTCTTTAGGTGAGCAGACATGAAGAAGATTTACATATCGGTTTTATCAATTGCATTGGTTGTCATGATCACGGCATTGGCATATTCATTTTTTAATGGATATACTACAACAGAACCTTATGGCTGCTACTATAAAACAGACTATGAAATCCCGGCCACGCTTAATGATAACAGCCATGTTGATTGGCAAAATGTGGGCGGTGCAAAACATGTTTATTTTGTTGCCGATGGACAAGTCTATGAGCCTGAAGAAGTTACGATCATTAATGTTTCAGGTGAGACATGCACCATAGTAAAAGAGTTCGAATCTATCGGAAAAACATATGCTGATGGCGTACCGCTTGCAGATCTCAGTTATGATTCGGATCTTGTAGATGAGGCCAAAAAGACAGACAATAATTTCCAAATCGATATCTATCATGGGAGCAGTGTCACTGTCAATCATGGTAATGGTGATACTAAGTTCTATTCTGTGTCATACGGAGAAGATTATCCTGAGGAATGCTTACAACATAAGGAACAGATGAATGTTTATTTTCCGATTATCGGTTATTTGGCCATAGCTTTTGTTGCAATAAATGCAGTGTTGGGAATAGTAATTCTGATAAACACTAAACTCAAGAAACCGGTCAACGTTCCATACGTAATTGCAACAGTAATTAATGTCATTATTCTGATTTTCCCGGTTTATTATTTGCTGCATTCTTTTCTCAAGTGAGATGATAAAAAACCCGCTTCGCAAATTACGGAGCGGGTTTTACTTTGTAAGTTTTGCCTGAACTTATTCTGCAGTCTTTTCTTCTGCAGGCTCTTCAGCCTTGGGCTCGGTCTTCACGTGAGTCTCGTCGTACGTCTTATGAATCAGCTTCGAGATGGGCTTGTATACGAAGAATGTGATCGTGCTTACCACGATTCCCTTGAAGAGATTGAACGGAACGAATACTGCGAGAAGAAGTGAGATCTTATCCTTAACAAGAGGATTAACGCTTGAACTCATGCCGAGGATCGCTTCCATGGAGAATCCCATGACGGAGCCGTAAAGAGGCAGCGTGAGAAAAGCGTTGATGGGGATTGCGATGAGCGCGAGGACAACAGTAGCGACTGCCATTGAGATTGCTGCACCCTTCTTTGTCTGGAGCTTGCGGTAAACAAGACCTGCAGTTCCGACATAGATCACACCGGTGATGAAGTTAGAGAGCTCACCGATTCCCTGTGTCTGTGTAACGGGAAGGTGAATGAGGTTCTTCAAAAGCTCGATCACGATGCCCCAGATAGGACCAAGTGAGAATGCACCGATGAGCACGGGAAGCTCAGAGAAATCGAACTTCAAGAATACCGGCATAAACGGGAGCGGGATCTCGAGATACATGAGAAGCACTGCCATTGCAGTAAGAATTGCGCATGAAGCAATGCGACGGATCATGATCTTGCGCGCAACGCGAGAATCCGCCTTAACGGTTACCTGTGTTTCAGTCATAGAAAATACACTTCCTTTCTTCCGGACTTTACCGTCGGCCCCTGGAATCACACCGGGTCAACCTCATCTTGAAAATGAATTTATGAGGCTTGCGGGCTTACGCTTGTCGCGCTCACCGCCGGTCGGAGAATCACACTCCGCCTTGGACGCTACTGATTATACAACGGGAGATGTTTTTGTAAATACCTTTTCGGGCGCGAAAAGAAAATGCTTAGAAATAGTACGTGTGATCAACAGCCGAGAAGATTCCTTCGAGCGGATCCACGCCCGGTTCTTCAGCAAGACAGCTCAGCACGAAGTCCATCATCTGGAGCTGGTCAATCGAAGCATAGTAGCCTCTGCCGTTGATCGAGATCTCGTAGTATTCAGGCTGGCTCGGGAACTTCGGCAGGATCTTGATAACGAGGTTATCCGATATGATCGTAATATCCGCCAGATAGAGATCCAAAGTAGAACCCTTCGGAGTCTCCCATTCGCCGATCGCATAAGTGCCGCTGAAGCTTACGGATGTATCGTGATTGTAGAAGGTTAAGAAGCGGTAAGACGCATCCAGCGCCTCCATGTCATAAGCATCGCAGATATAGTAGGAATCGAGCCAGTAATCACATTTTCTGGCATCGAAATCATAGACCGTGGCATCCTCCATCTGAAGCATCATGGAGATGTCGTTCTGCGAATGGAATCTTAAGTCGCCTATCTGGAATCCGTAAGATCCGTAACCGATGTCGCGGCTCGTGTCATCGATCAGGACTGAAGTAACGACTGCAGTCGTAGTCTCAACTGTTGTGGTAGTAGTTGTCGCTTCGGTAGTTGTCTCGGAGGTAGTAGTTGCTGCCGTCGTCGTCTCAGATGTTGTGACGCTGGTCTCCGAGGATGAAGCAGTTGTGGTATCAGAAGGAACGGTGTCGCATGCGCACATAAATACGCTCGCCAGAAGTGCGAGTGCTGCAAGCTTTTTGACCTTAGATTGCTTGATCTCGAGCGCCATTAAACTACCAGTCCTAAAAAACAAACTGGTGCAATTATATACCTTGTCAGATGATATTCCACTATCGTATGAATGAAGGTATCGGCAATCTTACTTGATCGTCTCGCCCGCAGGCTTGTTGAAGAAGATCTTCTCGGCCTTAAACTGCAGGATGCAGACTCCGCCCCTTATGAAGGTGAACATCGAAGCGTCCTTATCACTGTTATTGGTAACGATAAGCTTATCAAATAAGGCTTTGCCGTCCGTTGATGCGAGCGCTCTCGAGAGGTTTGCGACCTTCTCGTCAGCTATTGTGAATACGAGATTATCGGTAAGTCCCGCACTGAGCAGCCACGGCTGGACAGACAAAGACAGCGGCGCAGGCGTATCCGGATAGATCGAGTGCCTCGTCATGGTGAACTTAAGCCTGTTGTTCTTAAGTTCCTTGACCGCGAGCGTGTAGTAAGCAGGGAACGGAGGGCCTGTGAAGTCATCAAAAACATCAACAACGTCCTCGTTACCGAGCTTCTGCCATCCGGTCTTAAGCTTGACCGGCTCATTACCTGCCTTGAACTCGTTTATAAGATTATCGATCTCTGCCTTAACTTCCTTAGAGAACTCGAGATCGGAATAGAGCTTGTTCGTCTGATAACGGATGAAAGAAGAATATGTGGCTTCGAGAAGAAGCTTCAGCCTCTTGGTCTTCTGCTCGGGGAACATACGCAGGGCCCTGGCGATCCTGACAGCGCTCTCAGGCAGGTTCGTGTTGTAATCACCCGTCTCGAATCTGATCCTGGCATCGTGATAGACCTGTAGGTACATGCTGTACGCCAGAAGCGGATCGGGGTTTCCTGCTTCGCCCGTCAGGAGCATATCCGCGAACTTGAGCTTTGCCTCAGTGATGTTGTAGTTCGAAGCGATCGCGAAGTAGGAGAATGCCTTATCGTAATCGGGCTTGCCGTTGATCTTGCCATCGTAATAGATGAAGCCCAGAGCATTGGCCGCATAGCCGAAGCCGAATTCCTTAAGCAGGATGTTAAGAAGCCTTACAGCCTCGCGGTAGTCGCACGGAAAAGCGTTGTTGCCGCCGTTACATGCGAATGCCTTGAGCTTTAATGCCTCGAAAACATGCTCCTCACACAAAGTATTCGTGAAGGTAACAAAGAGCGTGATTATTTCTTCGGGTGCATCGACCAGAAGAAGGCTGTTATCCCAGTGATTGAGGAATGCGAGCATCTGGTCTCTGGTGTATGTGCGTTCGTCGTAAGGGAGATCCTTGTTCTCCTCGAAGTTCTCGATGAGGGCAAGAAGGTCCGGGATCTTCAGGCAGTCTGAAGCAGTCCCGTGCGGGATTTCACCGTTATCGATATCGTCAGCGATCTGCGCGATCTTAACGAAGACCGTGATGATCATGTCCTCGTCGGTATTAGCAAGCGGCGGGAACGGGAAGCTCTCGATCATGTCCGGATCGGGTCCGAAGAACTCGTCCAGACAGAGGTCTTCATAAAAATATGTGGTGATCGGGTACCACCAGTCGAAGAGGAAGTCCTCAAATGAAGTCTTGAACTCGTCAAAATTCGTAAGCGCAGTCTTAAGGTCCGACAAAAGCATCGGATACTCGCTCTCACACTGGACGTCGAATCCCGTGAGCGGATAAGCTGCATTCGCATCGCCTCCGATGGCCTCGACCCAGCCGATATCGTATCTGCAGAGGTCGATCAGCTTGTCCTGTGTCATAAAGATGTAGGGCTTACGTTTACTCATGGTTCTATTATAAACGGGGCAGGCAGCGTATTAAAGACTTGACAAGATGTTGTCCTTTTAATTGAATAAGGCGCTCCCCAGGGATAAATGAAATGCGTGTCTGCAAAACGTCTAACATTTAGCGGCCAAAAAGTTGGAAAAAAAGTCGGATTTTGGCAAAATCCGACTTTTCAGCTAACAAAATGGCCCCAAAAAGTGAGACAAAATGCTGACGCTGATATTTGCGAGGCAAGTTGCTCCTTTTCGAGAACCACACAACCCACAAAAACCTTGTCTAGGAAAATGTCTAGGATTTTGAAGCATTTTTCCTGGACAAAATCCTGGAAACTCAAGAAAATCAACATTTTGTCTAGGATTTCAGGCTGTTTTTCCTAGACAAAATCCTAGACAACGGCTGAACGGTCAATCGGCACGTAAAAAAGCCGTCCCTCGGAGGAGACGGCTTGGTAAGCGAGTTAAAAAGAAGTAATTACTCAACCGTAACGCTCTTTGCGAGGTTTCTCGGCTTATCGACATCGAGACCTCTGGCGCAGGATACGTAGTAGCCTAAGAGCTGGAGCGGAACAACGGCCAAAGATGCCGAGAACAGCTCGTTGATCTTCGGAACATAGACTACGAAGTCAGCGGAATCCTCGATCGCGTAGTTGCCGAAAGAGGTGAGTGCCATGAGGTAAGCGCCGCGCGCCTTGGTCTCAACGAGGTTGCTCAAAGTCTTCTCGTAGAGTGAGCTCTGTGTGAGGACGCCGATGACGAAGGTACCTTCCTCGATGAGGCTGATCGTGCCGTGCTTGAGCTCGCCTGCAGCGTAAGCTTCGCTGTGGATGTAGGAGATCTCCTTCATCTTGAGGCTTCCTTCGAGTGTGATCGCGTAGTCGATGCCGCGGCCGATGAAGAAGATGTCCTTCTGGGCTGCAAGCTTTGCTGCGAACCACTGGAGACGCTCTTTGTCGTCAAGAACCTTGTTGATCTTGGCAGGAATGGACATTACTTCAGAAGTAAGTTCCTTTGCTGTCTCTTCGGTGATCGCACCCTTGGTGAGCGCAAACTTGATTGAAAGAATGTAGCAGAGAGCGAGCTGAGCCGAGTATGCCTTGGTCGTAGCAACGGAGATCTCGGGACCTGCTAATGTGTAGAGAACATAGTCTGCTTCGCGGGCGATGGAAGAACCTACGACGTTAACGATCGCAAGTGTCTTGATGCCCTTTGCCTTTGCTTCTCTCAAAGCTGCGAGTGAGTCTGCGGTCTCGCCGGACTGGCTGATTATGATGCAGAGGGCATCCTTATTGAGAGGCAGGGATCTGTATCTGAACTCGGAAGCGAGCTCGCATCTTACGGGGATGCCTGCCAGAGATTCGATGATGTACTGTGTGCAGCAGCCTACGTGGTAAGCAGAGCCGCATGCAACGATGTAGATCTGGTTGAAGCTCTTGATGTCTTCGTCTGTGAGGTTTGTAGCTGTGAGGTCGATCTTGAATGAATCGCCGTCAGGTACTACGACGGAACTCAAAGTGTCTGAGACTGCCTTGGGCTGCTCGTGGATCTCCTTCATCATGAAGTGCTCGAAGCCGCCCTTTTCAGCTGACTCTGCGTCCCAGTCGATCTCGATGGGCTTCTTCTCAACGGTGTCGCCGTCCAAGTTATAGAATGTGACGTTACCTGCTTCGAGGCATGCCATCTCGAGGTCGTCGATGTAGTAAACGGATCTGGTGTACTTGAGGATGGCGGGAACGTCAGATGCGAGGTAGGAAGCATCCTTGTCGTAGCCGATGATCATAGGGGAATCCTTACGTGCAACGAAGATCTTGCCCGGGTGATCCTTGAACATTACTGCGAGAGCATATGAGCCTCTGACACGGACCATGGTCTTAGCGAGCGCTTCGATCGGGTCGTGTGTGTATTTCTTGTAGTAGTAATCGATTGTCTTGATAGCGACTTCGGTATCTGTCTCGGAATAGAACTTGTAACCCTTGCGGATCATCTTGTCGCGGAGTTCCTGATAGTTCTCGATGATTCCGTTGTGAACGCCTACTACGTTGTAATCGTCAACGATATGAGGGTGTGCGTTGTTCTCTGTGGGTTCGCCGTGTGTGGCCCATCTTGTGTGGCCGATGCCGCAGGTGCCCTTGAGCGCTGCGCCGCCGTCAGTTTTCTCTGAGAGAACCTTGAGTCTGCCCTTTGCCTTAACGACTACAGGATTCTTGTCGCCGTCTCTTACGGAGAGACCTGCCGAGTCGTAACCTCTGTACTCGAGTTTTGCAAGACCGTCCAAGAGGATAGGAGCTGCCTTTTTCTTACCTGTGTATCCTACGATTCCGCACATATAAAAGAAAATCTCCTGAAAAATATAATTGCATTATTTTATCACAGGTCCGTTTTTGTGCTAAATAACCTTTTAGGTATGGTAATCATACCCAAAAATTTTTCGTCATATGTCGAAAATAACTATTGTAAATCGCACCGAAACCATATAAAGTAAGTTGGTTTTACAAATAGAGAGGAGAACGTCTTATGCTTGAACTGCAGAATATCAGCTTCCACGCTGATGACAAAGACATTCTTAAAGATATAAATCTTAAGATCGACGACAAGTTCGTCGCAATCACCGGACCTAACGGCAGCGGCAAATCCACGCTCCTGAAGATCATCATGGGCATCATCGAGCCCACATCCGGCAAGATCCTTTTTGACGGCCAGGACATCACAAACCTCCCCGTTAACGAGCGCGCCAACATGGGAATCAGCTTCGCATTCCAGCAGCCCGTAAGATTCAAGGGCCTCAAGGTCAAGGACCTGCTCTCCATCGCAGCAGGCGAGGGCGTTGACGTGACCAAGAGCTGCTCTTATCTGTCGGCAGTCGGCCTCTGCGCCAAGGATTATCTCGACCGCGAGGTCAACGACACACTCTCAGGCGGCGAGATGAAGCGTATCGAGATCGCCATGGCTGCCGCAAGAGGCGGTAAGCTGAGCCTTTTCGATGAGCCGGAAGCTGGAATCGACCTCTGGAGCTTCCAGAGCCTGATCCAGGTTTTCGCGAACCTTCGAAAAGTCACAAACGGCAACATCATGATCATCAGCCACCAGGAGAGGATCTTAGAGATCGCCGACAAGATCATCTATCTGAAGGACGGTGAAGTCGAGAAGTACGACGAGTCAGCAAAGATCATGACCGAACTTAACATGAGATACGGATGCGACTGCGCATTTGCCAAGAAAGAAGGTGCTTGCAATGGATGAGCTCGAGAAGAGAATGCTTAAGGAAGTTGCAGAATTAGACAGCCTTCCGGTCGGCGCTTATAACATCAGAAGCAACGGTAAGAGCGAGGCCAGATGCTCAACTGCAAATATCCAGATAGAATCCAGAGAGTCCGGTGACGGCATCAACGTCTACTTCAAGGACGGCACGAAGAACGAGTCCTGCCACATCCCCGTCATCATCTCCAAGACCGGCCACAAGGAGTGCGTTTATAACGACTTCTTCATCGGCGAGAACTGCGATGTAGTCATCGTTGCAGGATGCGGAATCAGCAACTGCGGCGGTCACGACAGCCAGCACGACGGTATCCACACCTTCCACATCGGTAAGAATTCCAAGGTAAAGTACATCGAGAAGCACTACGGCGAAGGCACCGGCACGGGCAAGAGATTCATGAACCCGACGACCGTCGTATATCTCGAAGAAGGTTCCGCCATGGAGATGGACACATCCCAAATCGCCGGAATCAACGATACATACAGGATCACGAAGGCTGAGATCGGTGCAGGCGCAACGCTCATCATGCACGACAAGATCCTCACAAACTTCGACCAGACCGCAAAGGCCGAGATCGAAGTAGCTCTTAACGGCGACGAATCCGTCTGCGACATCGTAAGCCGCGGTGTTGCAAAGGGCGAGTCCGAGCAGGACGTCATCATCGACATCTCCGGCAACGCAAAATGCAGAGGCCACGCCGAGTGCGATTCCATCATCATGGACAAGGGCGTCATCGTTGCAACTCCGAAGCTCAAGGCCACCTGCGTTGACGCTTCGCTGATCCACGAGGCCGCCATCGGTAAGATCGCCGGCGAGCAGATCACCAAGCTCATGACGCTGGGCCTCACCGAGGCCGAAGCCGAGCAGAAGATCATCGAAGGCTTCTTAAGGTAAGTTATTGAATTTGTTGAATCAGGGCCGCCCCGGTTGTGGGGCGGTTTTGTTTTGGGGTTAAATCGCTTCTTGTATACGGAAAATACTTTTTTGGAGGGCGGAAAAGGTAGAAAAAATGTACAACGGGTGTTGGCATCGATTGCTCGGGCAAATCTCGGGCAAAAACAGGGGTCAAATTGACCGAAAAAAAGTAAATCCGTGCCAACTTACTCTTTTTGGGGCAAAATCAGGCCGATATTTGCCCGAATTTTGCCCGAAGCGGCTGACAAAGACATTCGGCTTGGGAGCGCAAAGCAAACAAAAACCCCGCGCAACATCGGGAGCAAACCCTCACACCAACCTGCATATTAATAAAACAATAAATGCCTCAAATGTGATAAAATAACTTTAACATTTTCATCCGGAGGGCTGTCATATGGGACTTAATTTCCGTAAATCAATTTCTTTGGGCAAGGGTTTGAAGCTCAACTTAAGCAAATCGGGACCCAGCGTATCGTTCGGTAAGAGCGGATTCAGACAGTCCATTAACCTGAAGGGACAGGCCAGAACAACGGTCGGCATTCCCGGAACAGGCGTTTACTACACAAAGACTTCCAACGTTAAGAACATTGTCGGCGGCCTGACCGGTAAGGACGGCAAGGACGCAAAGGGCAAGAAGGGCAAGGGCGATGCTGATGCCAAGAAAGCGGCAAAGGCAGCACCTGCAGCTAAGGCAAACAATGAGGAGCTCATCGCTCAGTCCCAGGCTCAGATCCAGGAATTTGCAGAAGGACTCGAGGCGCTCAAGTCTGTTCATAAGCAGTCCGACGGTTACATCGACTGGGAGACAGTCAAGAACGGTGCGGTTTCAGGTGAGTTAAGAGAGCTCGCACCTTTTGCAGAGAGCGTATTAAACGGCGACATCGATTCCTATTACAAGGTCATCGCTGAGGTAGGACCTTTTGACGATCTGCTCGAATACGGCAGCGGATTTGAGGTCGGTACAGACGATCCGAGAATGCTCGAAGTCGAGTTCCAGGTTAAGTCTGACGACATCATCCCTACACAGTATCCCGACATGAAGGCAAGCGGCGAACTGGTCATGAAGGACTTCTCGAAGTCAGCTTACTATGAACTCGTTCAGGACTACGTATCGAGCACGATGCTCAGAGTCGCAAGGGATGCATTCGCACTCCTGCCTATCCAGACGATAATCATCCACGCCGTTGATAAGGTATTAAATCCCGCTACGGGCAACGACGAGGAAGTTACCATCTGCTCGGTCAAGATCAAGAGAGATGCTCTGGCTACATTGAACTTCGAGAGGATCGATCCTTCTGACTGCCTCGAGAGCTTCGAGAGCAACGTTAAGTTCAGGAAGACTGCAGGCTATGCGCCTGTTGACAGGGTTCTGGCTTGATTATTCGAACGAAAAACAAATTATATTGATAAAATGTAAACTTTCATGCGGAAACCTGATAACAAAATTCTGCGCTTATTGATTTAATATCAGTGCCGATTAAACTAGTAACGTAGAGGGTTTTTGAGAGAGATAAGCAATAGGCGCTGAGGGTCTTTTATGGCTGATCGAAAAAGAATAGCTTTGCTGCTTGGACAGGCTGATGAATACTATCAGTCTCAGTTTGTCGAGGGCTTCATGGGCAACGCTTTCGCGCACGATATCGATGTAGTCATCTTCGGCAGTTATCTCAAGTATCAGAACAGCAGAGTCAGAGAGATCGGCGAGACGTCGATATTCTCGCTCGTTCCCTATGAAGATTTTGACGCGATCGCCGTTATGGCTGATACGCTGCAGTCACCGGGTCTTGCGGACAGCTTGGAGGAGATCATCCACGAGCGCTGCCACTGCCCGGTACTTTTTGTTGATAAAGAGAGCAAGTATTTCCCGTCCATATTCCCGAACCACTATGACGATGCCAAGAGGATCGTAAACCACCTGATCGAGGATCACGGTTATACCGACATCGCATATCTCACGGGTAAGGCGTGGCACAAGTACTCGAGACAGAGACTTCAGGCATTCATCGATGCGATGTCTGAGCACGGCCTTACAGTAGGAAGAGACAGAGTTTTCTACGGCGATTTCTGGTATACCAGCGGTGAGAATCTCGGTGACAGATTAATCAAGAAGGGCGGCAAGCTCCCTCAGGCAATCGCATGTGCGAACGACTGCATGGCGATCGGTCTTGCGACGGCTCTTACCGACGGCGGACTTAAGATCCCTGAAGACATTGTTGTTGCTGGTTACGATTCAACGGAAGAAGGCAGATATTCGCCTCAGCCGATCACTTCCATCAAGCTCCCTGCAAAGCCGATGGGCGAGCATGCGGTGGAGATGCTTTTCGATCTCATGAACGGAAGAAAGGCAAAGCCGTTTGACAAGTACGGCGAGTTTATCTGCGGAAGCTCCTGCGGATGCAAGAAACAGATCAATGAGATCGATACCAAGTATCGTAAAGTCTGGCCCACAGATACATCTCACAACAGCGTATTCTCTTCGTTCAACCATTTGGACGAGGACCTCGTTATACAGAATGATTTCGACGGACTTATGAGGACAGTTTTCTCATATGTCTTCCAGGTAAGGGACTTCGAGAGCTTCAGCCTCTGCCTTAACGACAAGTGGAAGGCAAAGGCCAAGCACATGGCAGGTTCCATCGAGGATTCGAGACTTAATGTCGATAAGCTGTCTGATACGGACAGATATTTTGCAAGGAAGATGATGCACGTAATCGCGTGCCGTCCTGAGAATCTTAACTGCGACAGAGTCAGCGACGACGTTTTCTTTGACAGAGAAATCCTGATCCCGAGACTTGACATGGAGCGCGAGAAGCCTGAGGCATTCTTCTTCACACCGATGCATTTTGAGGACTCGGTATTCGGATATGCGGTATTGTCATTTACGGAACCAAAGTCTTACAAGAAGTCCTACCGTTTCTGGCTCCACAGCGTAATGAGAGGTCTTGAGAACTTCAGAAGATACGATGAGCTCGTGGCCATCAACAAGAAGCTCGAAGCAAGCCTCGTAAGAGACCCTCTAACAGGTATCTACAACTACAACGGATTCATGAAGCAGATCGAAGACGTTGTTGTCATGAAGCCGCTTAAGGAAAACGAGAAGGTTGGTGCTCTTGCGATCGACATCAAGAATCTGTCCAAGATCAATAACGACGACGGTCGTATCGCAGGCGACAACGCAATTATCAATGTCGGACGTTTCTTAAACGACACGTTCCCCAAGGGTCAGGTATTCTGCATGGGCAACGGCGAGATGGTTGCCGTTGAGACCATGAACGTCGATGATGTCGATGAAGTATTGGAAGACCGCGTAAGAGAGCTCAATACCAAGATCAGCGCTTATAACGATTCGCTCGATCCGAAGGCCAGGAAGGTCCAGGTCTACTACGGAACGGCTGAAGGACATCCCAGGAACAGCGACGATTACGAGAGTCTTGTTAATGTTGCCCTCTCGAGGAAGAACAGCCAGAAGATCAACCTCCAGAGGCTTAATGCAGATAATCTCAACGAAGATGAGATCAACGAGGCAAGGATCGTTAACCGCATCCTCGATGAGAACAAGATCAATTACCACTTCCAGCCGATCATCGATGCTCGCACGGGCGAGATCTATGCTTACGAGGCATTGATGAGAGCTGACACGAATCCTTATATCCAGCCGCTTATCGTCATCAAGTATGCCGAGATCTTCGGCAGACTCTACGACGTTGAGTACGCTACGTTCACCAATGTCATGAGATTTGTCATGGAGCATGCGGATGCGTTTAAGGCGGATGCGAAAATCTTCATCAACTCCATCCCCGGCCAGCGTCTTAACAAGGATGACTTGAGCAAGATCTATGAGATGACCAAGACTTCAGACGGTAAGCTCGTTGTTGAATTTACAGAGCAGTCTGAGATCGACGATTCTGTCCTGAGCGAGATGAAGAAGGAATATCAGAGCCTCGGATTCGAGACCGCCGTTGACGACTACGGAACAGGTTATTCCAACGTCAGCAACCTCCTCAGATACATGCCGAACTACGTTAAGATCGACAGAGCGCTTCTCGCGAACATTCAGGATTCGCCGCAGAAGCAGCACTTCGTTAGGGACATCATCGAGTTCTCGCACGATAATGACATCATGGCTCTCGCAGAAGGCGTTGAGACAGCTGAAGAGATGGCAACCGTTATCCGCTTGGGCGTTGACCTCATCCAGGGTTATTACACATCGAGACCTTCTGAGATCATCCGCAAGGAGATCGATCCTGATATCAAGGCGGAGATCTTAAGACACGCTAAAACCCGTGCCGAAGAAGGCATGCGCAGAGAATATTTCGCTGGCAGAGAAGCAAGGATCTCGCTCGCAGGTCTTGCGAAGGAAGGCTTCAACACCATCATCATCACTGCCGGTGAAGTCACACACAGAGACCTCGTTATCTCGGGCGTTCCGGGCGACGAACCGCACTTCAGCGTTGAGATCCAGAGCGGATACAAGGGCCGCATTCTCCTCGAGAACTGTGCATTCACGGGCAAGAAGCGTGAGGCTGCCATCATTATCGATAAGGACTGCGACGTAACCTTCGGCTTAAGCGGTGAGAACAAGATGCTTGAAGGCGGAATCAAGATTGCGTCCACGTCGAACCTCATGTTCGAAGGCGACGGCAATCTGTCCATTAATGTATCGAAGGTAGAAGCATTCGGTATCGGTAACGATATGGATTCCTATCACGGAGACATTGTTTTCGATCAGGACGGACTTATCGAGATCACTGTCAACGCTACGAAGGGCGTTGCGATCGGAAGCGGCCTGGGCGGACACGTCACGATCAGAAGAGGCGCATACAGGCTTAAGCTCCTTGGCCAGATGGGTGTCGGCATCGGCTCTATCTCGGGTGATATCGAGCCTCTCATCAGTAACTGCGCACTTGAGATCAGCAGCGTTGCTTTGTCCGGAATCGGTATCGGTTCCATGACCGGCCGCAGCGACATCATGGTCGAGCACTCTTCCGTCAATATGGATTTCCTCGGAAATGATGTTGTCCTTGTCGGCTCGAAGAGAAGCGATAAGCTTCAGATCAGCATCTACAGCGCAGGATTTACTGCTAAGGCAAGGGCTCACGACATTACGGCCATAGGTTCCGAAGCAGCTGCGCCTACTGCCATTAACATCGATTACCTCGCATTAAGAGTCGATCTCGAAGGCAAGACTGCAGGCATCTTCAGAGGCATGGATAAGACCGTCAAGATCAGGGTATCCAATTCCCAGACCACGGGCAGCATCGTAACATCGCTTGATGTTCCGAAGCGTGCCCAAGAGATGGATTTCAAGGCGTCCGGATCTTCTCTTTCCGTAAACATCAACGGAAAGCTGTGGGACATGGACAATATAAATCAGGATTTCTCTACTACTTAAGATCGATATAGATAGGGCAGTGATCTGAACCCATTATGTCTGACAGCATGTTGGATTCTGTTACGCGTGAATTGAGTCCGTCTGTCGTGAAGAAATAATCGATTCTCCAGCCTACGTTACGCTCTCTTGCAAAAGTCTTGTAAGACCACCAGGTGTAGCATTCCTTATCGTCGGGATGCAGCATTCTGAATGTGTCGGTAAGGCCCCTCTCAATGAACTTATCCATGTAAGCTCTCTCTTCGGGAAGGAAACCCGAGATCTTGGAGTTTGCCTTCGGATTGGACAGGTCGATCTCCTTGTGGGCGGTATTAACGTCGCCGCAGCAGATGACTTCCTTGCCCTTGGCCTTCAGTTCGTCGACTTGGTCTAAAAAGCAGTCGTAGAATCTGAGCTTGAACTTGACGTAATCGTCGCCTCTGCCGCCGTTGGGGAAGTAGATGTTGAACAGCACGAAGTCGCCGAAATCAGCCTTGATGACTCGTCCTTCGTGGTCGAATTCTTCTACGCCGAAGCCGAAGTCGACGCTGATGGGGTCGATCTTCGAATAGAGCGCCGTGCCGGAATAACCCTTCTTCTCGGCTGAGTAGAACCAGCTCTTGTAGCCCGGGATATCGGTGATCTCAGGTCCTAACTGTTCTCTTAATGCCTTGATCTCCTGAATGCCGATGATGTCCGCATTTATTGCCTCGAGGCTCTCGGTAAAGCCCTTAGTTGCCACAGCTCTAATACCGTTTACGTTCCAGCTTGCTATTCTCATAAAATACTCCATGAATTATAATTGCTATGGATAATTTTACTCTAATTAAGCTTCGGAAGGAAACGGATATGCGGATATTAGGCGCGATGCTCGGAGGCACGATCTCATCTTATTGTGTATCAGGAACGATTAAACTCGGTAAACCATCTTTTGTTCGTGAGTTCCTTCTCGAAAACTTTCCGTTCAACGAATTCATAATCCCTGAGTTTGATACATATTCTTCGGAGAACGCCACACCTGAATCTTACCGTGATGCGTTGAAGAAGATAATCGATGAGACGAAGAAGTCCAAGTACGACGGCGTTCTCATCACACACGGAACTGACACATGTGCTTTTTTCGCACAGCTTGCGGCAAGAGTTCTCTCCGGACTTAATATCCCTTACATCATCACGGGCGCGATGCA
>Ga0310696_10004856_pt1 | contig 16377 bp, 16 predicted proteins | sample AusTroGonzalo_MG_4_FD_203885 | JGI IMG/M metagenome (GOLD analysis project Ga0310696, IMG submission 203885) | Bovine rumen microbial communities from tropical cattle in Woodstock, Queensland, Australia - Gonzalo_02 (v2) (version 2) | ecosystem: Host-associated > Mammals > Digestive system >...
TTGGCCTTCGGGAAAGCTTTCTTCACGTCGTTAGCGCAGGAGGCCAGCCCGCTGCCCTCGTGGGTGGTGAAGGGGATGACGGTCTTTCCGTCGAGGTTGATGTCCTTGAAGAGGGTGAACATCACCTGCGGATAGGTGCCCCACCACACAGGACCGCCGATGAAGACGGTGTCGTACTGGCTGAGGTCGGGGGCGGTGCCTTCGTAAGGCGGCAGTTCGCCCTTTTTGGCTTCTTCCTTGGCCAATTCGATGAGCGGCATATAGGCCATGTCGTCGTACTTGTGGGTGACGATCTCATATTGGTCGGCGCCGGTGATTTCGCTGATGTAGTCGGCCACAATCTTGGTGTTGCCGACCTCGATGTTGCCCACGCTGTAGTTGTCGCCCGCATGGGAGAAGAAAATGACGATGGATTTGCGCATATTCTGTGATTTTAAGTTGTTGGGTTGAGACGCACGGCCGTGCGTCTTTACTTCTTGTCCGTTGCAGCCGGTAGCCATAAGGAGTGCGAGGGCTGCGAGGAGGATGTTTTTGAGTTTCATAATACACAATTTGTTATTATTGCAAAGTGTTGTACTGTTCGTCGCTGACAGGCTCCAGCCATTGAGTTTCACTCGACTTATGTCGCGACTCGGCGAAGTTGATGCGAGCATCACTCTGCTCTCGCTGCTCCATCAGTTCGTTGCTGTTGCCGGGCTTGGCGTTGGCGTGGTAGGTGAGGTGCTGCATCCAGCTGTCCATGGCGGCTCCGTGCCAGTGCTTCACTCCTTCGGGGACGGCGATGGTAACGCCAGGCTTCAGCTCCACAGCGGGTTTGCCCCACTCCTGGTACCAGCCACGACCGCTGACGCAGATGAGCATCTGCACGGCGCCATGGTGGATGTGCCAGTTGTTGCGGCAGCCAGGCTCGAAGCTGACATTGCAAAGGCCAGTTGCGGGATCGAGGACAGCGAGGTAGCTGTTGCCAATGAAGTATTGGGCGTATGCGGTATTAGGTTCGCCAATGGGCCAAGAAGAGTTTAGAGTTGAGAGTTTAGAGTTTAGAGATGTGTCTCCGTCAATGACTGTTGCTAATGCTGCTTCGGCACGATGCGCTTCTGAAACCAAGCCGTACGCTTTCAAAGCGGCAGGGATACTGCGCAACTGCTCCTCAGTGACACCCATATTCAACGCACCTCTGACGTGTGCAACAAGTTGCGGCATCACGTTTTCCAAGCCGCTCAACGCACTCACGGTGATGAGCTCGCGGTCGGCGTGGGTGAGGTTGTCGCGGGCGAAGATGTCGCCGAAGAGGTGGGCTTTCAGATAGTAGTCCTCGGCGGGAGAAAACGCATAGTCGAAAGCACGACCGCTCACTTTGGTTTGCACTTCGGCTCCTTGTGCCAAAGCATTGTAATTGCTCGGCAGCGGCGATGCCTCAATACCTTCTTCGGTGGCTTTGCCCTCGGCCTTGCGCTGCTCCAACACCTTCTGCAAAGTGCCAAGGGCATTCAACGAGCGTGGAAATCCCGTGTAGGCATAGAGTTGCGACAGGGCTTCCTTGATTTGACTGACCGTCAAGCCGGCATCCAAGCCGCCGTTGATGGCCTCGGCCAAGGCGGTATAGTCGGCTTTGGCCTCGTTGCAGGCAATGGCCGACATTGCGGCGGCCTGCTTTTGGTTAAAACTCAAATTATTCATTTCCTTTCCCATTTTTGTGGTTTTGCTGCCGCACGAGGCAAACATCATTGCGGCGACAATTATTCCGATAATAAGAGGTCTTCTCATTTTATTATTGTGTATAGATTTCTGGTTGATTTTGTTTTTTTGTTACCCGTAAGTCTCAATCAGATACTTCACAAAGTTCATGTCGTTGAAGTTGACTGTGCCCGTGTCGTGCTGGTTCATTGTTGCAATTTGAGCCATGTCATCGTTGGTGAGGGTGAAGTCGAAGATGTCGAGGTTTTGCTGCATACGCTCCTTGTGGGTGGATTTCGGGATGGCCACGATGCCGCGTTGCGTGAGCCAGCGGAGGGCTACCTGCGAGGCGGTCTTGCCGTACTTTGCACCAATGCCGGCCAGCAGGTCGCTCTTGATGATGCCGTCCACACCTTGTCCGCCCAGCGGTCCCCATGCCATCATCTTGGTGCCGAACTCGTTGAGCGTAGGCTCGATTTCGCGTTGCTGAATCATCGCGTTGCATTGCAACTGGTTCACCATCGGCTTTACATCCACATAGTGGGCGAAGTCGAAGAAACGGCCCGACTGGAAGTTGCTCACGCCGATGGCGCGCACCTTGCCGTCGCGGTAGGCGTCCTCCATTGCACGCCAGGTGCCGAACACATCGCCGTATGCCTGGTGTATGAGTAGCAAGTCGATGTAGTCCGTTTTCAGCTTGCGCAGGCTATCGTCGATGCTGCGGGCGGCCTTCTCTTCGCCGTTGTTGCTGATCCATACCTTTGTCACGAGGAAAAGTTCCTCGCGTTTCAGGCCACTTTTGCGCCAGGCATTCCCTACGCCTTCTTCATTCTGATATGCTTGGGCGGTGTCAATCATTCTGTATCCCACCTCCAGCGCGTCGCTGACACAACGCTCGCACTCGGCGGGCGACACTTGGAAGACGCCATAACCCAGCAAGGGCATTTTTACTCCATTGGATAATTTGATGTACTCCATAATTGTATTGATAATTGGTTATTGTTTTTCGGGAATTTCTTTGATAAACTTCGCGGGATTGCCACCCACGATGGTGTTCGGGGCCACGTCCTTGGTCACCACCGCTCCGGCGGCCACCACAGCGTTCTCACCGACGGTCACGCCGGGCAGGATGGTGGCTCCGGCACCCACCCAGGCGTTGCGGCCGATGTGGACGGGCTTGCAGATGAGCAATTGGCGGTCGTGCAGGTCGTGGTTGTTGCTGATAAGCTGGGCGTTGGCGGCAATCATGGCTCCGTCGTCGATGGTAATGCCTCCGCGAGCCATCATCAGACAGTTGTTCATGATTTTCATGCCGCGCCCCAACTTCACGCGGTCGAAACAGACACCCGTGAGTCCGGGCATCACGAATCCGCCGTCGGCAAACACATCATGGCCGAACAGCTCTCCGGTGAGGGCGTTGTACTCTTCGGTATAGGGCATCGTGTGGTTCAGTTTGAAAAGGACTTGTGCTTGGCGCACGCCTTCCGCGTGTTCTTCGGCTGTGGTCAGCCTGGGGTAAACTCTTTGTTCTTGCATCGTTGTCATGTTTTGAATTACGATGCAAAATTACAACGACTTAACGATATATAAGTTTCACAAAAAACATCAATATTTTCACAAATTACACAAAATAATTCCGTCATTATGAAAATTTTTTTATTTTTGCACTATGAAAGTTGATTTTCAATATTCCACCGATTTCCTCACGATGAACGCCCCGATACTGAGTCACACCTGCATGCACCTGTTGTGTAAAGAAGGGGAGGGGAGTTTCGTGTTCAACGAAAAATGTTACCACATAGCGAAAAACGCCCTTGTGGTGATGCCTAACCCCACAAGGGCGAAAAATCTCGCTGCGGCCCCGGGAATGATGGTCGAGTGGTTTGCCGCCGACAACAAGTTCCTTGCAAGCCTATTGCCATCGAACAACTACAGTATTGGTGGAAGCATCTCGCTCAACCAAGATCCTGTCATCAGACTCACCGATGAGCAGGCAGCTATCTTGCTTGCCGACTTCCACCATCTTCGTGATCGCCTCGGCGACCGCCATCTGCTGTTTTACCGTGAATTGATGGGGAGTCTCTGCCTGACGATGGTGTACGACATCTTCGAGCTTCATGCCCGGCGCGACGCCACCGACACACATAGCGACCGCACCGCCATCATCGTCCGTCAGCTGACCGACATGCTCGCCACCGGCATCAGCCGCACCGAGCGTGAGGTGAGCTACTATGCCGAGCGACTGCATGTGTCGCCGAAATACCTCTCCGCCACGGTCAAGCGTGTTACAGGACACAGCGTCAGCAGCTTCATCGACCGCCACACGGTGCCTATCCTGAAGGAATATCTCGACGACGAGCGTCTTTCGCTCACGCAGATTGCCGACTATATGAACTTCAGCTCATTGAGCTACTTCAGCCGCTACTGCACCAAGCACCTCGGACAGTCGCCGAGCGAGTACAGACGGAGCTTGCAGCCAAAAGTGATTTAGGAGAATTCAATAATTGCGCTCACATCCTCACCAATCGATAAAGAGACAATGATCACACCGTCATGTTTGTATATGGTAGGGACAAGCATGTCGCCCAGCTTGGCAGCGACACGGTATTCCACCCGTAAGCCCTTGATTTCGAAATCTTCCGGCAGAAGTTCCATAGCCATACGTACATAGTTGGCATTGTTAAGATGCTTGTTGTAATCGATGTCTGAACGCATCACCTTGACAGGCTCCAGAACTTCACCTTCTGTTTTCGGCAGTATGATACGGCGGTCTTTGTAGTTCATCTCCAGCTGCGGCTCGATGAGCAAGGATCCGGCGACGGTGTCATCGACACGTTTCAGCTTGCCGTATGCCTTGTCCACAAAGGCGCCCATGCTCCAAGTGCGGTAGCAGGGTTTGCCCTCTGCGTCATAGATAAAGGTGTTGCGGAAACCGAACATTGGTTTCATGCCATATACCGAGGTCGTCACGGTCAGTTCTTCCTTGAAATCCGGCACTCTGACAATCTCCACCTGCCTTGAGGCCAGAAGTTGCGCCATGTTCTCACGCGCGAAGTAGTCCTTCACCTGTGGCTCGTTGTCGATCCACATCTCAGAGCAGTCCTGCATCATCTGGAGCGCCGAATAGAGTTTCAGCTTGCCTTCGCTGTCGCAGGTGCTTGTTGTTACCTTATATATTAAGCTGTACATTTTTCCAAGTTGGTCATATAGTCATTTTATTTTCGTTCGCAAAACGTCACATGTACCATGTCGCCAAAGCTCTTGCCAATCTGTTTTCGGATGTCCTTACGCACACCGATGATGAAGCAAGGCGTCCCCATCTTGACGATCTGGCCATCGTAAGGCATACCGTCGAAGGTGGCGTGAACCGCCAATCGACCTTTCCCGAAGATTGCCTTGATGTCGAAAGGCACCTCCACGTATGCGGCATCCATGTCCTCGTTTTGGTAGATGATGGCTTCGAATTCGTATGGTGTTGCTGTGCTCATGTTATTTCTTGATGTTTTTCTGATGTGTCTCCACCAGCATCTTGTCCATCTCGTGGTAGTTCTTGCGGTATTCGTCGGGCAGGTAGTCACGAGGGTGACCTTCGCGGATGTTGTTCACAAACTCGCGCATCAGCACCTGCCACTCATAGAAATGGATTAGCAGGTCGCGAAGGCTTTTTGCCGTTTGACAAAAGAAAAACCATTGTAAAAAGCGACAATCACACTTGTTTGCCTAATTCGTAAGCCTCCTGCAGCTTGGCATTGCCGGCAATCTCTTTCGGTCCGCCTACGCCACCGCAGAAGATATGTCCTTTAAGACTTGACTTGTCGAAGCAGTCAATCCAGCCGGTGAGACCGCCCTCGGCGCGCTTCGGCACGAACTCCTCGTTCTCGGCAGCTGTGGTCAGCAGATAGACGTCGCGGAACTTGTAATCCTTGGGGTACATGGCGTTCATGCGGTCGATGAGGGTCTTCATTTGGCCGCTCATCTCGTAGTAGTAGATGGGTGTGGCCCAGCAGACCACATCGGCGTTGAGCACGCTCTCCATGATGGCCGGCACGTCGTCCTTAATGACGCAGGCACCCGTCTTTTGGCACGACAGGCAGCCTATGCAAAACTTGATTTCCTTGCCTCTCAACGAGACGAGTTCCACTTGATGCCCAGCGGCTTCTGCGCCTTTGGCAAATTGCTCCGCTAAAGCGTGGCTGTTCGAGCCGGGGCGTAGACTTGTTGAGATTACGATTACTTTTTTCATATTTTTATATTTCTGATTAACGATAGATCCTATTTCTCCAGTATTGGCAGTAAAACCAGAAAAGAGATTGCTATCATTAAACTACCGATTGCGATGAGAATCAATGGGGTTTTCTTGCGGGTTTCATTTTTCCAGTCGATAAAAGTCCACACCCCACCAATGACTAACAAAACCAGTTGAACAATCATCCAAATATAAATGAAAACTCTCATATCTTGATAATTTAGTTTTATTACCTGTTTTTTTTCAACGTCCCAATATCTCCATCCCCACCATCGGATTGGTGTCAATAAGCTTCAGCGACTTCACCATCTCAACGCCTTTGGCTTTGACGTAGTTGAGGTAGCCATTACAAAGACTCCATCAGCTTGACGGAGTTGAAGATAGTCTTCTCCTGTGCCTCGTTGCCGTATTTGTCGACGTCGACGACGTTACGCGGGCTGTGGGTGATGCACACCGGACCGTTGAGGCAGCCGCCGTCGCATGCCATGCCTTCAAAGAAGTTTTCGGTGGCCTTGTTGAATTTCAGCTTGGTCAAAGCGGCCTTACACTCGGCGATGCCGTTCATGGCGATGGGCTTCACGCCTTCCACACCCATCTCCTTGGCCACGTCGGCGATGCCTTTGGCGATGCCGCCCGACTTGGCGAAGATACGGCCGTAGTATGAGGCGTTGTTCAGCTCGGAGTCTTCCATCTGTGTTGTGTCGATGCCACGGGCGTCAACGAAGGCTTGCAGCTCTTCAAACGACATGACGCTGTCGATGGCGCCGCCGGTCTTTTCAAGCCTGTATTCCAGCTTCTTCGAAGTGCAGGGACCTATGAAGACGACCTTGGCCGTCGGGTCGGATTTCTTGATGAGACGTGCAGTCTCCACCATTGGTGACACCGAAGAGGAGATATATTGCTTCAGTTCGGGGAAGTTTTTCTCCACGAAACTGACAAACGAAGGACAGCACGAGGTGGTCATCAGCTTCTTCTCGTTCCATTCCTGAGCCTCACGATAGAGGGTGATGTCGGCACCGAGGGCTGCCTCCACTACGTGATGAAACCCCAGTTTTTTGATGGCCGTCACCACCTGCGTGACGCGACCAAAGCGGCATTGGCTGACGATAGCCGGCGCGATGACGGCATAGACTCTGTATTTTGTGTTGTTCTCAGACTTTTTCAGGATATCGATGATGTCCAACACCAACGACTTATCAGATATGGCACCGAAGGGGCATTTATAGACGCATGCGCCGCAAGAGATGCACTTCCCGTTGTCGATTTTGGCCTTCTTGTTTTCGTCGATGGAGATGGCCTTCACCATGCAACTCACCATGCATGGGCGGTGTTGCAGGATGATGGCGGAGTAGGGGCAGGCTTGGGTGCATTTGCCACACTCGATGCATTTGTCCTTATCGACGGTGGCGTGACGGTTCACGATGGTGATGGCGTCTTTGGGGCACACTTCCTTGCAGCTGTGTACCATGCAGCCACGACAAGCCGGTGTGACATATATGCCGTCAATGGGACATTCGTCGCAGGCGCTGTCGATGACCTCTATGACGTTGGGATTGCTCTTGTCGCCACCCATCGCCATCTGGATGCGGTCCTGCAGGATGGCGCGTTCCTTGTAGATGCAGCAGCGCGTTTCGGCTTTCGGACCGGGGCTGAGCAGCTTGGGCACTTCCATATAAGCGTTCTCCAATCCGCCCTCGTAGGCGCGTCGGATGATTTCTTTCAGCACTTTGTATTTGACGAGTTGTACGTCGGTGTCAAAAATCCTTTGTGAGTTCATCTTTTTGGGGGTGTTATGGGATGGGTTTAATAATAATTCAATTCGACGACTTTGCCCACCTTGCGTAGGTCGGCGGCAATTTTCTCCACTATCTTCATCTTCATGGTAGTGTCGATGGGTAGCCCTTGATGGGCCACGTTGACGCTTTGTCCGACGAAGAAGGTGATGTGGGTGGCACGCTCGAAGAGATAATCCGCGAGGAGCGAGGCACCGTCTTTTTTGGTGAAGGTCTTTGGCGTCAGGTCAGAGATGGAGATGTATTTATCCAACATCTGCATCAGTCGGCGCAGCGTGAGCACGCCTTCGGTGGTCAGGTCGATGCCTTTGATATAGCCGATAGGAGGCACTTCCTTGTCAGGGAAATCGAAGCTGGTCTTCAACTCGGTTTTCAGGTGACGCGCCACGATGGTGGAGCTGGTGCCGCCGCAAACGATTTTCTTTGAAGGACCGGCTAAGAATTGCTCGATGTAGAAGTCGTCCTTTTCCTTGTCGACGGGCGGACCGACCATAATGTTGACATCCAGACGCTTGCGAATCTTGACGGCGGCCACAGTGGTGTCGTCGCCGGGCTTGTCGGCGTAGAGGTCGTTGCATGCCGATGCCAGGAGGCAGGCCACGGCACGGGCCGACATAGAGCGCGTGACGTTGGCGTTGAGGTGCTCCATGATCTGGTTGCGCTCCCAGCCGAAGTTGAGGATTTGCCCGATGCCGGCATGAATGGTGCCGTCCGACATGACTATGATGATGTCGTCTTCCTCAAGGTTCAGGTCGGTGCGAAACACCTTCTTGCCACACACATCGAGTTCGGTACGTTCGAAATTCTGGCATTGTCCACGATGGTAATAGATGGCCTCGGGGTTGTCGAACTCGAACATGATGCCTTTGCCCTCGGTGTTCACATGGATGATGGAGAAGGTGGAGTAGGCCACGCCACGCTCCGAGCACACCGGAAGGGTCTGGATGATGGTCTCCACACATTCGTAGATGTCGATGTCGTTGGCGGCCATAGTGCAGAGTATCTTCGAAGTGAGCGTCGAGAGGATGTTGGCCTTCACGCCGCTCCCCAAGCCGTCGGCCAAGACAAGCGTGGTGAAGCCGTCCTTAACGGTACAAGCCACATTGTCGCCGCATAATTCCTCGCCGACATGGTTCAGCGAGGTGCATCCCGTTTCTAAGCAGAGTTCCATCACTTCTTCTTGTTTTCTTCGGTTAGGGTTTTCTTGAGTTTCAGCAATGCTACCTTGGTTTCGGCGGTAGTCTCGCCCAATAGCGATGCAATCTCTTGAGCCACACGCATTTGTTTCTTGATGACCTCATCGGTGGTGGTCAAGGTTTCCATCTTCACCTTCATGATGCGGTTTTCGTAATCGACGGTATCGGTGACGTCTTTCAGGATGCCGAAGATGACGTTTTGTCCAGCTAAGTAGTTGATGGATATGTCAATGTATTTTCCAGTGGTAGGTATATGCGTCTGCTTGCAGCTGATATGCTTCTTCTGCGTATAGGCGTTGTAGAAGTCGATCGGGCTGAAGAAGTCGGATGCAGGTCTTCCCTTGGCGTTGGGGTCGTCGATGCCTAAGAGCTCCCTGCCTTTATTGTTGATTTCCAAGACATTGAGGTCGGAATCAAGTACTATGATGCCTTCAGGACTGTTTTGGATAATCTCGAACGAGAGCGACTCGGCACGCTGGCGCATATAAGGCAGGCATATCTCGATGTCGGCATAGCCGTTGTAAACGGCCCAGGCCTTCTCGCGGCAGGTGGCATAGCCACATGAGCCGCAGTTTAGCTCGTCTTCGGGTCTCAACTTGCCTGTCTTGTGCAAAATGGCTTCAATGTCGCGCTCGCTGGCGGCCAGACTGTGGCTGCGAAGGCGTGGATGAGCGGCAGATAAGCTAAAGTCGAGCGGGCTGTCGTCTTGAGGTCCGGTCAGGGCTTGTTTCTCGCGGCTGACGTATTTGCGCACGTCTGCAGTGGCCTTGATGGAGCCACCTTCCTTGACCAACGAGCAAGGTCCATTGACGCAGGCGTCCACACAAAGATTGATTTCCATCACCACATGGTCGAGATGCTCGATGTTTTCCAAAGCCTCGACACATTTCTTCGGGCCGTCGACGGCGATGTATTCGTAACCTTCGGGCAGCACTGGAAAGGAGTTGATGATGCCTTGCGGAATCGGATATTCCTTGGCAAGGTTGGGTGAACCGTTTTTCTTGTTGAGGCAGAGGTTGGTGATTTCGTCGAGTTTGATGTTCCTCTCATCGAAGAGTTTCACCACATCCTCGAAGGTCAGTACATGGTCGATGAGCTGACATTCATCGGCTTCACGTTTCTTGGCGATGCAGGGACCTATGAATACGATTCGTGCCTCTGGGTGTTGCTTCTTGATGATTTTGGCATGGGCCACCATCGGAGAATCAACGGGAGCGAGGTATCTGAGGGCCTTGGGATAGTATTCCTGAATCATGCGGCAAGCGGCAGGGCAGGCCGAGGTGATGAAGTTGGTGAACTCGCCCGTCTTGAGCAAACGTGCATATTCCTTGGTGACGGCTTGCGCTCCAACAGCGGTTTCTTCCGCATCGGCGAAGCCTAACTTTGCCAAGGCCAGTTTCATCACACCAAAGTCGGTGAGACCGAAACTCGATATGAATGATGGTGCAACGCTGGCAATCACCTTGTCGGTACCAGCCAACATCTGTTTCACTTCTTCAAGTTCGCTGTGAACAACCTTGGCGTTTTGCGGACAAGCCAGAGTGCAGTGGCCGCACAAGATGCAGCGGTCTTCAATGATTTCGGCCTGATGGCCCTTGAAGTCGATGGCTTTCACCGGACATTCGCGAAGGCATTTGTAGCAATCCTTGCATCTCGCATTACGAAACTCAAGATATTTCGACATAATAACGGTGTTTTAAAATTTAATCAGAGGATAGATTTCCTTCACGAAAAGCTCTTCAGCGTTGTCTTTGGTGACGTTGTGCAAAAGCAAGGAGCCGTCCTCGGTACTGATGCTGGCTTTCTTCATCATATCTTCCGCAATGTCGTCGGTCTTCACATTCACGCCTTTAGCGCAATGACCAAGGCAGAAACTGGCTTGCAATTCGACGAGGTCCTCAACGTCATATTTCTTGAGAATGTCTTTCAAGGCCTGGATCACATCGTAGGAACCTTTCAAGTGGCATGAACTGCCAACACATACTTTAATATTCATTTGGCTTAATTTTGAAAGTGTTATTAATAAACGACAAGTTCTTCTTTTTATTGTAGTGTCAATAGTTTATATTAATTTAAAAATCAACTTCGGTATCGTAATAGCAGCACTTCAGCAGTTCTTCCATCTCCTTTTGCGTCGGGATGCGTGGGTTGGAGCCTGTGCAGGCATCGCCGATGGCATTCTTGGCTATTTCAGGAAGTCTCTCAAGGAACACGTTCTCGGGCACAAAGCCTTGTTCGCAAGGATACGAGTCGGCACCATAGTTCTTGATGCAGTGCGGGATGTTGAGGTCGTCGTTCATCTTGCGCAAAGCGGCGATGAGCAAGGCCACCTTCTCGTCGTCGTTGCTTCCGCCAAGGTTCATGGTATCGGCGATGGCGCCATAACGTTGTTTGGCCTCAGGATTCTTGGCGTTGAAGGCGATCACCTTAGGAAGATACATGGCGTTGGCTGCACCGTGGATGATGTGTGCGCCAAAGTCGGCAAACACGGCTCCTGTCTTGTGCGCCATCGAGTGGACGATGCCTAACAGGGCGTTGGAGAAGGCCATGCCGGCGAGGCATTGGGCATTGTGCATCTCGTTGCGGGCGTTCACGTCGCCGCTGTATGAGTTCACCAGGTCTCTTTGGATCATCTTGATGGCATGCATGGCCAACGGGTCGGTGTAGTCGCAGTGGGCGGTCGAGACGTACGCTTCGATGGCATGTGTCATGGCATCCATGCCCGTGTGGGCCACCAGCTTCTTTGGCATGGTCTGGGCCAAGGCCGGGTCGACGATGGCCACGTCAGGTGTGATTTCAAAGTCGGCGATAGGATATTTGATGCCCTTGGCATAGTCGGTGATGATGGAGAAAGCCGTCACTTCGGTGGCTGTGCCTGAGGTGGACGAAACAGCGCAGAAGTGGGCCTTAGTTCTCAGTTTGGGCAGGCCGAACACCTTGCACATGTCTTCGAAAGTGGTCTCAGGATATTCATATTTTATCCACATGGCTTTGGCTGCATCGATGGGTGAACCACCGCCGATGGCCACAATCCAGTCTGGCTGGAACTCCCGCATCACGGCGGCACCGTTCATCACGGTCTCCACCGACGGGTCCGGCTCGATGCCGTCAATCACTTTCACTTCCATGCCGGCTTCCTGAAGGTAGGCAATGGCCTTGTCCAAAAACCCGAAGCGTTTCATGCTTCCGCCGCCTACGCAGATAACGGCGCGTTTGCCAGTGAAGGTCTTCAATGCCTCTAATGCGTTCTCACCATGATAAAGATCTCTCGGTAATGTGAATCTGTTCATTTTATATGTGTGTTTTTAATTGTTCGTTAATAATGATGTTTTTTCTGTTGTGGTAGTGCTGTTTGTTAAAAACCTTTTTATTTCCCATAATAGGCTTGCTTGTAGATTTCGACGATTTCCTTCACAAGCGGGTATTTCGGGTTGGCGCCGGTGCATTGGTCGTCGTGGGCTTTCTCTGCGAGGGCTTCCACGTTGTCCATAAACAGCTTCTCGTCGATGCCTTCATCCTTGATGCTAAGCGGCATGTCCATGTCTTTCATCAGCTGGCGGATGGCCGCGATGAAGTTGTCGATGCTTTCCTCGTCATTCTTGCCACCGAATCCGAGGAAACGGGCCGCCTTGGCAAGCTTTTCGTCAGCCATGAAGCGTTCATATTTCGGGAAAGGAACAAATTTATTGGGTTTCAGTGAATTGTATTTAATGACGTAAGGCAGCAGGATAGCGTTGGCACGTCCGTGCGGGATGTGGTAGTCACCACCCAACTTGTGGGCCATGCTGTGGTTGAGTCCGAGGAAGGCATTGGTGAAGGCCATACCGGCGATGCACGAAGCGTTGTGCATCTTTTCACGGGCTTTCAGGTCAAACTTGCCATTCTCGTAGGCGCGCTTCAGGTAGCCGAACACGAGGTCCATGGCCTGTAGGGCAAGGCCGTCGGTGTAGTCATTGGCCATGTTGGAGATGTAGGCTTCGATGGCGTGGGTCAAGACGTCCATTCCTGTATCGGCAGTGGCACGTTTGGGCAGCGAGATCACAAACTGCGGGTCGATGATAGCCACGTTAGGCGTTACCGCATAGTCGGCCAGAGGATACTTGATGCCTTTCTTCTTGTCGGTGATGACGGTGAAGGCGGTCACTTCGCTACCCGTTCCTGAAGTGGTCGGGATGGCCACCATCTTGCATTGCTTGCCCAGATGCGGGAACTTCACCACGCGCTTGCGGATATCCATGAACTTCTGGCGCAGGCCGTCAAACGAGGTCTCGGGATGTTCGTAAAACAGCCACATGCACTTGGCAGCGTCCATGGCCGAACCTCCGCCCAAGGCGATGATGACATCGGGTTGGAACGAGCGCATCTCAGCCACACCACGCATTACGGTTTCGACATCCGGATCGGGTTCCACGTCGGAGAAGATCTTGTAATGGCAGCTCTCCTCGCGCTTGTTGAGGTAATAGGTCACTTTGTCGACATAGCCGAGTTGCACCATCATCGGGTCGCTCACGATGAAAGCCTTGCTGATGCCTTCCATGCTTTCGAGATATTGCACCGAACCGTATTCGAAATAGACTTTCGGTGGGATTTTGAACCATTGCATATTCACTCTTCTTTTGGCGATTTTCTTCTTGTTGATAAGGTTAACGGTCGAAACGTTGGCCGTGGTGCTGTTGTGGCCGTAGGAGCCGCAGCCGAGGGTCAGCGACGGGGTGTTGGTGTTGTAGATGTCGCCGATGGCACCTTGCGACGAAGGCGAGTTGACGATGATACGGCCCACTTTCATGGCTTTGCCGAACTTCTCAATCAGGTCGTCGTTGGTGCTGTGGATGATGGCAGTGTGGCCCAAGCCGCCCATGTCGAGCATCTTGTGGCAAATCTCGAAACCTTCCACATGGTTGTTCACGACATAGTAGGCCAACACTGGCGAAAGTTTCTCACGCGAAAGCGGATAGTCGGGGCCGACGTCCTTCAGGCGGGCAATCAGTATCTTGGTGTTTTCAGGCACTTTCACGCCCGACTTGTCGGCAATCCAGTAGGCCGACTTGCCCACCACGTCAGGATTGACAGCTCCCTTTTCGGCATTGATGACAAAGGCCGACACCTTCTTGATTTCGTCTTCGTTCAAGAAATAGCAGCCGTTTTCTTTCATATAACTCTCAAACAGGTTGGAAATCACCTTGTCGACGATGACGGCTTGCTCCGAAGCGCAAATCATACCGTTGTCGAAGGTCTTCGACATCATCAGGTCGGTGCAGGCACGTTTCACGTTGGCGGAGGTCTCTATGTAACATGGTGCGTTGCCGGGACCCACGCCAAGGGCGGGTTTGCCGCAGCTGTAGGCCGAGCGCACCATGCCCGAGCCACCAGTGGCCAAAATCAGCGACACTTTCGGATGGTTCATCAATGCCATCGTGGCCTCCACCGAAGGATGCTCAATCCATTGGATGCAATGCTCGGGAGCTCCGGCGGCAATGGCAGCGTCGCGCAGGGTCTTGGCAGCAGCCACTGACGACTGCTGGGCCGAAGGATGGAATCCGAAAATGATAGGGTTACGCGCCTTGGTGCATATCAACGACTTGAACATAGTTGTGGAGGTGGGGTTGGTGACGGGAGTCACACCAGCGACGATGCCCACTGGCTCCGCCACTTCCACATAACCTTCCATTTCGTTGTCTTCCACCACGCCCACGGTCTTTTCGTCCTTGATGGAATTCCAGATGTATTCTGTCGCGAAAATATTCTTGATGATTTTGTCCTCATAAACGCCACGTTGGGTCTCCTCGTGGGCAAGTTTGGCCAACTCGCGGTGATGTTCCAAACCCGCCAAAGCCATAGCGTAGACAATCTTGTCCACTTGCTCCTGGTCAAAGGTGACGTAAGTCTTCAATGCTTCTTCGGCGTTTCTTACTAAAATGTCGATTTCTTCCTGTATCGATAATTGTTTATCGATTTTAACGGCTGAATTTTCTTTTTCCTTAGATGCTTTCATTTTCTTAAATTTGTTGTTGGAAAATGTATCGATTCGTTATTTGTTTTCAATTTGTTGGCAAGCTGTTGCGAAAGCAAAGCGAGCGAAGAAGGGAGGTTCTCGTTTTTCACGAGGATGCCTTGTGGCACGTTGAGCAGGGCGAAAGCGAAGTTCCAAATGGCGAGGATACCGCACTTCACCATTTTGTCACACACGTCCTGGGCTTTGTCGGCGGGTACGGTGATGATGCCTATTTTTACACCAGTGCGCATGATGTAGCTTTCCATCTTTTCCATGGGAAGGATATACTTACTGCCAATTTGGAGCCCTGCCAGGTCGGGATCTTTGTCGAATCCTACAGTGATGTCCAAACCCATGCTCGAAAACTCTTTGTTGGTCAATATCAGTCGCCCAAGGCTACCCACACCAACCAAGATGGCTTCATCCACTTTGTTATAACCCAAATACTCACTTAAGTCATTCAATAAGGTATCGATTTCAAAACCAGCGCGAGGCTTTCCTTCCACACTACTCACCCCCGACAAGTCTTTGCGAACCAAGATGGGATTGAGGTTGAGGCTTTGGGCAACAGAAGCTGCCGAAACATATCTCTCTCCTTGTTGCTGCAGCTTGCAGATGTGACTATAGTAGAGCGGCAAGCGACTTAATGTCGATTTCGGAACTACTAAGGATATGTTGTAGCGCGTTGTCATTCGATACTAATTTATCTATTTGTTTGATGGTGCAAAAATAGTGCATTTTCCAATATGTTGTATCAAAAAAATGCACTATTTTTAAAATTGTTTGTATATCATTGTGTTTCAAACAGATAAAGACAAATGACAGACTTCAATCAGATACTCAGACACCGCCTCTATAACGGCATAGCGGACAATGCGTTCGCCGTTTTTATCCCACATATTTTAATCCGACAATAGACAATATCAATGTCGTCAAAAAGAATATCCTCCAAATTGTTATTTTTTTGCAAAGATAACACTTTTCCCGAAACAAAAGTATTAAATTAGTCCATATAAAGAATCCATAACCTGCATCCTACACCGTTTTTGAGCCACAGGGCATAAATTCTGAGAAATCACCTACCAATTTTGCGGATTATGTAAAAAAAAGCCGCAACCCGAAGGCTACGGCTTGAAGTTCCTACCATTAAAAATGATTATTCTATTATGGGAATCTGAATCACCGACAGCCATTTCTCGGGGTCTTCTTGGTTCCAGGCGCCATCGATGTAGCAAGTGCGGGGATGGTCTGCAATCTTGTAACCTTGTTCCTCTATGTAACGGAAGGCTTCGGTGTACGACTCATAGAAACGCTCGTAAGGGCCGACGTGTTTCATGCAGAGCGCTTTGGGTACGGCGGGCAGACGCTTGAACTGGATGATGGCGCTGTCGGTGCCCATCTCTTCTACCTGTTCACAGTATTCGATGTCGATGTTTGTCGGCTTGTACTCTTTGTCATGTTCGATGGTGAAAC
>Ga0310696_10004857_pt1 | contig 16377 bp, 15 predicted proteins | sample AusTroGonzalo_MG_4_FD_203885 | JGI IMG/M metagenome (GOLD analysis project Ga0310696, IMG submission 203885) | Bovine rumen microbial communities from tropical cattle in Woodstock, Queensland, Australia - Gonzalo_02 (v2) (version 2) | ecosystem: Host-associated > Mammals > Digestive system >...
GATGGCCGAGACGTTCTGCCAGGCAGGTGTGCCCTGCTTCATGGCCGACATGAAGGGCGACCTCAGCGGCATCTCGCAGACGGGTAAGATGAGTGGCTTCATCGAGAAGCGCCTGCCGGAGTTCGGCATCGAGAACCCCGAGTTCCAGCCGTGTCCCGTTCGGTTCTACGACGTCTTCGGCGAACAGGGTCATCCCATGCGCGCCACCATCTCACAGATGGGTCCGATGCTGCTCTCACGCCTCATGCAGCTCAACGAGACGCAGGACGGTGTGCTCAATATCGTCTTCCGCATCGCCGACGACCGTGGACTGCTGCTGCTCGACTTGAAGGATCTGCAGGCCATGCTCGACTGGGTGGCCAAGAACGCCAAGCAGTACACCACGAAATACGGTAACATCTCCGCCCAGACCATCGGCGCCATCCAGCGTGCCCTGCTCCAGTTGGAGACACAGGGAGCCGACAAGTTCTTCGGCGAGCCGTCGTTCGACATCTACGACCTCATTCAGACTGAGGGCGGCAAGGGTGTGATGAGCGTGCTGGCAGCCGACAAGCTGATGATGCAGCCGAAGCTCTACTCCACCTATCTGCTGTGGCTCCTCTCCGAGCTCTACTCCACCCTGCCCGAGGTAGGCGACATGGACCTGCCCAAGCTTGTGTTCTTCTTCGACGAGGCCCACATGCTCTTCACCGACACCTCGAAGGCACTGCTCGACAAGATTGAGCAGGTCATCCGTCTCATCCGTTCGAAGGGTGTGGGTATCTACTTCATCACCCAGAGCCCGACGGACATCCCCGAAAACATCCTCGGCCAGCTCGGCAACCGTGTGCAGCATGCTCTGAGAGCCTACACACCGAAGGATCAGAAGGCCGTGAAGACCGCTGCCGACACCTTCCGTGCGAACCCTGAGTTCAAGACCGACGAAGCCATCATGAACCTCGAAACAGGTGAGGCCCTCGTCTCGTTCCTCGATGCCAAGGGTGCCCCAAGCATCGTAGAGCGTGCGAAGATCCTATTCCCGCTCAGCCAGATCGGTGCCATCACCGAGGGCCAGCGTCTCGACATCATCAAGCAGAGCCGCATCGCCGGCAAGTACGACACGCCCATCGACCGTGAGAGTGCTTTCGAGATCATCATGGCCGAGGCCGAAGAGCAGTTGAAAGCCCAGGAGGAAGAGGCTGCCGGCAAGGAAGAAGAGAAGGCCAAGGGCAAGCAGAAGCCCGGCATGATGAGCAAGGTGTGGAAGGCCATCATCACCGCCGTTACCGGCACGCTGGCCACCATCCTCGGCACCTATGTCAGCGACAAGGTGACAGGCAAGAAGACGAAGTCGAAGACTTCAACCACAGGCCGTGTGGTGAAGAATGCCACCAGTGCCGCCACCCGTTCCATCACGAAGGAACTGACGCGCGACATCCTCGGCAACCTGATCAAGTAAGTTTTTCGCAAATCGTATAGATATACCGCTGTCGCTCGACAGTGGTATATTTATATATAGAGGTATCGATGGCCGTCTTCAGGTCATCGCTGATGCCGGTGCCAACAAGTTTCAGCGTCGCCTCTTTCATCGTCCAAAGCCGGATAAAGGCAGCGGCAGGATTGTCAGAATCCTCTATCTGTCGCACCTCCTCGTCGTTCATCGCATAGTGGGCCAGCCCGTCCTTGTATTCACGGATGCTCTCCACGTCGATGCCAACAGGATGGTCACAGATGACACAGGCAGCAGCTTCCTTGCAATGGCTCAGGTTGAAACAGATCTCCGGATGTCCTACTATCGAGGGTTTACCGTGTTCATTATATTCAAAGACGGGATTCTCAGTGATACCATATTCCTCACGCAGTCCCTGTTTTAGCAATTGATACGCCAGCACACACAGCCGCTGGCCCTGTTCAAACTTGAACTTAAGAGCCTGCTCCCTCCGCTGCTCCGATATCTCCTCTAAAGCCGAGGGAAGATCGAAATCCCAGATATGTTCGCTAATATATATCATTGTTCAGACCACCACTACCCCTCCTACTCAGGAGAGGAAAATATTACTCTAATCCTACCTCTGGCATGGGAATCTTACGGTTGGCATTCTCCTTCGCACCAAGGTCGACGAGCTCACGACCCTTCTGCACCACACTCTGGCGACCCGTGATCAGCTTGTTGTTCGTATTCTCATAAGCCTCCTGCACCTTATGGATCTTCTCGCCCAGGTCGTTATACCGCTGTACGAAGTCACCCAAACGATCGAGCAGCTGCTCTGCCAGTCCGAACACCTTCTGCTGATTCTCCGCCTGCTGGTTCTGCACCCAGGCGATATGTATCATGTGGAGAATGCCCAACAGATTCTGCTCACCCGTGACGAACACCTTCTTCTCGAACGCCTCGCGCCACAGCGTGGGATCGTTCGCCAGCGCCAACTGCAACGACGACTCGAAGGGCACGAACATGATGACGAAGTCCACCGTCTCACGCCCGTTCTTGATATACTTCGAATAGTCCTTTCGGGCCAACTCGTTCACATGCTGACGCACACTCTTGATGTGCTCCTGCAGATAGCGTTCCTTATCCTCCGCCGACTCCGCGTTCACGTACTTCTCATACGCCACGAGCGACACCTTCGAGTCGACGATGGCGTCCTGTCCCTGTGGGTAGTGCAGGATCACGTCAGGCTGCATCTCCTTGCCAGTCTCGTCGTTCTTCAGCGGGCGTCCCATCTCATCTCTCAGCCGAGCCTGCACCTCATAGTGGATACCCTCCGTCAGTCCCTGCGAGGCAAGCAGGTCGCCGAGGATGATCTCGCCCATATTGCCGCTCACCTTATTGTCGCGACGAAGCACATTGGTCAGGCTGTCCGTCTTCTCGCCCAGCTGCTGTGCCTGCTGGAGCATCTGCTGTATCTGTTCACGAAACGAGGCCGAGTGGGCAGCATTCTCTTTCTGCGTGTCGGCGATGGCCTTCTGCATGTTGGTGAGAGCGTCCTTCAGTGGCTGGGTGATACCTGCCATCGTCTCCGTGTTCTGTTCCTTCAACTTCGACGCACTGGCCTCCATCAGCTGCTGCGACAGGTTGGAGAACTGTTCGCGGGCCGTTCTCAACTGCTCCTGGAACTGATCCTTCGATGCCTGCATCTGCTCCTTGAACTGGCGGTCACGCCGCTGCAACTCCTCGTCCATCTGCTGACGAACCAGTTCCAACTCCCTACCCTGGCTCTCAGCCTTCGCATGGAGCGATTTATTCTCCGCCTCCAAATGGTTCACACGACTCGTGGCGGCATTAAGCTGTTCACCCTTCATCGAGAGTTCGATGTCCTTCTTGCCGCCCTCGATGCGCAGGGTGTCCATCTTACGGTCCATCAGCAGGTAGAGCACCACCGCCCCGACTGCTATACCTATTATTATATATAAGGCTATCATCATCTGATTTACGATTTACAATTTAGTTGCAAAATTACATAAAAAACACGGATTATAAGGATTATAAGGAGAGTTTTTCAAATAAAAAACCTAAAAAAATCCATATAATCCATATAATCCTTGTTTTTTTTATTATCTTTGCAGCAACAAACTTACAAACTGAATCATTCATTAACTTACAAAACTTAAGCATTATGGATTACAAAATTATTGACATTGAGGGAGTAGGCGACGTGTATGCCGAGAAGCTGACCGCCGCAGGTATCAACAAGGTGAGCGAACTGCTCGAGAAGTGTGCAGGTCCCAAGGGCCGTCAGGAACTGGCCGAGGCCACAGGCATCAGCGAGAAGCTCATCCTACGCTGGACCAACCATGCCGACCTCTTCCGCATCAACGGCGTAGGCCCGCAGTTCTCTGAACTGTTGGAGAAGGCTGGTGTCGACACCGTCAAGGAGTTCCGTCACCGTGTGGCCGAGAACCTGCAGCCGAAGCTGGAGGAAGTCAACGCCGAGTCCCACATCTGTGGCCGTGTGCCCGCCGTTTCTGAGGTTCAGAAGATGATCGACCAGGCCAAGGAGCTCGAGCCCAAAATGACGTACTAATAGCCACAGATTACACAGATTCGCACAGAATAATTGATTTACACAGATTAAAATTTCACAGCAGGAATTGTTCTTGCTGTGAAATTTATATTTGTGAGATTCTCTTCTGTGATAATCTCTTAGTCTGTGCGAATCTGTGTAATCTGTGGCTACTGTAAGGGCTTGCCCAGTTTCTCCAAGGGTTTCTTGGGGAGTTTAGTCCATGTCTCTTTCCTAGGCACATTACTGTCCTCAAAGGCATTCTCCGTCACCACCTGTCTCCGCCACGTCAGATAGTTCTCGCTCGTGGTCTCCATATCCCCCGTGTTCCGCGACATGTTATGGTACTCCTTTCCTATCAGGTAGAAGTCGCCGTCCTGATAGCGATAAGAGAAATTGCTGTTCTCCGAGCCCCAGCCGCCCATACTCGCGAACGTCTCTAACGAGATCCTCAGCACACCCTTCTCCGTGATCGTCAGGCTCGCGTCGATACTCACATACTCATCCGGACGGGCAGGAACCACCTGGTCATACTGTCGCCACAACTGCATCTTCCCCTCTGCCGTACCGAAATACACGGCCAATAGCGGCTGGTTGAAGTTATACACATACCCGTCGTCGCGCGTCTTCGTATTCTCCTTGAAGTCAGGCGTCGCCACCACCACGAGATCCACAATGCCATCCTTGTTCAGGTCACCCGTCGCCTCCGCATGATCCCATCCTGCCGGCACGAGGTCGTCCACGCCCCTGCCCTGCTGCTGCAACTGCTGCGCACGGACTCCGGCACACAGGCCAACGAAGGCCACAATCAGGAACCTCCTTATAGTCATCATCGCGGGAATTCCTATGGCAGTCGTCAGTCAGTAGAGAGGATGAGCATCTTCTGCTCTGCGTCGAGAGCCGCCTTGATGTCCTTACCGCCAGACACCACCTTGCAGAGGCTGACCTCGTCGCCCTCGATGCTCGTCACCTTCAGACGACCAATCTGCTTGCGCGTGTCCTTGCCACCAATGCTTCCTATCACATAGACCGCAAAGTGAACGCCCTTCTGCAGACCGTGAGAGGAGCCGAGGTCGATATAGAGTTCCTTCTGCTTGTCCTTTTTCTCCATGCCGCGCTCCAGAATGTTGGCGGTATAGGGATAGACCGTGTTGTAAAACCTCACCACCTTGCTCCGCAGCCCCTCCAGGGCTTCCTTGATGGCCGTGTCGGCGCTATTGTACCACGACCAGCCGGTCCTGTTTACCTCAAACACCTGACTGTTGATGACGGTGCCTGTAGTAGCATTCTTCACGTTGAGCGTCAGGCTGATCTGGGCGTAGAACTGCGGGATCTTGTCCTTCTTGTTCGATGCGAGTCGCAGCTGGCGCGTCGTAGAGAGGTAGTTCACGACGCCGTCGAGAATGATGTTGGTCTCGCTGTTGGGTTCCACCTGGAGTCCGTCTGTGACCACGAAGCGCCTCACCTGTCCGAGGGCCGCGATGACGCTGGCGCGCACGGCATCGACATAGCCGGGCTGCTCAGTGGTCTGCTGGTCAGACATCACGTCGAGCACAGCACTTACCACCGTTCCCACTTTCGTCTTCGGCTCTTCCTTGATCGTGTAACTCAACTCGCCCACACTGACGTTCTTGAGAGCGTTCTCACTTTGTGCCATCACCGGCAGCGCCGTTAAGGCCGCCAATAGCATGACCATCATTTTCATTGTTCTCATCATGTTTATTATTTCCTTCATACTTTAATTCTCTTAAGTTAGACACATAATTGACTGCAAAGATAAAGTTTATTTTTGAGACGGACAAGAAAAACGGGAACTTTTTCTATTCTACACAGATTTGGGTCTTGGGCCAGTTGACGAGGAAGAGTTTATCAGTGGCACGGGTGAAAGCGGTATAGAGCCAGTGGATGTAGTCGGGGGTGAGCATATCGTCGGTCATATAGCCCTGATCGAGATAGATATGCGCCCACTGCCCGCCCTGGGCCTTATGACAGGTGACGGCATAGGCGAACTTCACCTGCAGGGCATTGTAGTAACGGTCGGTCTTCAGTTTTGCGATGCGGTCTACCTTAACGGGGATGTCAGCATAGTCTTCCAGTACGGCATTGTAGAGCTGTTCCTGCTGGTCATGAGTAAGCGCAGGTGCCTCGGAGGTGAGGGTATCGAGGAGGACGGTGGCGGTGAGCTCGTAGTCGTCGTAATCAGGGAAGGTCATCGTGACCTCAGCGAAACGGAAGCCATAGAGCTCATGGGTGTTCCTGACCCGCTGCACCACGGCACGGTCGCCGTTGGCGATAAACTCCTCACTCCTCCAATAATAATTGTTCTTCACGATCATCAGGAGGTCACCACGGCAGAGTTCATCCTCACGATCGAGGACGGTATTGCGGATGCCCTGGTTGTAGATGTTCGCCCGTTTGTTGCTGCGGGTGATAACCATCGTCTCGTCCATGCCCACTCGGCTGTAGCTGGAAGCGAGCGACTCGATGAGTTCATCACCAGGGACGACAGTGATATCCGGAAAACCGCTGATGCGGATTTGGGGTAAAAGAACCACAGATTCCGCAGATTCTAACTGCGAGTAGCCATCTGCGAAATCTACGGTTAACCTTTTTCGTATCCTCGTGGCATTCCAAAGAATACCGGAATCCTCACTCTGACGGAGCACCTGATTGAGATCACACTCATAGACCGTCATACCATAACCTCGGAGCACATCGGCCATCAAGGCAGGACTCTCCTCCTCACCGACGGGCGGGAGCTGTGCCTTGTCGCCGATTAACAGCATTCGACAATTCTGGCCGTTATAGATAAACTCCATCAGATCGTCCAATAAACATCCGCTGCCGAAAGCCGACTCGCCAAGACCCAGGTTCGAAATCATCGAGGCCTCATCTATTATAAATAAGGTGTCACGATTCAGGTTGTTGTTCAGATTGAAGGCCGAAAGGTCACCAGCCGTCTTCTGACGGTAGATGCGACGATGGATGGTGTAGGCGGCATGACCGGCATACAGCGAGAACACCTTTGCGGCACGACCCGTCGGAGCCAGCAGAATGAGTTTCTGCTTCAGCGCCGCCAATGCTTTGACGATGGCTCCAGCGAGCGTAGTCTTACCCGTGCCTGCCGAACCACTGAGGATCATCACAACCTGTTCATCACGGTCAGTCATAAACTGCGTGAACACATCGATAGCCTGCTCTTGTTCTGGCGTAGGCGTCAATCCCAACGCCTGAAGGATGCGGTATTTGAGTTCGTCCTGAATCATAACAGCCACAAAGGTAGTTATTTTTAGCCACAGATTGCACAGATTAAGAATGATTAAGAATTTATTTCGTAAGATTCTGTGTAATCTGTGGCTTTTTTCGTACCTTTGCAGCCAAATGCAGAAATCAGACAAGATTATCAACATCATCCTGGCACTCGTGGCACTCGGCCTGCTCGCCCTTTGTGTAGCAAGTGTGGTCAGATAAGAGTTGACAATTGACAGTTGAGAGATGGAAGAGATACAGAACAGGAAACTGATTATGCGCATCGGGAGGAACACCCTCTCGTTCACCCTACCCGACCCCGCTGACAAGGAACGGCCACTCTGCTATGAGCCCTACGTGGTGAAGGGCGGGATCTCGATGGCTGCCAACCTCAGGGAGGCCCTGAAGACTGCTACCCTGCTATCGGCAGACGTGGCACGGGTGCAGGTGGTGCTCGACACCCCGTCGATGCTCGTGCCCATCGAACAGTTTGAAGAGGAAAACATCAATGATCTCTATGCTTACACCTTCGCCCCCAGCCAGGAGCCGAGGAAGATACTTTACAACGTGCTGCCCGACCTGAAGGCGGTCTGTCTCTTCCCCATCAACAAAGACCTGTATGGTGTGATCAACGACCGTTATGCCGATGTGCAGTTCATCCACGCCCTGTCACCCGTCTGGCGCCACATGCACCAACGGAGTTTCACGGGCCACTTCAATAAGCTCTACGCCTCTTTCCTGGGTGGTCGTCAGCTCTGTCTGTTTGCCTTTCAGCAGAACCGCTTCAAGTTCTGCAACACCTTCGAGGCGACCCACGCCCACGATGCGCTCTACTTCATCCTCTATGTTTGGAAACAGTTACGCATGGACGTGCTCCACGACGAGTTGCATCTGTCTGGCGAGGTGCCCGAAGAGGAACTGCTCATGCAGGAACTGAAACAGTATTTGCAAAAGGTCTATGTCAGCAATCCCGCTGCTGAATTCAGCCAGGCACCCGCCACAAAGGTGAAGGGTATGCCGTATGATCTCATGACGCTGATCGTAAAGGGGAGATAGCATGCGCATTATTACTGGGAAATATAAGGGACGGCACTTCGATATCCCACGGAGTTTCAAGGCGAGGCCGACGACGGACTTCGCCAAAGAGAATATCTTCAATGTGCTGACGCAGTATATCGACTTTGAGGGAGCCGAGGCTCTGGATCTCTTCTCCGGCACAGGCAGCATCACCCTCGAACTGCTCTCCCGAGGTTGTAGCCGTGTGGTCAGTATCGAACTCGACCGTGATCACCACCGTTTCATCTGCGACTGTCTCAACAAGCTGGTGTCACAGGGGGACGGTTCTTTTGTGACATCTGCGATATCACAAAAGAACCGTCCCCCTGTGACACCTTTGCGCGCTGACGTCTTCCGTTATATCAAATCGTGCAAGCAGCAGTTTGACTTTATCTTCGCAGATCCGCCATACACCCTGAAGGAGCTGCCGACGATTCCCAGCCTCATCTTTGAGCGAGGGCTTTTGAAAGATGGTGGCATCTTCGTTTTCGAGCATGGCAAAGACAACGACTTCTCCCATGATCCACACTTCGTGGAGCACCGCAGTTACGGAAGCGTAAATTTCTCGATTTTCAGAACAACGGGGCCATCAGGCGAGTGATGCTCTCCCACAGACGGATGAAGAAGTTGGCACGCATGCGTTCCGGCAGGTCTGTCAGTGCAACGGACTCTCGTTCGTCGTCAAGGAACACCTTTTTCATCCTGAGCGCCACACCATCGTCGTAGAAAAACGCATTGGCTTCGAAATTATTCTCGAAGCTGCGGAAGTCAAGGTTCGTGGATCCACAAGTGCTGACGGCATCGTCGCACACCATAACCTTCGAATGGAGGAACCCTGACTGATAAAGACTCACTTTCACCCCAGCCTCTGCCACCTCACGCAGATAGCTGCGACTGGCCCACTCTACGAAACGCGCATCACTATGCCGGGGACAGAGCACACGCACGTCGACGCCAGCCAAAGCCACCGTCTTCAAGGCGAAGAGCACAGGGTCGTTGGGCAGGAAATAGGGTGTCTCGAGGTAAAGGTATCGACGGGCACCCGTAATGATTCGAACAAAGCCCTGCATGATCTCCGGATAAGGCGTGACAGGACCGCTGGTAACGACCTGAATAAGACAGTTGTTGGCAATCTGGTCTCCCATTTCGGAAGTATGCTGCGGATAGAACTTACGGTCGGAGAGCAGGGTACGGTCTACGAAATACCAGTCTACAAGGAACGCCCGTTGCAAAGCATTGACGGCACCACCCGTCACCCGCAGCATCGTGTCGCGCCACGGCTGACCGTTCGAACCTTTCACATAGCGCAGGGCGAAGTTCATACCACCGATGAATCCCACCAGACCGTCAATGACGATGATCTTGCGGTGGTTACGATAGTTCACCTTACTCGTAAACGACGGGAAGTGCACAGGCATGAACGCCACCGCTTCGATACCCTCCTCACGCATCCGTTCAAAGAACTGACGTTTGACATTCCAACAACCCACATCGTCATAGATCACTCGTATCTCCACCCCCTCACGGGCCTTGGCGATGAGTGCATCGGCAATCAGCGTACCCAAGGCATCGTCGGCAAAGATATACATGTCCACGTGGATATGACTGCGGGCCTTGCTGATCTCCTGCAACAAGGCAGGGAAGAACTGGTAGCCGTCGGTATAAATGTCCACCTTATTATCTTTGAAAGGCAAGGCGAGGTTCTGGTTGATGAAGAGGTCGATGAGTGGTTTCTGCTTCTCAGGCAGACGGAGGTTCTGCTGTTCGACGAACTCCAGCATCGATCGTTTCGTCAACTGGTTCATGCTCCTTTCGCTGACATAGCGTTCCTTGCGGGTATTGATGCCGAAAAAGAGGTAGAACACGACACCTGCCACAGGCACGAACCAGATCACCAGCGCCCAGGCAAGGGTCTTGGCGGGCTGCCGGTTGTCGAGCACCACATGGATAATGGCCAGGATGGCGATCAACTGCGAGACGATGACAAATATAACGTTCCAACTCATCTTATCACGTCATTGCCTAATTGTCGGGCGAGGGCGTCACGGATCTGCTGGGTGTCGCGGAACTCCTCCAGCAACTGTTTCATCCTTTCCATGTCGCTGCCCACGGTCTTCAACTGCGCCTGTATCTCCTTGAGCCGTTTCTCAATAATGTCCATCCGCAGGTCGAGTACAAGATGGAGTACCCGCTGACGAAGCCCACCCTCACGCTCCTTGGGCTGGAAGCCGGGTGTCAGCTGATGACGGTCGATGGCCAGATTGGCAGCCAGAGAACTGATGGCGATATCTGGATGGTGCATAAAATACTCCTCAGCCTTGAAACCTTCCTCACTACTATGTACAGCCGCCTCAGAGAGGATCTGATTGTAACGCTCATCGTGGAACGACAGGCCGTCTTGTCCCAGGTCGTAGGCGATATACTGTGCCACCGTCAAGTCGATGGTCTGCCCGTCTTCCGTCTCAATGCCCTCGAAAATAACCTTCTCGCCATCGCGGACAACAGACTGCACAAGCAAGCGTTCCACTTCGGCAGAAGGTGAGGAGTTCAGGGAGTTCAAGGAGCTCAGGACATTACCACTTTCCGTAACAGGATTATCCCTCGAACTATTGTCTTGGACTCCCTGGACTCCTTGAACTCCCTGAACTCCCTGAACTCCATGATTCTGTCGTTCCCGTTCCTTTGCCTTCTCCTCAATCTCCTTGCTGATCATCCCGTTCATCGAGTTGAGCAGTGTCTGCTCCTTGATACCCATACGCTGGGAGAGTTCACTGAGGTAGGTGGAGCGCAGGATCTGGTCAGGTATGACGGAGATGCTCTTCACAATGCCGCTGATGGCCTCAGAGCGCTTCACGGGATCGGTCACGTTCTCCACCGTCAGACGGGTCTTGAAGGAAATAAAGTCCGTAGCATTCTTCTCGATATAGTCCTTGAACTCCTGGGCAGAATGTTTTTTCGAGAACGAGTCGGGGTCGTCGCCGTCTGGCAGCAACAGCACTTTGATGTTCATGCCCTCTGCCAACAGCATGTCCGTACCTCTCATGGCGGCATGGATACCTGCCTCATCACCATCATATAATAAGGTGATGTTCTGCGTGAAGCGACGCAACAGTTTGATCTGATGCACGGAGAGGGCCGTACCGGAGTTGGCGACGACGTTCTCGATGCCGCACTGGTGCATGGCAATCACGTCGGTATAGCCTTCAACCATATACACCCTATCCTCCTTCGCGATAGCCTTCTTCGCCTGATAGAGTCCATAGAGCTCACGTTCCTTATGATAGATCTCCGAGTCGGGAGAGTTCACGTATTTCTGTTGCACGCCCTTCGTCCTGGAGTCCAATAATCGACCTCCGAAAGCCACCACCTTGCCGCTGACGTTCAGCCAGGGAAAGATCACACGACCAGCGTAACGGTCGCGCAACGCGTCTTCGCCAAAACAGAGTCCCGTCTTCACCAGATACTCCGCCTTGTATCCCGCGTTCTGGGCGGCAGTGGCCAGGGCATCACGCTTGGGCAGGGCGAAGCCGAGGTTAAACTTCGCGATGATATCGTCGCGGATACCACGACTGCGGAAATACTGTTTCCCGATGGCGATGCCGTCGGGATCGTTCTTCAGGATATCCTCGAAATATTTCATCGCCCACTCGTTGACGATGAACATCGACTCACGGTCACTCTGTTCTTTCTTCTCCTCGTCGGTGAGTTCCTTCTCCTGTATCTCGATATTATATTTTTTCGCTAGCCAGCGTAAAGCCTCTGGATAGGTGATCTGTTCGTGCTTCATCAGAAAGTTGATGGCAGTGCCACCCTCGCCACAGGCGAAACACTTGCAGATCTGCTTCGACGGCGACACCATGAACGACGGGGTCTTATCGTCGTGGAACGGACACAGGCCCTTATAGTTCACGCCTGCCTTCCGCAACGTCACGAACTCCCCTACCACGTCGACAATGTTCGTGGCGTCCATGATCTTATCTATCGTCAGTCTGTCTATCATTTGGGATGCAAAGATAACACATTAAAATTGATTCACCAAATTAATTCGACAATATTGTTGTATTAAAGAGAAATATGTTATAACGTTGGAACGACGGAAAAAGTTAATTTATTAAAATTCAGCAGGGAGTTTTACCTGTCTTGTAGAAAAAAATGAGTACCTTTGTCGACCAATTCCTAAATGTATGAGACCATTAGACTTGTTCAAGGTACAAAGACTTGCACGGATTTTCGTAGTCGGCATGCTGCTAATGAGCACCATGACGGCATCAGGGCAGACCGTAGCCGAAGAACTGAAGGCTGACCCTAACCGTGGGGCAGGCAACTTCTATGCCCTCCCCATTGGCAAAATGCCAAAGGACACGCCTGCCCCTATGGGCAAGAAACCTTTCTACATCAATCATTACGGCTGTCCTGGCTCTTATTATCGCGAGATAGAATCCGTCTATGAGGAGCCCTATGCCGTGTTTGCCAAGGCCGACAGTCTGGGCAAACTGACGAAACTGGGACAGGATGTAAAAAAGCGCCTCGAGCTGCTGCGTCAGGATGCCAAAGACCGTATAGGCGAACTGACGACGAAAGGCGTAGAACAATGTCGTGACCAGATTCGCCAGATGGTGAAACGCTTCCCTGACATACTTACCCCAAAGGGTTATTATAGTTGTCGCAGCATCGTGCAGAACAACTGTATTATGACGCTACAGGAGAGCCTGGTGGAGTTGTCGTCGATGATGCAGCCCATGAAGACAAATGTCATAGCCACGCATAGAGAGGACAGGTTCATGGCCCCCCAGGACAAGGTGCTCGAAGCCATGCGCTGGGACTCGCTGACTCTGGCCCGCTACAACCGTTTCCTGGCACTCAACACGGGTAATGCCCGTCTGATGGAGTCGCTCTTCACCGACCAGAATTTCCTGATCAACCAAGTCGATCCCGAGACACTCAGCCGCCAGCTCTACATCCTTGCCGGCAGCATCCAGCACACCGAGCTCGCTGGCACCGTAACACTCTTCGACCTCTTCACGCCTACCGAGATTCAGAGCCACTGGAAGAAACTGAACGCCAAATACTACATCACAAATGGCGCCTGCACCCTGAACGGTGGGACACAACCCTTCATGCAACGTTCCCTCCTACGAAATATGATCCACATGGGTGACAGTGTGGTGAAACGTGAATACCCCATGGTACACCTGCGCTATGTCAACGAGAACGTGGTGATGGCACTGGCCTGCCTGATGGAGCTCGACAACTGTGGCCTGCAGACCGACAATCTCGATGCCCTTGGCGACATGGGCTGGGCTACTCATCGCATTGCCCCCCTCAGTGGCAGTGTCATGATTGTCCACTACCGCAGTGAAGTGGGCGACCCCGATGTGCTCGTGAAAGTATTACTGAACGGGAACGAGGCCCGCCTGCCTATCGAAAGCGACTGCGCCCCCTACTACCACTGGGAGGATGTGAAGCGCTACTACCTGCGCAAACTCTACCGTTACGAGAATATCCGACTGAATAAAGAGGTGATGAAATAATGAAATAATGAATTATTGAAAGTATGAAAAAAATAAGTTATACGCTATTTCTCCTTCTCACCTTCTCATCTGCATACGCCCAGACGGTGAGGGATCTTATCATTCAAAAGCCCGTCTATGCCTCATGTAACTATAACACCTATCCAGACAGCATTCCTAACGACCTGACGCCGTCGCCCGAAGGCAAGAAGCCTTTCTACATCTCGCATTACGGCCGTCATGGGTCGCGCTACATCAGCAGCCGAAGCGGATACGACATCCCCTTCAGGATGATTGCCCATGCCGATAGTGTCAATGAACTGACACCCACAGGTGAGCGTGTATTCGATGAGATGAAACTCGTCATGGCCGACACCGAGAGACGCTGGGGAGAACTCACGAGCTATGGCAAGACCCAGCACCGCAGAATAGCCCGAAGAATGTTGGAACACTTTCCAGAGGTATTCCGCGACGATGCACGCGTCAGTTGTGTCAGCACCATCGTACCCCGATGCATCGAGTCGATGGGTGTCGCTATGGCTGAGATGAAACAGGTAAATCCCAAACTGCGCATCACCATGGTGGCATCGCAGCGCAACCAGTGGTACATGAACCACCAGGACCGTAAACTGCGCAAGAACTATATGACCCCTGAGGCCAAGAAAGCTTACGACGCCTATATCTCCAGCCGACTGGGCAACAGCCGACTGATGGAGCTCATCTTCAAGAATCCCGATATCGTCAAGGAGATTGTCGACGAGGAGAAGTTCAACTACTACCTGATGAAGATGGGGCTCTTCCAGCAGAACACTCACCTCTATAAGAACACCTACTTGCAGGATCTCTTCGAGACCGACGAACTCTACCATATGTGGCAGATCGACAATGTTTACTGGTATATCCAGCACGGTGCCTGCAAACTCAATGGCGGCAAGCAGCCCACCAGCCAGAAGCCCCTGCTACGACAGCTCATTGCCGATGCCGACAGCTGCATCAGGCTCGACAAGCCTGGCGCACAGTTGCGCTACGGCCACGATACGGTGCTGCTGCCACTGGTATGTCTGATGGGTATCAATGGCTTCGATCTGGCTACAGACAACTTCGATGAACTCGAAGAGAAGGGCTGGTGGTGCTCCGATGTCTTCCCCATGGCTGCGAACCTGCAGTTCATCTTCTACCGCAGCAGCCTGAAAGACAAGGATGTGCTCATGAAGGTGCTCCTGAACGAGAAGGAAGCCACACTGCCTATCGCTACAGACTGCGCACCCTATTACCACTGGGCCGATGTCCGTAGCTACTGTTTAGGAAAGCTGGAAAATAATCCCTGATTATATCACGGTTTCATGAACACGAAGTAGACGGCTGCCACCAGACAGAGGGCAGCTGCAGCGTGGTTCCAGTGCAGTTGTTCGTGCTGGAAGATGAGATTGGCTATCACAGCGAACACCACTAATGAGATACACTCCTGAATGACCTTCAGCTGTACAAGGTTGAAGGGTCCGCCGTTGTCTACAAAGCCCAGACGGTTGGCAGGCACCTGACAGCAATACTCGAAAAAGGCGATCATCCACGAAAAGGCTATCACAAGGTATAGCGGCCAATTGGTGGAAACGCCCGACTGCTGGAGGCGCAGGTGACCATACCAGGCGAAGGTCATAAACACATTGCTCATAATGAGCAGCAGAATCGTATAAATACCGTTTGTCATTTCATCATTACATTAAACACATCTATTTGCCAAAGTAGTCCCTGACCTTCTCCCAATTCACATCAACCACCTCTGCCGGCTGGTCAAAGTCGGTAGCAGAGACTTTCTGGTTCTTGATGTCGAAACGAACCACAATTCTATCCTCTACACTTACGCCAGCACTCAAAGAGTCGAGGCGAATGACATCGAAACGGTCATCATCATTCTTAGAATCCATGAGACACTCTCCGTCTGTCTTCAGATACCATGTCAGCGTGTCAGTGTCATTGACGTCCTGCTCTATGGACCTGACCGTCACCATAGCCGAATTCTTCACCATATTGAACTTTTGATTGTGAAAGAAGATTGCACCACCGATAGCCGCGCCGATGAACACAGCACAGACAACAGGCTGCACCAGACAACCTATGGCAAGGCCCTTCAACCGTCTGCGAAAATATCCATACACGGGAATGACCGTTGATATGGCGATGACTAAGGCGCCAAAAACGATCACAAAAATTGCTATTGATATAATTTCTTCCATAAAAATGTCTGTAAACCGTAAACTATAAACTGTAAACTATAAAACAGTAAACTCCCTCCTACTTCTTCTGTATAGCAAACATGGTGAGGTCGTCGCTCTGCTCCGCATCACCCACGAACTGTGCGACGGCGGCGCTCATGGCAGCGATGAGTTCCTGCGGGTTGTTGCCAGCAACCTTTGCTGTCTCCATCACCCGATCCATTTCAAATTGATTATGGTTGATGTCCTCGGCCTCGTTCAGACCGTCGGTATAGAGGAAGAGGGTAGCACCGCGTTTCAATTGTATCTGCTGACGACTGAATTCCCATTCTGGGAAAACACCTGCAGGGATGTTCGGATCGCATG
>Ga0310696_10004858_pt1 | contig 16374 bp, 19 predicted proteins | sample AusTroGonzalo_MG_4_FD_203885 | JGI IMG/M metagenome (GOLD analysis project Ga0310696, IMG submission 203885) | Bovine rumen microbial communities from tropical cattle in Woodstock, Queensland, Australia - Gonzalo_02 (v2) (version 2) | ecosystem: Host-associated > Mammals > Digestive system >...
CTGTCAATTATGAAAGGAATGACCGATCCGGGTGCCATGATCTGCTCATTCTCTGCGGCAGGCATAACGTTCGTCGAACCGCAGAACGGACAGCATCCGGATACCTGCGAAGCATCGTAGAGGCTCTGGCCGCCACAGTTTGCGCAGGAGATCAGTTTCTTTACGGTGCCCCAGTTGACACTTGCTCTCTTGATCGCGGTGTTGAAGTCCAGTTCTTCTATAACGGCGCCGGCTTCAGGCTTCGGGAGATCTTTTGTGATTCCGCAGAATGGGCATACCAGCTTGGTTGTTGTGGGGTCATACTTAATCGTAGCCCCGCATCCGGGACACTTAACGTCGGTATTAGACACCGTGACTCCATTTATTACCTTGACTCTCTCAGACATGGTCTATCTTTGGTACTCCCCTTCTGATATCTCAATTACAGATTCAACAAATATTCTCTTCTCATATCGCTTAAGATCTGCTTGTCTCTCTTTATAAAATCCTCAATGGAATTATCAACAACACCCGAGAGCTTTTCTGCTTCAGCTTTACATGTTTTTATCTTCTCATCAATCTCAGCAGATTCCAAATGCAATTCAGCTATAGTCCGGTCGAATTCTTTTACCTTATTTATCCTGGGATAAACATAAAAGATATTAAATGCTGCCAAACCGCAAATAATAAGAATGAATGAAACCACTAACATGACCGCCATAGACGCATCAGGTTTAAAATATATAAGCATAAAGATCATACATAGAAGCACCATGGCACACAAAATCCAATTTGAAATAAATTCCTTTTTTGGATGTTGTGATTTCATCTTGTGATTAACATATTGTCTGCGGCGCAATTTCTCATTGTGCTTGATATAAGCTTCATTTGTTGTTTTGTCATTGCCCAGTGATTCGATCTCTACTTTGCTATCAGATATTCTCTTCATGTCAGAATAGATCTTCTCAAAGTCAGCAAAGTATTTCTTATCTTCTTCCGAAGCCCCTTCGATTACTGAGATTGCAAGGTCGAAATCATACGTGAAATCTTCTTCTCCTTCACTATGGATATAGCTCAGCTCATCAGGGTCTCTGATCTTAGCTGCTGCAAGCATCAATCCTCTGAGAGCGAGGAAATCGTGAGGGTTCTGCGCCAGAACAGCCTTATATGCTTCAATGGCTTCTGCATACTTCTTCCTGGATAGATTTTTATCACCCGGTTTCAGCATCTGATATTCTTCGTATCCGACGTACATATTAATACCCCGTTTCTTAATCAGCCCACAGGGGTGGCTGCTCCATATGCTTCATCTTCGACAAAGATAAGCCCGCCATCTTGAATCGCGAGTGTACCGTATGAAGTCTGCTCTCCTCCGTACTCCCTTCTCTCGATGGCAATGTCATCAGCCGTGCTGCCTATTATCCTGTAATCGTATGTCATACGGTCATCTAATATGTATCCCTGATCGTTATAGACATCATACACAACGATCGCCGAAGATATCATTCCGCTGCCGTAGGTAACGGTTAAGCACAGTTCCGGATGCCCGTCCTTGTTGATGTCGCATTCTTGAGGAGTCTCACATATCCTTCCCATCGCACTGATATTTTCATCAATAAAATCAGCAAGCGGCACGTACATCGCAGACTCAGTCGTCTCATCCTGAACCGTAATGTCCGGATCATCTTCTGTTTCTGTTACCGGCCAGCCGCTTTGTTCGGGAAGGACCTTCGTACCGTTCTTAGGGGGCGTCATCTCACTGATGTCCCAGTATGAGCCATGGCCCTCGATGTAGCCTGTTACCTTAAATGTCCCGCTGTAAAGGTCGCCCGCCTCGTCCATTACCGTATAAGACCCTGACGCAGTGAAATCAGTGCGGACATAAACATCGCCCTGCGTATCGTAAGCAGTAATCGTATCAACCGTTATTCCGGGCTCAAGACCGTATTTGTTAAGCACTTCAAAAGATACAGCCCCTTTTGCCAGAGATTCCAGATTGCTCCGCTCAGAAGGCGAGAGTTCCTTCGTTTTACCTGTGCATCCTATTAACGACAATGAGATAGCCAGAAAAACTATCAAGCAACTTAATTTCTTAATCATTTTCTATCCCTCAAAAATCTATCGCCTTACCCTTATATCATACTACCTTTCTGATCAACTTTTCATCAGACTTAAAGTTTTTCTTAACCTGACTTAAGATCTTCTTGTAGGATTCACCTGGCAATTCCTTATAACGCTTGGTTACATAATCGTATCCCCACAGGTATTCAGGAAGCGTATAGACAGCCACAGCCCAGCCGTATTCTTCGCCCTTCTTATTCTGGCGCGGCCTGAAGTCCTTAACTGTCATATAAGAAGACATCTGGAGTTTAGTACATGTCCCGTCAAAGCCCTTCTCGCCACCTTTTCCGAATCCGGCCTTATCCTTGACTTCGTTGGAATACATCTCTAATTTTGTGGTTGCTTCCCATATCTCGCAGTCAGCAGGCCAGAAAACATCCATAATGAGTTTTTCCTTATACCCTGCCTTGCCGTCCTCGTAACGTGAATCGAAATCATAACCGTCTCTTCTGTAGTTGGCAAACTCGGGGAACCACTTCTTGGAGACAAATCCTGCTTTGTTATGGAAGAACTTCCCGTACGCTACCTTACCCGTGCGGGCGAGAACTCCGCGCCACTCCCACGGATCAACCTCAGCATCACCGCACCACCAATAGTCAGCATCCGTCATGTTCTCAACAGAAAATCCTGGAACCTCATTGGAGAACAAAGGCAGGAATCCGACCTTCTCGATGACATCCAGAAGTTCATCTGCAGAATGAACACAGGACGGATCTTTCCAGTCCATACCCTGCATATACCATACGCCGTCAATTACTTCCATCTATATTCCTCGAGCGGTCAATTGTTTACAGCAAACATTACTGCCTTTTGAATCTGTGCATATAGTATCTGAGATAATCTCTGGTACTCTTCATCTTTCTCCGGTTCGTATCCGACGTCATTCCAGGAACCCATTCCTCCGAAAACATCCGATCTTGAAGCTGCCATCAGCATCTTTAATGCCTCATTGCTGATTCCGGGGAAATCAGCCTTCATGTAATCTGAATCCTCAGGTTCATCTTCACTTGCAAGATAATTATATGAGGCTTTAAATATATTCGCGAAGTTTTCAAATTTAATCTCGTTTGCGAAAACCTCTATCTTCTGCAAAACATCTTTGAATTCTTCAAGGTTGTTGCCGAACAGCTTCGGGTCATTAGGAGCCGGTCCGCAAGACAATTGGAAATACTGGATATCCCACATGGTTTTGGAATTGTCGAATTCCCATCTGGGATACCATGACGCTGACGTGCCGTCAGAAAATTCCGTTATCATGCATTTGCTGCCGGCATTTGAGAACCCTGCAAAACCGGGATTGTCTGAGACACTGACATAGAGAACAGCCCTTTTTAAACCCTTCTTGAGAAGTAATCTTACCCATTCTTCTACACCGTTTATGGTCTCGTTCTCAGTATCGGAAGCTGATTTCTTGTGGTCTAAGACAAAATCTATCGCTCCTTCATACGGATTGTGTTTGAATTCAGGCACAATATTGTTCTTCAACGAATGATTGACGTAATTTGTGATCCTTGCTATTTGATATAATTCGCCGTTCATATTGTCTCCCTATTATCCGACAGTGATGATTAATTATAGCATCTGACCACCCAATTCCCGCCTGTTTATGTGTGCTATACTTCCGTTATGGAGGTAATGCTCTATGACCAAGGAAGAGTTTAATCAGCTTATCGAACAGATCAGACAAGGTGACGATGACGCCATGGAGACGTTCATTGCCGAGATGGACTGCTATATCGGCGGCAGGATCAAGTCGACCCTGGAAAACAGAGGAATACGCTCGCCAAACAACTACGAAGACCTGATGCAGGCCGGAAGACTCGGTGTCTTCACCGCCTTGAAGAATTACCATGTCGGCAGCGATGCCAAATTTACCACTTATTCAAATATATATATCGATTCTGAGGTATACAAAACACTTGGTTACTTGAATCCGACTGTCAAAACCAGAGATCCCATTCTTGTTTTCAGCAGTTCTTACAACGAGAAATCTCCTGAAGAGAAGAAAGCTTTAGAAGCTTTGGCAATTATTAAGATTAGCGCTTCCCAAAAGGACGGAGATCTTTCTGCTGAAAATCGGAAAAAGCTGCTCTCTGACAATAAAATTGAAACCGAATGTGACAGATTCCCGAAGGAAAGCCTCGTTCTGCAGATAATGAAGATACTGAAATCTGCGACGGATGAACGTCACTCGATAACCGTTGAACAGCTCAAAGATGGCCTTACGATGCTTCGTATAGCAAAGTACAACAGTTCTTTCATTGAGAGCCCCAATACGATCACTTCCACGATAGAAAACATCTTGAATGAACTCAATCCTAAGGAACACACCAGTGAAAACGATGGCGATTACAAGATCAAGTACCGAGGTTACGATAGCGACGAACTCATAAAGAAGATTAAACGGGCTGAGGGCAAGCATGAAATTACCGATTTCAGGTATGTCCAGCCTTTCTCATATCAGGAACTTGATGAGTTGATTCAGACGATCAGTTTCTCTGTCTATCTGTCAGCAGAAGAAAAAGACAACCTGATAAAGAAGGTCTTCGATACATGCGGCGGAAAATACAGATCTCCTTTCTGGGACGGCAGACACTTAAGATTCAACCCTTCAGCAATCCACGGAAGATTCAGCAAGTCTTCAGGAAACAGCGAAAAAGACCTGATGGCAAATCTCAAGACGATCCAGACTGCCATCAACCACATGTGGCAGATCAAGTTCACGTTCAACAGTTACGATTCTGACGGCAATCTGGTCCCGACATCAAAGAATCCGCACTATTTCAGCCCGTTCCACCTCGTGATCTACCAGGATCTGTTCTACCTGATCGGCCTCTGGAGCGACGGCACCGACAAGAAGATCTACCACTACAGAGTCGACCTCATGAGCGACGTAGAGATACTGACAAATGAGAAAAATAAGCCTGTCCGCATCAAGATGTACGGCATCGAAAACCTCCCGATCTGGAACTACAACTGGAATCCGGAAAAGTACCTGTCAGAGCACCTCTACATGGCCTACGATGAACCCAGAGACATCAAGATAAAGATAAAGAAGACTGACTACACAGACATCTACAAGTGGTTCAGCAGTTACACGAAAACAAACATTCCGTGCGAAGAAGGCTATGACGTAATTATTGTTAAGACATCCCCTTCCATGATCGTCCACTGGGCACTGCAGTATTCATCAAAGGTAGAGATCCTGGACGAGGACATCAGGGCAGAAATCAGAAAAGAGATTAAGAAGTTAGGAGAGAAGTATGGAAAATAATATTGAAGAGAAAGCAGTTGAACTAACTAAAACTAATAAGGGGTGGTTAGTAAATAGCAAAACGCTTTCTAAATTCAATTGCCCCGGAATCTGGGTACTTTATGGACAGAAAAAAGATTCCAATGAAATTGAGTGTTTAGAAGTAGGTCAAGTAGCAGATGTGACTGATGAAATATGCAGGGATATTGGCCTTTTAACTCGCGATTACGATTATACAAAACCTAAAACAGGAACCAGGAAGAAGATGTTCTCAAACGTCGATGGTTGGTGCGAACAGCTTGATGCTAGTGAAAAGAATCGTGATCTTGATAAATATAAAACCATTTCTGCAAAATATGATTATCTGTATTTTGATGTTTACACTAACGAGGACGAATACAAAGACAAGTTTAATCGTACAGAAAAAGAGATAGATTTGTTTCTCACAAAAAAAGCAAAATATTGGTATGGTAACAATTGGGATAACGAAGTGACCAGGGCTTTGGAAAAAGCAAAAGAGATATACCCGGATATGTTTAAATAATTCCCCTTTTTCAAAAAATTGAAGGTGGTTCCTCACATAATAAGGGCAGATAAACTTTTTTGCAGGAGGAACTAGAATGATCACGAAAATCTACATTGACATGGACGGCGTTCTGGCAGACTTTGACCGCGGGGCCTATGAGCTTTGCGGTGTCCCAAGGCCCGAGCCGGGCAAATCCAGGACGCAGGAAAATGACGATCTTATGTGGGAACGCATAAGAACCGTTGAAAATTTCTACGACAGACTCGAACCGATGGCGGGCGCTGTTGAGATGTTCAATAAACTTTGGGAGCAGTTCGGAGACCGTGTGGAAATACTCACGGGAATACCGAAGCCGAAGCGCGGGATCTTAACTGCAGGCGATGACAAGAAGCACTGGGCACAACGGATGCTCCGCCCGGATCTGAAGGTAAATATCGTTTACCGGGCCGAGAAACCGAACTTCTGTAAGGGTAAAGATTATATTCTAATAGATGATCTTCCCGTCAATATCAAAGACTGGGAAGCATGCGGAGGAACGGGAATTTTATATAAAGATCCTGATGAAACTCTGGCCCTGATAGAGCAATATCAAAAAATTGAAGGTTGAGCCCCACATAATATTAGTAGAAGAGCCCGACAACAGGGTAAAAACCAAACCGTGCACAAGTTGCGCGGTTTTTTAATTCCCAAAGGAGGAAAGAAAAATGAAAAACATGATGAAATCCTATTTAGGAGATGATTACAGCAGCAACCATCTGAGGAACTTCTGCCTTTACTGGCTTAAGGGTATGGCTTGTAAACCCGAATGGGAAGATACCGAAGAATGCCATGCCGCCTTTGACAGGTGGCGCAGGGAAAATGATCTGGACTGCCTGTACTTTGACGGTGACCTCTGCGCTGACACTCTGATGAGTGCATGGACCTTGATCAAGTGGGTAGCAGAATACCTGAACATGGAGTACGGCATCAAGTTCGCTAAATGCGAAAAGGACTTGAAGCTCCTTGCGCAAGACCGCGATGCTTACCTGCCGGCAAAAGACGAACTGGTAATGCTACTGGACAGATTCTTAGAACTTGCCGAGAGACGCTGCAACTATATCCTGCTTCCTGACCGCTGCATGAATAAAGACAGGTACGAGTTTAGAAGATCCGGCATATGTACGAAGTTCTTTGACCAAGTCCCCGCAACGCTCTGGCATGTCTTTTATAAGGAAACTCTGGGACGGTATTTCCTTGATGAAAAAGGTGAAGTCGATGTGCGCAAAGTTGAGGACTGGATCAGCAAAGAGAAGCTTCAGATGGGTTTTACAAACGGTGTTATCAGCAAGGAAAATGTCATCCCGCTGACTTCAACTGCAAAACCCTATTATGGCAAAAGGCTTAAGACGAGAAGTGAATTGGAAGAAGCGCTCAACTACATGATCCGTTTCCTTGAGCAAAGAGAAAAAGAAATCGGAGGTGATTTTAATGATTAATTTGTTGGAAGGTTATGTTTACAGACTCGGAAGTGTAATGGATATCCTCGGATATCAGGGTTTTATTTTAATGGATGGGACATGTTTCGGTCCTGACGATGCGGTGATCGATCTCGGTCTTCGAAGAATCCTGAATCTTCACTGCAAAAAGGCTTATCTGATCCTTGTTAACAATAACGCGATAAGGATAGAGGAGTTCTCCGGGAAGAACAACAAACTGAGCAGTATGCTTGCTGACATGGGCATCAGGGCGAAGACTAAGGCCGGCTATTCCAAAGGAAAGAACGCATGGCATTACGCGATCTGCAAGGGCCCTGCCTGCAGCATGAAGGGAATCTTCAGTAAATACGGTTATGCGGTCCAGGAGAGGATCTGGGCTGACTGCTGGGAATACGATTTCAAGATGCACCTGTTCAATCCGGGATGGGTGAAGATAGGAGGCGTTGATGCTGACTGGTTCTGCACATCCAATTGGGTGCTGGACGATGTAATCGACAAAGGCTCGGGACTCATCAGGAAGGCGCTCACCGAACCGGTGGACATCAGTGAAGAGAAGTTCAGAAAGGCTCTCAAAAAAGCCGGACTGAAAGAAGATTTGTTTATGGATTGATGACCGGTTCGATACCGGTTTTTTATTGCAATTATGGAGGTGAAATTTATGATTTCATACGTTAACAGACCTGAAGATCTTGAGTGTAAGTCATTGTGGGAACTGTATGTGCTGCTGGACAGCCTTGATAAGCCTTATCTAAAGGCAAGAAGATGGGACAAGGACCAGGAATATCTGTACTACATCCAGAGTATCAGCGGACCTGAAGGCGTGGATAGATATACCAATTTCGGGTGCGACGATATATATGATCTCGAGATCCCTGACGGGCGTGAAGAGTGGATCGAGATCGTTCTTCTTAGAAAGGAATGCGGCAAGGAGATCGAATTCAAATGCAAGGTCAAAACCAACACAAAATATAATAGTGACTTTTCAGTATTTACACTGATGACTCTATCGCGCATTTCCATTCCTGATATATCTGAGATCAATGCTTCCGAGATTGATCACGACAGAATACCTATGACCTGACCTCGAAAGGATTAAATATGGTGAATCTATGGAAAAGAACAAAGATGTGAAACTCTACACGGGACGCGCTTATGACCTCAAGTGCGTCCTGAGTTTTGATGAGAAGTACGAGGCTTTTATCCTTGAGACAGGATCCGGCAGCGGCATGTTTTATGCGGATCTCGGCAAGCGGAGATACCTTTGTCTTGAAGGAACAGTATATTTTGTCCTGGCAACGGACAGATCCGTAAGACTATTCAGGCTCAAGGCGGATGGGACTGATCTCCACGAGGAGCTTCCGGTGATAAGGATGAAAGATGTTTTCGAGCACCGCGGAATAACGTGCAGTACGTCCTCTGAAGCTTCGTATCTGAAGTGGAGCCAGAACTGGTGGAAGCATTCGTTATTTGAGTGTGATGCTGTCTTCTCGAAAAACGGATACGCCACACAGCATTACGACTGGAATGACTGCAGCATATACGATTTTGAGATCCGTTTTGTTAAGAAAGATCACCTGCTGATTGACGGACAAAATATAGAGGCTGTCACGCTGTTTAACGGTTCGCGCAATGTCATGAAGAGGGTCCGTGAATACGTCGAACTGGCGCTGACGGGACCTGCCGAGCTGAGCATGTCCGGTTTTGAGGACAGACTTAAGATGGCAGACCTCGGAGACGACATAAAATACATAAAACTCATTCGCGGGAACTGATTGCCGTGATATGCTTGAATCTGAATAGAAGGGACATTTTTATGTGCGAAGAAATACTTAGAGTTACTGCTGAAGAGAACGTTCGTAAGTACTGCGAGCTGGTCGGGATCTTCCCCGCCCTGGTCAGCGATAAGGTGCTGGACTATCTGCGCGGTGCGGATTACTTTACTGCGCCGTCTTCGTTCAAGCATCACGGCAATTGGCCCGGCGGGAACTTCGACCACAGCATGAAGGTAACAGAACTTCTGTTGGAGTACACAAAGAGCAAGCATCTCAAGTGGGACCGCGAAGAATCACCTTACATCATCGGCCTGTTCCACGACATGTGCAAAAGCGACCAGAGAGGCTTTGCCGTTAAGAACGGAAGCCTGGTGGTCGTCTCGCGCAATGCATCTGACAAAAGGCATAGCGAGAAGTCCATCGAACTGATCGAGAGAAACATTATCCATATGACTGTCGAAGAGAAACTCTGTATCTACTACCACATGGGCGAGTACGGCGGCGACCAAGAATACCTGAACCTGATGGCAAAGATGATGGAGAAGAACCCCAACATCAGGTACACGCAGATGGCAGATACCGCCGCAGCAAAGATGGGAATCTGATTTTAGAAGTGTTACATGAAAATACTTGTTATACCTGATGTGCATCTTAAGCCATGGATCTTCGACAGGGCCATGGAAATAATGGAAAGCTCCGACTGCGTAAGAGCCGTATGTGTCGGCGATATCGCAGACGACTGGGACCTGCAAAGGGATGCGGAGCTATATGAGGAAACAATGAAGAAGGCCGTGGAGTTTGCAAAGAAATATCCTGACACTCTTTGGTGCTACGGCAATCACGACCTGGCATACCTGTGGGACAAATACGATCACCCCGGATTCTCCGTCTACGCGAAAGACACCGTCTGCGAGTATTTCAATATTCTTGACGAGACGGTGGATCTGGCAATAATGCACCGCGTGGATAATGTCCTCTTCTCACATGCCGGCCTCACCAAGGAGTTCGTTGATTACTATCTCGCAGAATACAGGGACGATGTCAATGCCCTGGTCGATGCTGTCAACGGCATGGACGAAGCAGCGCTCTGGGATGACATCAGTCCATTATGGGCGCGCCCCCAGTACAACTACGTTGACGGAGACATGTATCCACCCGAATACTTCCAGGTAGTAGGACACACGCCTGTCAGGTCAATTATCAATCAGGGGGACCTGCTGACTGTGGACGTGTTCTCCACTGACCGCATGGGACGCCCGATCGGAACTGAAGACTTCTGCTGGGTCGATACCGTAACAAAAGAATGGGGAATTATCAGCTGAGGAAAAGTGCGGAATGTCACTCGTCAGGGGATAAATCGTTTTCCTTATCCTCCGGATCCTTTTTTGATTTCCGCCTCTGCCATATGCCGTAAAAAACCATCCAGATACCCGGATCTAAAAGCGCCAGAAAAGCGAGCCACTTGTTCGGCGATAAGATGAACCCCAGAAAAATAAAGAACCCTCCGACAAAAGGAACGCCTGATATATGCTTGTCATGCCTTATGCTGGTGATCAGGGCACCGTAGGTCATGAACAGGTTGAACGCCCCTATCAAGACCAGGACCGCTGCAACTACCCATTTTGTTGAATCCGGAATGCTGCTCCACATAGCGTTGCTGCCGGCTGCTCCCTTCGATAAACTCATGATTTTAGATTATATCAATCCCTATCCGCCTCGTCAGTCACAGCTATATCAGTGGAGCAGTCCCAGCTGAGGCTGCCTCTTAGCTTGCGATTCACTGAGAATTCACGGATCAGTCCATTTCCGTGAACATTCCGTGAAAAACGGCTGAAATTCACGTAGGATTCACGAAACTGCACGTTTCCGTGAATCCTGTGTGAATCCTCAAAAAGTCCTTTAAACGCGATAGAGGGTTGCCCCATATGAGGCAACCCTCCACACTTAGAAAGGAGCTACTATCTCTTAAGGAAGAGTACTTCCTTATGCAACTCTGTCTTTGAGCTGGTCGTATGCTCTTCTTGCAACCTGCTTTACGTTAATGTCTGTTTCATCGAAAGCCAGTTTCTTTACGTACTCCTCACAGACCTTGGCGTGTATCGCAGCTGCGGATTCACATGCGCTTGCTCTTACCATCGGAGATTTATCGCGAAGCAGTGGTATCAGTGCCAGACCGGAATCATAAGTGGGTATGAATCCCAAAGCTATTGCTACCGTAACTCTTATGTCTTCACTCGGATGACTCGAATACTTAACTATGGCATTAAGCTTCTGCTTGGTTCCCAGCTTCAAGATCTTATCTTTTAAAGCGTCTGATAATGCCATGATCTGCTCCTCCTTCGCTTTTTCTTACTTATATTATAGGAGGCAGATTTAAACGGTTTTATCAGTACAGATTTAAGAATCTGTAAACTTTTCAGCCTTCACTTGCAATTATTCAGCTAACTCCATATCGGCCTTCGCAAAACATATTGATTATTATCTGTTTCCGCTGTATATTTTATTCAGATTGATTTGATTAAAAATGATTTGAATTAAATTCGTTTGAATTAAAGGAGGTCTGTATGTTCATAGGAAGAAAGCACGAACTGGAATCCTTGGAAGCTGTATACTCCAAATCCGGATTTGGAATGACGGTTATTTATGGCCGACGCAGAGTAGGTAAATCCACCCTGATAAAAGAGTTTTCAAAAGGTAAAAAGGTTATAAGCTACACAGCTACCAAAGTAGGCGCAGACAAGAATCTTGAATACTTTTCAAAACAAGTATTGGATATTCTTGATCCATCCTATAGTGATGCAAAGTTTTCTTCTGTTGAGAGCATCTTAGACATCATTTCAAACAAAGTTCAGGAAGATGATAAGAAAACCATTCTGGTAATCGACGAATTGCCGTATTGGGCGGAGAAAGATGAATCTCTGTTGTCGATTCTGCAAAAGTATATCGATACACAATGGTTAGATAAAAACATCATGCTCATCTTGTGCGGCTCGACTCTGAGTTTTATGGAGAAAAAAGTTCTCAGCGAGAAAAGCCCCCTGTTTGGCCGTAGAGATTCCCAAATAAAGCTTGAAGCATTTAACTACAGAGATTCAGCATTATTTGTTCCTAATTATTCATTGGAAGAAAAAGCCATCTGTTACGGAGTCACCGGCGGAGTGGCCAAATATCTTTCGCTTTTTGATCCGAAAAAGAGTCTTGACGATAACATTATCCGTCTGTTCTTTAATACAGATGGTTATCTGTTTGATGAACCACGGAATCTGTTACAGCAGGAATTTACTGATGTTACGCTTGTAAATAACATAATCGAACAGGTAGCATCCGGTGAAAATGCATTAAACATTATTGCATCCGGAGTACACGAAAAAGATTCTACAGTCTTATATTCTCTTGATAAATTGATCGAAACCGGTCTTGTTGAGAAAAGGCATTGCATTACAGAAGAGAAAAACAAAAAGAAAACACAATATGTTCTGAGAGATCATATGTTTAAATTCTGGTACCAGTTCATTCCAAAAGCTATCAGTGTAATAGAAATGGGACAGGGACAAGTTTATTATAAAAAAGTGGTAAAACCCCAAATCCATTCATTTATGGGCAGTGTCTTTGAAGATATGTGCAGGTACTACACCCTGGAACAAGGTATTCAGGGAGTATATGGATCATTCATAACGAATACCGGAACCTGGTGGGGTATAGAACAGGTTACCGGTGAGGATGGGATTAAACATCAGCAGAGTGCTGATATTGATGTAGTCGGAATCTCTTCTGTTGATAAGACTGCTGTTATCGGCGAGTGCAAATTCAAAAACGATAAAATAGATAAAGGAATATACGAGACCCTTGTGAGAAGAACTAAGTTGATTTCCGGTAATTACTCCGTAAACAAATACCTGCTCTTCTCCTTAAGCGGTTATACAAAGTGGTTTGATAAGGATATCCCTAACACCATCAAGCTCACATTAGATGATTTATATAATCTGTAGCTCTATTCACAATTTATTGCAAAATTAATGCCCGGGATCACCCGGGCAATTATCACAGCAAGCGGACGGCCTTTCTGCAAAACCAAGTGCTTATACAACAGCAGTTAACGCCCGCACAGCTGTTCAATGCCCACTAAACGCCGAGAATCAGGTCATTAGTGGGTAGTCAATATTAAGCTAACTGAGTCACTTCCGTTTAATTGCCCACTAAAGTCGCAAAAACGAGCTTCCAGTGGGTATATAAAGTCCTCGAGGGTTACGCAGATTCTAACAGACACCCACTAAAACTCTATAATCGTCCTTTTAGTGGGCTAGCATAGCTTTCAGCCCTCACGCACCTTCTGAAAACTACCCACTAACTCCGGAAAAAAGACCTTCTGGTGGGTATGCGAAGCGCCAAGTATCTCTTACTCCACATACTCCCCATGCGCACCGATATAGGTGTGCTCGTCCGCGTTGAAATAGAGGAGCGGCGTTCTCTCCAGTCTTATGATGCCATCCGAACCTTCGTATTCTTCAACTGCATAGAATACGAGTAGTTCATCGTGCCAGTAGGAAGCGTCGTGCTCGTCGCAGATCGAAGGGAACGCAGGATCTTCGAGCTCGATGCTGTAATTGCCGCTATCGTATGTGGTGATGGTGACATGCATCTTCTTGTAATACCACACGCAGTCTTCATATCCGACAATGCTGTGAATGCGCGCGTCCACCATCTCGTCAGTGATCTCTTCTTCTGAAATCTCGAAAATCGACCCGTTGCCCGCCTGAGCTGCAGGCTCAGCCGGTTGAGTATTGAGCATCACATATGCACCGATCAGGAAAACAACCATTACTATACAGATGATCGCGCCGAGGACACCCTTTGCCCCGACCTTCGCGGATTGGTGGCCGATGTCTTCGGGGTGGTCAGGATCGATGCAGATCTTAGTGGGTCCCAGATCGATATCGGCATTGCAGCCGTCGATCGGGCGGTCGTATGTCGCCTTGTATGTCTGACCCATGTACGTATATTCGAAGAGCGGCGATGTTCTGATAAGGACCTTGCCGGCCGTCTGGATCTGAGCACCCGCCGTGCTGTTGCCCGTGTCTCCAACGGTACGGACATATGCTATAGCTTCAGCATTAATCTCCTCTGAGTACCTGGGCTGGTTAGATGAGAATGACTTGATTGAACCGACAATCAGATAAATGCCGATCACCAGGAACATTGCTGTCAGCATGAGCATCATGGAATTTCTTATTCCGATCTTAAAGGATAAGCAGAGCGGGATTACCGCGGCTAACCCCAAGATACCGATTAGGATGCCGCTCGTGCGGTTGCTTGAAGAATTCGTGCCTCCGAAGAATGTATAAGAAGTGCCGTTGTTCTTATATGCGGCATAGAATCCGAAGAAAGAAATAAAAGCAAAGAACACGCCAAATGCCACCGCGATATTGAAAAATACCGCCGAGATAAGTAACAATACCAGCATTATGCCAAACGCGATCAGGGGAACTATCGTGGGCTTGCTCTTCTTGGGAAGCTCATCCCTGTTCACATGGTCCATCTCAGTCTTGTACGGCAATCCCGTGCCGATACTTACGTCATCTTCTGTATGCTGAACCTTTGCCTTGACCTGATCCCAGACGCCCTGCAGCATCTCCTGCCCGCGCTCTCTGTACTCTTGGATCAGTTCCATTCTCTCATCAGAAGACAACTTTTTTCTGTCATCGACGAACTGGTCGAATCTGCCTTCTACGTATTTCATTTCTACCCCTTACAGCGTCCCTCCCGGGACAAGTAACTTGTCTGTTATTCCTCCAGACAAAGCAATTATACCACCTCTTTTATTTCTCTATTCGTCAGTTCTATTACGCTTGCGTATAATATATCCAAATATCAAATAAGGACCCCTGACCTCATGAAGATCTATATGGCGCCGCTAGAAGGCATTACAAGTTATGTGTACCGCAATGCTTTCAGCGGGATCTACGGTCATGTCGACAAATACTTTGCGCCGTTCATCTCCCCGTCTGAGAAATACACCATGACGCCCCGCGAGCGCAAAGACATCGATCCCGAGAATAACAAAGGTATCAACCTCATTCCCCAGATCCTGACTTGCAGATCAGACAACTTTATCGAAGCGGCAAGAGATCTCCAATCCATGAGTTACAAGGAGATAAACCTCAATCTCGGATGTCCTTCCGGAACCGTCTGCGCGAAGGGCAAGGGCGCCGCGTTCCTGCCCGAGACGCTCGCGCTTCAGCGCTTCCTTGATGACATCTATGCCTATGCCGAATCAGAGAATATAAAGATATCGATCAAGACCAGGCTCGGCTACTATAACCCCGATGAGTTCTACGATCTCGTGGACATCTTCAACGCCTTCCCTGTCAGCGAACTTATTATTCACCCCAGGATAAGATCTGATTTCTATAAGGGCGAACCCAGAAGAGAATATTATGCATATGCCATAGAACATTCTAAATGCCCGCTCGTTTACAACGGGAATATCTTCACCGTCAACGACTACAACGATTTGTCGGGTTCATTTGGCCGAAGCCCTGACACCATAATGCTTGGGCGAGGCCTGATATCAGACCCGTCCCTGGCAGACAAGCTCACCGGCTTTGCATCAGAAACTGACTACACAAAATTCAGGCAGCTGCACGACACCGTTTACCGCGAATATCAGAAGATAATGTCGCCCGACATCAATGTGCTCTATAAGATGAGGGAACTGTGGTCTTATTGGCAGACCCAATTTGACGGCAAAGAGCGTGACATCAAGCGCCTTACCAAGGCTAAGAAATACGCTGAGTATGAGGACAGCGTGAACCGAATCTTCGAGGATTAACCTAGGGTTATTTCTTCTTCGAATACTCTATATACAACTCTATGAGAAATATATAGATAAATGTGTTCTCCCAGATAAATATCGTGTTAATGAAGAAGTCCCACTTGATGATGATGTAACAGAGGATGAAGAACGCCGCGTAGCCGACTGCGAGTATGGCGAACACCCTCTGCTTTAAGTTCTTCGGCTTTATCAGCATCCATATGAGTGATAACGTTCCGACGGTCATGATGCCGTAAGAAGAAAAGTCATGCATGTTTGCTATGGTCCTGTTCCAGTCTCTGTTGAACGGCAGGATCGCACAGCCCAGGATGAAGGCAAATGTCAGCAGGTACAGCACCGTTTTAACTATGCCCATTTTGGATTTAAACACATAGATTACGCCCAGTGAGATCATTATCACCGCCATGACCAGATAC
>Ga0310696_10004860_pt1 | contig 16367 bp, 7 predicted proteins | sample AusTroGonzalo_MG_4_FD_203885 | JGI IMG/M metagenome (GOLD analysis project Ga0310696, IMG submission 203885) | Bovine rumen microbial communities from tropical cattle in Woodstock, Queensland, Australia - Gonzalo_02 (v2) (version 2) | ecosystem: Host-associated > Mammals > Digestive system >...
ACTCACAGTTATTGTTGGCTGCAGCATGGAACTGAGCGTCGTACTCACCATTGTAGAGAGCATACTTGCCAGAGTTGATCACATTGTCGAGCATGGCAGCAGCCTCGCTGTACTTGCCCTGGAAGAGGTAAGCCTTGCCGAGGAAAGCCTGAGCGGTCTCCTTGGTGATACGGATACCCGTCTCACTATCATGCAAGTTGCTCTTTGAAGGCAGTGTACCAGAAGCGATAGCCTCAGTGAGATCCTTCTCGATAAAAGCCCATGTGTCGGCAGCAGTGCCGTTAGCCTGGCGATACTCACCTGGATCCAGCAGGTGATCCACCTTCGGAGCGGTACCCCAGAGGGTGACGAGCTCGAAGTGAGCCCATGCACGGAACACCTTAGCCTCGTTGATGGCACGCTTCATCACAGCCGTCTCACCCTCGGTCTTGTCGATAATCAGGTTGGCGTTATAGATCACGGAATAGAGACCAGAGTAGATACCCTCAATCGAACCATGGTTAGTGTCGAAGGTGTACTCATTGAGTTTCTCCATCTCACCGTTGTCACCGCGTGAACCGCCACCACACCAGATGTCGTCGGAGAGCAGGTTCTTGGTGAAATACCAGTTGAAGTATAACGACCTTACCGACAAATACAAGGATGCGGTAGCCGTGTTAATATTCTCGTCAGTGGTATAGTATGTATCCATACTTCCCATGTTGCCGTGCTTCTCGATATCGAGTTCGCTGTTACAACTCATGGTCGTCAGCGACGCTACAGCCAGCAATGCGATATATAATATATTCTTTTTCATATCTTTATTCTATTATCTAATATCTATTATCTAACTTCCAGTTTTTAGAATTCCACGTTGAAACCAAGTACCACCTTCTTTGAAGTAGGATAAGCACCCTTGTCAACACCCATACCGGTTGTAGCATTAGCCGAAGCCTCGGGATCGAAGCCGGGATAGCTCGAGATGGTGAAGAAGTCGTCGAGAGAAGCGTAAACACGTGCGTGGCTGAGACCAACCTTGCCAATCAGGCTCTTCGGCAGGGTATAACCCAGCTGAATCTGCTTGAACTTGAAGTAGCTGCCGTTATAGATCATAGCGCTTGAATCCACATACTTGTCGAGGTCGTTAGCACCTGCACGGGGCTTTGAACCGTTCTTGTTAGAGGTTGTCCAGCGATCGTCGAACATCACTTCCTTCACTTTGTTAGAGGCAACATAGTCCGGACGGTTGATACAGTTGAAGATCTCATTGCCGGCAGCACCCGTACCGAATACGGTCAGGTCGAAGCCCTTATAGGCAGCAGTCAGAGTGATACCATAGGTAATGTCGGGGATGGCGTTACCGATGTCGGTCATATCGTCGCTGTTTACCACACCGTCTTCGTTCAGGTCCTTGAACAGAGGATCACCCGTCTCAGGATCAATCTTGTCGAACTCATAACCACGGAAGTAGTACACGGGATAGCCCTTCTCGAAGTAAGTGATCGTATAGGTGTGGAAGGTGCTACCAGCCAGACGAGTGATAGAGGGATCGATATAGGTTACCTCATTCTTCAGTGTTGAGAGGTTAGCGCGAATGCTGTAGTTGAAGTCACCGATATGGTCTCTCCAGCCCAGTTCGAACTCGAAGCCCTTGTTCTCTACGTTACCGGCGTTGATAGGAGATGTAGAACCACCGATAATCAGAGACGGTGTGGTATTCCAAACCAGCAGGTCCTTGGTCTTCTTGGTGAAGTAGTCGATACCGAAGGTCAGACGTCCACCGAGGAGGATACCGTCGAAACCGAAGTTCAGCTGCTCAGAGGTCTCCCACTTCAGGTCGTCGTTACCCATCGTTGAGGGAGCGGCAGCCTGAGTGTAGTTGATACCTGTTGAGAAGGGATAGAGACCGCCCAGGGCGATGTCGGTGCTGTAGCTGTAGCCACCCAGAGCTGAAAGGCTACCGTTCTGACCCCAGCTGGCACGGAACTTCAAGCTGTCGAACCAGCTCTTCAGAGGATTGAAGAATTTCTCCTCACTGATGGTCCAACCTACTGATACAGCGGGGAAGTAACCCCAACGTGTCTTCTTAGAGAGCTTTGAGAGGTCAGCGGCATCAGCACGGAGCGAAGCCTGGAAGAGGTAGCGACCCATGAAGTCGTAGCCCACGCGGCCGAAGTAAGAGTACTTCGTGGTGTTGGTGGTCTCACCGCTCACGCCCTTCGTAGCCGAAGCGTTAGCATAGTTCAGATAGTAGAACAGCGGATCGTTCTTCTTCAGAGCATCCTCACCGTTGGCATCCAGCGAACCAGTCACGTAGTCGCTGTCGCTGTCCTGGAACGACATACCCACCATAGCGCTTACGGTGTGCTTGTCGGCGAAGGTCTTCATATAATTGGCAAAGTTCTCCCACTGATAATAGATAGTGGTGGTAGAAGTGTTGGTCTGGCTCACATAGTCACGGCTCTGCACAGAGTTGCCATAGAAAGGCAGACTTGTGGAAGAGCTGCGCGCACCACCCAGACGATAACCGAAACGAGAAGTAATGGTCAGGTTGGGAATCAGGGTGAAGTCACCGTAGATACTACCTGTCACATTGAAACCAGAGTTCTTGCTCAGGCTGTTGTCGCGCATAATCAGCGGATGATACTGCTCACCCTTGTAGAACTGGCTCACACCGTAGTAGTTGCCATCGCCGTCCTGCAGCAAGGTCTTGCCCTCCTCCTGCAAACCTTCCAGATGCGTGGGGATACTGCCGTTAGCATAAGTATCGGGGGTCAACGGATCCATCATCAGCACAGAAGTCAGCAGAGAGCCGTACTCACTGTTGGAAGATACCTGACGAACATCGTACTTCTCAACCTGGTTGGTGGTACCCACCTTCAACCAGTCCTTAATCTTATACTCACCGTTGATGGTAGCGGTCAGACGCTTGTAAACATCAGCGTCGCCCTTCACGATACCGTCGTTCTTCAGGTAAGAGAGAGCCAGGTAGTAGTTACCACGGTCGTTACCGCCTGTAAACGAGAAGTTATGCTTCTGCATGTGACCATGAGTAAAGGCCACGTCGGTCCACTTCGTGTTGGTTCTGCCGTCCCAGTTGGCATTGAAGTAATCCTCTGTGAAGATGTTACCCTCCAGCATATACTGCTTATACTCCTGAGCGCTCAGCATCGTCGGAATGCGAGCCAGGGTCTCGTCGGTCCACTGGAAGTCGTAAGCGATCTTGCCCTGTCCGGCCTTACCCTTCTTGGTAGTGATCAGCACGACACCGTTACCAGCCTCAGCACCGTAGATAGCAGCCGAAGCAGCGTCTTTCAGGATTTCCATAGAGGCGATGGTCGAGGGGTCGATACCGCTGATGTCGCTCAGACGCACACCGTCAACCACGTAAAGGGGGCTTGAACTCTGATTAGAGGAATATCCGCGCACACGTACGGTAGGAGATGAACCAGGAGCGGCAGAGGTTGAGATCACCTGCACACCCGAAGTCTTACCCTGCAGTGCCTGCTGGGCATTCGAGATGGTACGGTTCTCCATATCCTCAGGCTTCACCTGCGAGATGGCACCCGTCACCGAGCTCTTCTTCTGTACACCATAACCTACAACCACCACTTCGTCGAGCACCTTATTGTCGGGCTGCAACTGGATGGTCATACCGTTCTTGGCGGCCACTTCCTGCGTCTCGTAACCGATGTACGAAACGACGATCGTCTGACCAGCCTTCACATTCACCGTAAAGTTACCATCGAAATCGGTAATGGTAGCGTTCTTGGCGTCATTCTTGTCGCTAACGGTAGCGCCGATCACGGCCTCTCCGTTCTCGTCAATCACAGTGCCCTTCACCTGGGCCATTGATGTAGCCGACACGAACAGTGCCATCAACATCATCAGAATACTGCTTTTTTTCATTTGAATTGTTAGAGTTAATTGTTAGAAACTAAAATTTTGTATGAATCTGGGTGCAAAATTACGTTATATATAAGAAAAGTGTTTTCTCATATTGTTTTTCGTTTTTCCTATATGTTCAAATCGTTTCCGTCGTTTTTCTATTTGTTCAAAAGTTGTCGAATTTGTTCAAATCCGACTATTTCAACCACATGGAGGGAAGTAAACTGACGCACAATCAGAATGGTTGTTTTTGTATAAAAGGTAAGGCTGATTCCTTTTTGAGCACATAAAAATTTGCAGGTTACAAGATTATTTCGTATTTTTGCAGCAAATTACTATAATATGACTCTAAGAAAACCTTTTATAGCATTAGTAGCGGGTCTGATGGTGGTGGGAGGCTTGGCTTCGTGCCATAAGGCCGAAACGCTACAGCAGCGCGACAAGGACGAGGAGCACGCAGTGGTGATAGCTCAGGAGTTGTCGAATGCCCGCGTGCAGTGTATTGAGGAGGATGCCTCGGGGCAGCTGTGGTTTGGTACGTTCAGAGGACTGAACCGCTACGATGGTCACGAGTATCACCAGTATTTCTGTGCTGACGACTCGACAGGACTGCCCGACAACAATGTGCAGAGTCTGCTCGTGGATAAGCAAGGACGACTTTGGGTGGCCACGGTGAACGGCGTGTGCCGATATACGAAGAAGGACTGCTTTAAGCGCGTGCCGATGCAGACGGGCAACCGCAATGCCCGCAAACTGCTGATGGACTCGAAGGGGCGCATATTCGTCTATAACGGCACGGAGGTCATGATCTACGACGAACTGCACGATATTTTCCTGCCGCGTATCACCCGACAGATGACGGGTCAGTCGTGGGGCGACTGCTTTATTGATGCCTCTGACGATATCCTGTTGGTGGGTCCCGAGAATTTGCTTATCTACGCTGGCGACACATTTAAGCAGCGCATGGAGCTGAAGCATCCTGAGGGGAGCTTCTATTATTTCGCCTTGCTGAAGAACGGACTGATGCTGTCGTCGGGCAACGGCACGCTGTTGCTCTTCGACACGAAATCGCGCCAGATAGTGCCTCTGAGCCCCGAGATGGAGGCGAGATTGTTGGCTCACGGCAGTGTGGTGCAGGCGGCTTGTCTGCTGGAGAACAACACCATCCTGCTGAGCACATCGCACAACGGTATGTTTGAGATGAACCTGCTGGCCCATACACTGGTAGGCGAGGGTGATGCGGGCTTTACACTGCCTGTGCCCGATGCCTACGTGACGCAGATATTCCAGGACTCCAGGAAAAACATCTGGCTGGGTACCTACGACAAGGGCATATTTGCCGACTATTATTATAAGGAGAAATTCGGCGGCAGCGACAACTATCTGAACCGCGTGATCGACAACTCGTCGGTGATGGCAGTGACGATGGACAAACAGGAGAACCTCTGGATATCGACCATGCTGAAGGGGGTGTTTGTGTATCACTGCAACACGCAGAAGGCTGAACAGATCGTGATAGAGGGATTGCCTGCGGGCGAGACGAGAAACACCGTGAACCACATCTTCTGCGATCGTGACGGACTGCTGTGGCTATCGACCGCCAACATCGTGATGAAATGCCAGTACAACGGCGCAAGACTGAACATACTTGGCCAGTGGCCCGTGCCGATGGCGATGGACTTCGAGCAGACCGACGACGGAACGGTGTGGGTGGCATCGAGCACCACTTACATCTTCGGTTTCCATCCCGGCAGCAGTGAGCCCGAAGCCAAGCAGGCGTTCAATGTGGATTACACCTTCATCCCCTCGCTGCAGAAGCTGAGCGACGGCACCATGCTGATTGCAGCCTTCTACCAGAACCTGATGCAGATGGAACCCAAGACGGGCAAACTGACGCAACTGGAGATACCCGATATGCAGCAATGTATTCGCAGGAGCGTGTTTATACCCACCGACATGTATCAGGACGACAAGGGCGACGTGTGGATAGGAACGGTGAGCAACGGACTGCTGCGCTATAGTCCGAAGACGAACACGATGACGCGTATTGCCGGACTGTCGTGCTCCGACGTGGCCAGCATCGAAGTGGGGCGTCAGGGCAATCTCTGGATCAGTACGATGAAGGGACTGAACCGCCTCGACACGAAGACGGGGCGCATCACCTCGCTCTATAAGGCTGACGGACTGGCTGGCGACGAGTTTATGGACAGGGCCTCGTGCCAGTTGCCTAACGGCAGTCTGGTGTTTGGTGGTACGGACGGTATCACGATGTTCGACCCTGCCGACATCGACACGCTGAGGAAGATCCCCCTGAGGCTGTGCGACCTGAAGATACACAACCAGCTGGTGCGCCCTGCCGTGGACGGGCCCATGAATGCCATGCTGGACAGTTGCGAGACCATACGTCTGAATTACGATCAGAACAGTATCTCGATCTCGTTTACGGCGCTTGACTTCGGAGAGTACGAGCGCGTACACTATTATTATAAGCTCGACGGTTTCGACAGCGAGTGGATTGATGCAGGCAACAGTCATTCGGCCAGCTACGCTAACCTACCCTCAGGACACTACACCTTCAGAGTGCGCACCACCGACAGTGCCAACGACGAGGCTGGTAGCGAAGAGCGGAGCATCGGCGTCGTGGTGGCAACTGCCCCCGCCATGTCATGGTGGGCCTGGCTGATCTATCTGGTACTTGGAGCCCTGTTGGCAGCTTATCTCTACCAGAACGCCAAGCGCGTAGTAAAGGCCCGCAGGGCAGCACGACAGGCTCAGATGGAGAAGGAGCAGGAGAAGCGCGTGAACGCGATGAACATGAGTTTCTTTGCCAACATCGCCCATGAGTTCCGTACGCCTTTGACGATGATTGCAGGGCCAGTGGGACAGTTGGCCAAGAGCGGTTCGCTTGCCAACGAGGAGCGCTCGCTGCTGAGCATCGCACAACGCAGCATACAGAGGATGTTCAAACTCGTGAACCAGCTGATGGACTTCAACAAACTGGAGAACGACACCCTGCGCCTGAGTGTGGAACAGATAGACGTGGTGAAGGCGATGAATGACATCTGCGACACCTTCGAGTTTAACGCCAAGGAGAAGGGACTGACACTGAACCGTTTCGGTCTGGAAGACGAACTGCTGGCCTGGACGGATGGCGACAAACTGGAGAAGATCGTGTCAAACCTGCTATCAAACGCCCTGAAGTTCACCCCGCGCGACGGACATATCGACATCACACTCGACACTGAAGATGACAAGGTGAAGGTGACGGTGGCCGATTCGGGTAAGGGTATTCCTGAGGAACAGAAGGAGAACATCTTCAAGCGCTACTACCAGCTCGACAACCAGACGAAGGCTATCGTCAACTGGGGAACGGGTATCGGCCTCTATTACTCGCGCCGACTGGCTGAGCTGCATCACGGCAGTCTGGTGGCGGGCAACCGTGAGAACGGTACGGGCGCCGTGTTCACCCTGACCTACCCCATGAACGAACAGGCTTATACCGAGTCGGAGCGTCGGCCACTGGAAGGCGACGGGGTAGCAGACTACCGCATCATCGATATGCCGACCAAGGTACAGACGGAGCCGTCGCCACAGTCTGACGACGACCGTCCGACGATCCTCGTGGTGGACGACGATACGGAGATCATCAACTACATGCGACTGCTGTTCTCGCAGGACTATCGCCTCATCACCTGTCTCGATGCCGACACCGCCCTCGAGGAGATGCGGGCAGAGGAGCCCAATATTGTGCTGAGCGACGTGATGATGCCAGGCAAGGACGGCTACGAGCTGTGTCAGGAGATTAAGCAGGATATTCAGTTGAGTCATATCCCCGTGATCTTAGTGACGGCAAAGATTACGGCCGAGAACCAGGTGGAAGGTCTGAACGTGGGTGCCGATGCCTATGTCACCAAGCCCTTTGAGCCTGCGGTACTGTCGGCCCTCATCCAGTCGCAGTTGAAGAACCGTGAACGTGTGAGGAAATTGCTGACCAACGCCACGACAACCGAAGAGGAGGGGGTGGATAACGTGCTCTCGGAACAAGACAAGCACTTCATGGAGGAACTCTACAAACTGATGGAGGAGGAACTCTCGAACTCGGAACTCGACGTGACGCGCATCACGAAGATGCTCTACATCTCGCGTACCAAGCTCTATTATAAGATCAAAGGATTGACGGGCGAGACACCTTCGAGCTTCTTCCGCACCTATAAGCTGAACCGTGCGGCAGAATTGCTGAAGGACGGTAAACACACCGTGTCGGAGATTGCAGACAAGTGCGGATTCAGTACCCAGAGTCACTTCTCGGTGGTGTTTAAGAAGCAGTTTGGTGTAACGCCTTCGGAGTATAAAGGATAAGGAAATGTAAGTAACTAAAAATGATAAGCTATGAGAAAGTTATTTTTAATCGCCATCCTGATGGCAAACGTATTAACAATGAGTGCAGCAAAGAAAGCAATGATCGACAGGATTGAGCCTACCAACTGGTATGTGGGGCTGAAGAATCCGCAGGTGCAGTTGATGGTGTATGGACAGGGTATCCGCGATGTGGAGAACGTCAGCACCGACTATCCCGGTGTGAGGATAGACAGTCTGGTGCGCCTCGACTCGCCCAACTACCTGCTCATCTACATGAACGTCAAAGAGGCTCTGCCCGGTACGATGACGCTCAATTTCGGCAAGACAAAGGTGCCGTATCAGTTGAAACAGCGTGAGAAGAAGGGCGAGGAGCGCATGGGCTTTACCAATGCCGACGTGCTCTACATGCTGATGCCTGACCGTTTTGCACAGGGAGAGAACCATCCCCAGCAGATCAAAGGCATGCGCAACTATGTAGAGGACCGTTCGAAACCATCATTGCGTCATGGTGGCGACCTGAACGGTATCCGTGAACATCTGGACTACTTCAAGGAACTGGGTGTGACGGCCCTTTGGTTTACCCCCGTCTTGGAGAACGACTCACCCGACTCGGAGAACGGTTTCTCGACCTATCACGGCTATGCCACCACGAACTATTATCAGGTGGATCCCCGCTTCGGTTCCAACGACGACTACAAGCGCCTGTGCGACGAGGCTCACGCCAAGGGACTGAAGATCGTGATGGACATGATCTTCAACCACAGCGGTTTTGAGCACCCTTGGACACAGGATTTGCCCACGAAGGACTGGCTCAACACCCCAGACTGGCTCAATGAAAAGCAGAGCGGCCGTGACCCCATGACGGGTTTCACTGCCAATAGCGACGGTTCGGAGCCCCAGAAGAGTGCTTATCTGCAGACGAGCTATAAGCTGACACCTGTGGTGGATCCCTATGCCTCGAAGGTGGACCTCAAAGAGACGGTAGAAGGATGGTTCGTACCCTCGATGCCCGACCTGAACCAGCGTAATCCCCACTTGATGCGCTACCTCATTCAGAATAGCATCTGGTGGATTGAGACCGTAGGTATCGACGGTATCCGTATGGACACCTATCCTTATGCCTATGACGAGGCCATGGCCCAGTGGATGAAGGAGCTCGACGAGGAATATCCCAACTTCAACACCGTAGGTGAGACTTGGGTGACGGAGCCTGCCTATACCGCTGCCTGGCAGAAGGACTCGAAGATCGCCAAGAACAATTCGTATCTGAAGACGGTGATGGACTTCTCATTCTTCGACAAAATGAATCAGGCCAAGAACGAGGAGACAGACGCATGGTGGAATGGTTTCAACAGACTCTATAATTCGTTCGTGTATGACTACCTCTACCCGAATCCTTCAAGTGTCATGGCCTTCATCGAGAACCACGACACAGACCGTTTCTTAGGTAACGGCAAGGACACGCTGGCCCTGAAACAGGCGCTGGCCCTGTTGCTGACGGTGAACCGCATCCCACAACTCTACTACGGTACGGAGGTGTTGATGAACGGTACGAAGGAAGTGACAGACGGCAACGTGCGTTGTGACTTCCCCGGCGGATTCCCCGGCGACAAGCATAACTGCTTCACCAAGGAAGGCCGTACGAAGGCAGAGCAGAGTATGTTTGCCTGGACGAGCCGTCTGCTGCACTGGCGCCAGAACAACGATGTGATCACCAAGGGCACGCAGACGCAGTTTATCCCCTACAAGGGTGTCTATGTGATTGCCCGTCAGCTGAATGACCGTGCACTGGATGCGCCCAACCATGTCGTGACACGGACCGCCCTCACCATCCTCAACGGCACCTCGAAGCCGGCCACGATGGAGGTGGAGCGCTACGCAGAGGTCATTGGCAACACAACAAAGGCGAAGGATATCCTGACGGGACGTTACTACGATCTCTCGAAAGACTTCGAACTCAAGCCACGACAGGTTTTGATTCTGGAGTTCTAAAAGCACAATGCGACAATTAGATATGATTTCATTCGAATGTGACTACAATAACGGAGCTTGTCAGCAGGTGCTCGACAACCTCATCAGGCATAATGACGCCAAACCGACGCCCTATGGTTTTGATGAGTTCTCGGAGCGCGCCAAGGATCGTATCCGTGAGGCTTGCGGACTGCCCGACGCCCAGATCTTCTTCCTGACAGGTGGAACCCAGACCAACGCCACGACCATCGACTCGATGCTCTATCAGTATGAAGGTGTGATCTGCGTAGGCTCAGGTCATATCAACGTGCACGAAGCCGGAGCCGTGGAGTTTACGGAGCATAAGATCATCACCCTGCCCGATAAGGCCGGAAAGATGGAGGCGATGGTGCTGGATAAGTATCTCGACGATTATATGCACGACGGCAACAAGGATCACGCCGTGCACCCGGGCTTGGTGTATATCACCTTCCCCACAGAGTTCGGAACGATCTATACCGCTAAGGAACTCGACGAGATCTATCAGGTGTGTCAGAATTACGAGATACCCCTTTATATCGACGGCGCCCGTCTTGGCTATGGTTTGATGGCAGAGGGTAACGACATCAGCCTACCCTATCTGGCGCGTCACTGCGATGTGTTCTATATCGGAGGTACGAAGATCGGTGCCCTCTGTGGCGAGGCAGTGGTCTTTACGAACCGTAAGGCTCACAAGCACTTCTTCTCGATCCAGAAGCAGCACGGGGCCGTGATTGCCAAAGGGGCACTGATCGGTCTGCAGTTTGAGGCACTGTTCACGGATAAGCTGTATTTCAAGTTGTCGGAGCATGCCATCAAGATGGCGATGCGCATGAAAGACATCTTCATCCGTAAGGGTTTTGAGTTCTATGTGGATTCACCCACGAACCAGCAGTTCGTGATTCTCGACAATGAACAGGCCGAGAAACTCGCACGTAAAGTAACGTTCTCGCACTTCGGACAGACAGACAGGCATCACACCATCTGTCGCTTCGTCACCAGTTGGGCCACCACAGAAGAAGAAATCGACGAATTAGAAAGGATTCTCGGATGAAGAAGTGGTTAAGACTCTACCCCGCGATAGCGATAGTCGTCTGGGCTGTCATCATCTGGTGTTTCTTCCAGTTCTGGTATCCTTACCATTTCTTCTATCAGGAGCAGAACCAGATCTTCCTCTGGTCGCAGGACTATATCTCTACCTATTTCGAGAAACCAGGTGGAGTGGCCACCCTCATCGGTGACTTTCTGACACAGTTCTATTATTATCTCTACGTCGGGGCCATCATCCTGACGCTCTGTCTGCACGTGACAGGCACCTTGCTTTATAAGGCCCTAAGGAACTTTAAAGTGAGCCGTATCGTGGCCCTGATACTGGCACTGGTGGTGATGACCTTCGTGGCTGTCTGTCATTTCAGTACGACCTACCGGCTTTCAGCCACTATCGCCATCATGGGGTGGGTATTGGTGTTGTGGCTTATCTCTGTGATGAAAGGCTGGAAGTACCGACTGCTGATCACTGCCTTGGCGCTACTGCCTGCCTATCTGCTCTTCGGTATCCCACAAGTGAAGAAGATACAGAGCCCCGACTTTGTGCTGGAGAAAGACTTTGCCGTGGATTGCGAGTACTATTTCGGCAACCACGACAAGGTGATCAAGATGGTGGAGGGTTATAACCAATGGACCAGTCAGATGCTGTTCTTCTACAATCTGGTTCAGGCCCAGCGCGGACAACTGCCCGAACATCTTATGGACTTCATGCCTACGGATCTGGGCACCTTCTATCAGATCGGTCCTGAGACGCCCATGCTCACCATCCGCAACATGAATGAGCTCTACTGGGTGTTAGGTGATATGACCTTCACAGAACGGGCAGCGATGATGACAAACGTCTTTTCACGTGATAACCGTAACGTCAGGATGATGCGTCGATTGGCTGAGTGCAATATCGTGAGCGGCGACTCACTGGCGGCAGAGAAATACCTGCGTATTCTCGATAAGACGCTCGTATATAGCAAATGGGCTGACCATATCCGTCAGCATGGCAAGGAGATCTACAAGGACAAGATGCAGATGGTAAACCGTCACGATACGATCACCATCAGCGACAATGCCCACTTCCTGATGATGCAGTTGCTCGATGCCAATCCTCATAATACCGTCGCTCTCGACTATATCCTCTGTAGCGACCTGTTGCTGAAGGATATCACCAACTTCAAGCGCGACTACGACCGCTATTGTATCGACACAGACAAACCCCGTCTGAAATCGCTCTACCAAGAAGCCCTCTGCATCTATCTGGCGGGTACCAATGCACCTCAGGAGGATTGGCAGCGCTATATCCAAAGACAGGACGTGATGCGACGCTTTATGGAATACAACCAACAGCGGGGCCATCCGAAGTTCAAAGGCACCTACTGGTATTATTTCGACAAGATTAAAGCTCCAGAGATATGAAGAAGATACTAGATATCATAGTCGTACTCCTCGTACTGGTCGCCTGCACGCCTTCGCCTGAAAACGTACAGAAGAGCAACGAACTGCCTCCCATCTATCCCGACTATTGCGACGTTACCATCCCTGAGAATATCGCCCCCCTGAACTTCCTGCTTCGCGCCAATTGCGAGGCTATCGAGGTCAAGGCCGGGGATCTCACCCTGAACGCCAGCGGCAACGAAGCCACATTCGATATCGACGACTGGAAAGCGCTGATGGCCAAGACGGCCGGGCAAGAACTCAACGTCACGGTGACGGCCCTCATCGATGGTCGGTGGATCGAATACAAGACCTTCTCCTGGCAGGTGGTCAAGGACAAGGTGGATCCTTATCTCACCTATCGTCTTATCGAGCCCGACTACGAGATATGGAACCACGTGCAGATTCAGCAACGCTGTGTGGAGAACTTCGACGTGAATGCCCTCGGACACTATGAGCAGCTGGAGAACCGCTGTATGAACTGCCACACCTACGCCAACCAGAACCCGGAACTCTCGATGATGTACGTTCGTGGTCCCGGGGGTGGTGCCATCCTGAACCGCAACGGTGAACTGAGCAAACTGAATATCCCTGGCAGCGTGTATTTCGGTTTCAGTCCCAGTGGGCGCTATATCACCTACTCCACCCAGAAGATCATCCCTGCTTTCCATAGCGACCCCAGCAAGCGATTGGAGGTGTATGATGCCACGTCGAATGTCTTCGTGGCCGATATGGAGGCGCATCGTGTCATCTCATCGCCTTTGCTTAGCGACAGTCTGAAGTTCGAGACATTCCCCACCTTCTCGCCTGATGGGAAGTACATCTATTATTGTGCGGCAGATACCGTGAAGTTGCCCACCGAAATCCGCCAACTGCAGTACAGTCTTGTGCGCATCCCCTTCGATGAGAGCACAGGCACCATCGGCACCCAGGTAGATACGCTCCTCACCTCTCAATCCGTCTGTCATCCGCGCATCAGTCCTGATGGCCAGTATATACTCTATACCGTTGCCGACTACGGCACCTTCCCCATCTGGCACCCCGAGGCCGATCTCCAGATGATGAACCTGCAGACAGGCGCTATTGACAGTCTCGCCGTTGTGAACAGCCGGAAGAGCGACACCTATCACTCATGGAGCAGCAACAGCCGTTGGTTTGTCTTTGCCTCGAAGCGCGACGACGGTCTCTATGGCAAGCCTTATTTCTGCTATATCGACAAAGACGGCAAGGCCCACAAGCCTTTCTGTCTGCCGCAGCAGTATCCGACCTTCTACGACAACAACCTGAAGTCGTTTAATGCCCCGGAAATGGGTAAGGGAAAGGTTCCTTTTGACGTAGAGGACGTGGCCAAGGCCATGAAACAAGATCATATCAACTTTAAATAATAATAGCGGCCTCGATGAGCCGCTATTATTATTTCACCTTCGTTTCAATGCGCTGATCGGAAGCTATCTCGCGACCAGCCTCGTAGGCATCAAACTCGACCTTGGCCTTCGTGAAGTCGGGCACATTAAACGAATAGATACTCTCCTCGTAATACTCCTTCGGATTCCTCTGAGGCAGCATGAAGGGCTTGGAGAAACGGCCCTGCTCGTCGATACTGGCCAGATAGAGACGGCTGTAATAGCCATCGTCCCTACGGCTGGTGAAGACAATCCAGTGCGAATTCAGGTTCCAGTTATGATAGCTGTCTGCCTTCGGGCTGTTGATCTCTTCCAATTCGCGTGCCTCTCCCGTCTGCAAGTCGAGCAACCACTGCTGACTCTCCTCGTGCCAGATGGAGAAATAACCGTAGTCCATCAGGGTAAAGAGGATGTATTTGCCATCGTAGCTGGGGCGGGGCCACGTCAGACTCTTCCCCATTGCCACAGCATTGAAGACGGTATCCACCTGCTCACCATAAGCGCCCTTTTCGGGATCGAAGGCAATCTTACAGAGATTGTATTTCTCGTCCTTGTAGTGGGCAGGATAGTCTTGCTGCTTGCAAGTCATATAATATAAGGTACGACCGTCGGGAGAGAACACAGGCGAGTTCTCACTCCAATCCTTGGTAGAGATCAGTGAGTCCTTAATGATCTCATGAGTAGTCGGGTTATACACAAACACATCGCTCGAGAGATCGAACACCTCGATACGTTCATTAGGAACGACGTGGAAGCCCTGACGCGTCTGGTTGGTCGAGAAGGCACAATACTTCCCGCTGGGATGCCAATAGGGATACACCATCGAACCACCCAACTGATCGTTGCTGGCCTTCAGCCACTCCCGTTGTCCATTTATCTGGAACATCGTGGCGCCGTGATCACCGCGCACATGGAACACAAACTGCGAGGGATCAGTCCGGTGGGCAGAATGGCAGTTGACGCACATGCCTGGCACCTGGGTATTCTCGATGATGGCATACTCATTGAACGAAGAGAGTTCGCGCTGAAAGAGGCCCATGTGGCTGAACACCTCATAGCCTGGGGCGATACGGCGATAGGTCAGTCCCCACTCATCGAGGGCATACGGACTGACACTGACGGTAAAGTCCTGATATTGTTTCCACTGACCGTCTTTTTTGGTGCAGACGGTGAATGTCAGTTGTCCGCCCTTGTTCTGCTGCGTCAGGGCGTGCCAGTCGTCGATATCGAAGTCGGCATAGTCACCCTGCGCATGGAGTTCTCCACCCTTGGAGCCCTTTACCACCACATCCATCAGGTCGATATCTTCATCGGAGAAATTGAAGTTCAGCGGAGCAATCTCTGCGGGGATGGTCACACCGACATAGTCGGGATAGATCTTCGGTAGTTCATCGACGACCGTCGGATTCTCCACCTGGCTAGTGCATCCTAACAGGACAAGGATGACTAACACGGCCAACATATCTAGTATAAGCAGTTTCTTCTTCATTTCCCTACCGTTAAATAATACCATACCGTATTCCTGAAGCGATTCAGCTCGGGTGAATTCCGATCCTGAGAATAAGCCTGTGCAAACTCATTCATCTGCTGTAGTATCAGTTGACTGACCACACCTCGAGGAGGCTGTTGACGCTGTTGCATAAAGGCGAAGGCGATACCCTCCTGACAGTGGCGAGGATTATAGTTAATCTTATTCTGCACCACCTGTACATACTGCATAAAACGTGGCATGTCATTGTCAAGCAGAGGCAGCATCACCAGATATTGTGCAGCCATCTGGTTCTGTGGGTTATGTACGAACAGCTGTCCGCAGATCTTATCCAGTTCCCTATCACTAAACAAGAAATCCTCTTGCAGACGATACTGGCGCAGGGTACCATAGATAGGATGGGCATTGATCGCCTTCTCATTGCCAAGCATTGCCATCGTGCGCTGAGCCCAGGGACGATAGAAGATGGTCTTCTCCAACATCTGCAGATACTTACGGGCCACATCGTACTGTCCGTTGATGAGGTTGGTCTCTGCCAGTCGCTTCACCACGCGGGCACTCTTATTATAATTAGGTATAGCCTCCATCGCCTCGAAAGCGAAGCGCTGAGCCGTATTCACCAATCCCAACCAGTAATAGATCTCACCCGTCAGCTGTGTTGTGGCGAAGTTACGTTCAAACTTTGGCAACAAACCTTCCGAACCTCTCTGGTAGAAATCGAAGGCACGATCACCCAACTGGTTCGTCATTCCTAATGCGAGGTTCGTAGCACTCACGCTCATCGGCAG
>Ga0310696_10004862_pt1 | contig 16365 bp, 11 predicted proteins | sample AusTroGonzalo_MG_4_FD_203885 | JGI IMG/M metagenome (GOLD analysis project Ga0310696, IMG submission 203885) | Bovine rumen microbial communities from tropical cattle in Woodstock, Queensland, Australia - Gonzalo_02 (v2) (version 2) | ecosystem: Host-associated > Mammals > Digestive system >...
TGCCCGATGCCAGAGCCTGGAACAAGTTAGCATGCCCTCACAGATGCGTTCTATCGGTGGTTGTGCATTCCTGGAATGTGAACAGCTGGAAGAGGTCACACTGCCCGACTCACTGCAATATTTTGGCGACGGGGCGTTCATGCAGTGCATGAAGCTACGTAATGTCAGCATATCATCAGACAATCCCAACTTTTTCGACGTTAATGGCGTGCTTGCCGACAGACGCCACGAGCGTCTCATCTACTACCCTACAGGACGCACTGATACGCTCTACATCCTTCCCGCCAGCATCAAACGCATCGGAGACGAAGCCTTTTATAAGCAGCCCTATCTGCGCACGTTAGTCATGCATGCCGAGGTGGACAGCCTTGGTGCAGGAGCACTGCACGACTGTCCTCAACTGAGACGTATCACTGGATTGCCAGCCGTTCCACCTTATTATGACATGAGTACCATGATGATGTCGGACTTCGATGCCGACGTGTATGTACCTTTAGGTTCGCTACAAGCCTATCAGCAGGACTACATGTGGAGTATGTATAGATTGCACGAGGTTGATTTCCTTCCCCTCGGCGATGCCAACAGTGACGGCAACCTGACCGTGGCCGACATGGCAGCCATTGCCCATTATGTGTTGGGCCATACTCTTGAGGGCTTCTCCGAGACTGCTGCCGATGCCAACCAAGACGGACAGGTGAACGTTGCCGACTATACCGCCGTGGCACACCTGCTGCTCTACGGGAGCATCGAGCGCCCGGTCGGCTGTAGGGAATCTCGCTCGTCTAATTCCGTACTCAGCGACAATGCCGAACTGGAGAACACGGTGTACATCGCCCCTGCATCGGTCACTGCTGGCGAGGAGCTGACATTGTCGGTGAAGATGAAGAACGCCGTGGAGGCCGAGGGCTTCCAGTTCACCCTGACGCTACCCGAGGGTATGAGCGTGGTGCGCGATGCTGAAGGCTTTGCCGAGGCCTGCCTGAGCACGGAGCGTACTACTAAGGAGGGCACGAACACGTTTGCCACATCACTACAACCCGACGGCACGCTGAAGGTGATGGCCGCCTCGACCAATGGCTCGGCCATCAAAGCCGGCGACGGTGAGGTGTGCACCGTCAGGATAAAGGTCAGCGCGGACATGTCCGTTGGCGATTATGCCTTGCAGCTCAGCGACGTGGCCATCAGCGACACCAACGCCAAAAGCTACGACGTGGAGCCGTTGGTGGCCACGCTCACAGTACATGAAGCATCAGGCATCAGCGCTGCGCTAAATGATAAAGGAGAAATGATAAATGAAAAATGCTTCGACCTTCATGGCCGACAATTGTCAAATAGTAAATGGTTAAATAGTCAAATGAAGAAGGGCGTTTACATCCAGGACGGCAGGAAATACGTGAAGTGAGCATTGATTACTGATAAACTATGATGATAAGACTAAGTTTTATTCTCTTTTGGGCCTTGTTCCTCTCTGTCCCTTTGCTTGCGCAGGGTCAGTATGACAACACATTATATATAGAAGATACGGAGGTGCTCGTAGACTCCGAGGTCACGCTGTCGGTGAAGATGAGAAACAGCGTCGATGCCGAGGCTTTCGCCTTCGACCTCATCCTGCCATCGGGCATGGAGGTGGCCACCGATACCGTCGGCAACCCCGTGGTCAGCCTCTCGGAGGAGCGTACCACGGCTGACCACACGGACACCTTCATGTCAGCTATGCTGGACATCTATCAAGGAAGTGCAGTGCGCGTAATTGCCGCCAGCTCCATCTGCTCGGCTATCCCTGCGGGCGACGGCGAGGTGTGCACCGTCAGGGTGCGCATACCAGCCGATATGGCTGAGGGCGAGTACGAGGTGCTGCTGCGGAAAATATCCATCGCCGACACCTTGGCCCGCAGCCTCGACGTAGAGCAGATGACCTCCACGATAACCGTCCGCGATTATTTTCTGGGTGATGCCAATGTCGATGGCGAAGTGACCGTGGACGACTTGGTGACCATTGCCTACTATGTGCTGGGGTACACGCCTGACCGCTTCTCGTTCAAGGCTGCCGACGCCAACCGTGACGGGCTGGTGGATGTTGCCGACTTTATTACCGTAGTACACATCCTTGGTGAAGACCCCACACAGTCGCAGGGAGGGTTCCCACGCATGCCGCCAATCAGAATCAGCGGAGACTAAAATTACATGGATGAGTTTGTAAGAAACTAATAGAAGTCATTTGAATATAGTGTTATGAAAAAGGTAATACTTTTGTCAACAATGATGTCGGTTGTGGCTCTTGCTGCTTCTGCCGACGAGTACACCGACCCACGGACTAACGTTGTCTACACCTACGAGCCAGGAAAATCTACAGCCTTGGTTAAGGCAGGGTATATAGATTTTATAAAAAGGGGCCCTGATAGCAGGTTGACACAAGTTAACCACTCTGGCTGCCCAGATGCTACGGGCGACGTGGTGATTCTCGACAGATTCACAGTAGGAGCAGAAGTGTATGTGGTCACGGGCATTGGAGAAGATGCCTTTCTGAACAACAAAAACATTAAATCCGTCATTATCCCTGAAACTGTGACCGATATTGGCACAGGGGCTTTTTCCTACTGCGATAGCCTGACCACAGTGAAGCTTCCAGACCATCTGACGCGGATAGCAGATAAACTATTCCGAGGCTGTCGCCAGCTCGTGTCGGCAGTCATTCCTTCCTCTGTAACCTCCATTGGCAGCTATGCTTTTCAAAGCTGTAGTAGTCTGTCTAACATTGCTCTCCCTGCCAGTCTCTCCTTCGTTGGCGTTTATGCGTTTAACAGTACGCCTTGGTATGATGCACTTTTTGAGGAGGCTCCCGAAGGTCCATTTTACATAGGTTCAATACTCTTCGGCTACAAGGGTGACAAGCCTACGGGCGAGCTGGTAATCAAGGAGGGAACCACCTGTGTCTGTTATGCTGCTTTCAGTTCTTGCGACGGCCTTACCAGCATTACTTTTCCTGAAAGCATAGCATATGTGGACGAATATGCGTTCAACGACTGTACGGGGCTGACTGCCGTAAACATCACCAATCTTGCAGCTTGGTGTAACATAGACTTCCTTGAGGGATTGTTTAGTAACAGTTCTAATCCCCTCTGCTATGCCCACCACCTCTATCTTAATGGCAAGGAGGTGACAGACCTTGTCATCCCAGAGGGTGTCACCCATATTGGTAACTTTGCCTTTGACTACTGCACCTCCCTGACCAGCGTCACCATTCCCAATGGTGTTACCAGCATTGGCGTAGGTGCTTTCATGGGCTGTGAAAGCATGACAAGTGTCACCATCCCACCGAGCGTGGACATAATAGATGGTGTTGCTTTTATATGGTGCTACAATCTGAATGCCGTACATATTTCAGACCTTGCTGCCTGGTGTGGCCTTTCTTTCTATAATGCCGATAATCCCCTTCGCTACGGTGCCCACCTCTACCTCAACGGTAAGGAGGTGACCGACCTTGTCATACCAGAGGGGGTAACAAGCGTATGCGATGGAGCCTTCATGAGATGTAGCCACCTGACCAGTGTCACCATTCCAGAGGGCGTCACCAGTATTGGAGAGTATGCTTTCTATAGCTGCTGGTCTCTTGACAGCGTTATCTCTTGGGTTGAGAAACCTTTCGATATAGATAATAACGTATTCGAGCGGTACAACGATGAGACAAACCAGACATCTTTTACTTCCGCCACCCTCTACGTACCAAAGGGCTGTAAGGCTCGCTATGAGGCAACGGAGGGCTGGAAGAACTTTACGCACATTGTGGAAATAGAAAGTACAGTCATCGGCGATGCCAACGGTGACGGTAACCTAACCGTAGCCGATATGACGGCCATTGCCCACTACGTGTTGGGTCATACTCTTGAGGGCTTCTCCGAGACTGCCGCCGATGCCAACCAGGACGGACAGGTGAACGTGGCCGACTATACCGCCGTGGCTCATCTGCTGCTCTACGGGAGCATCGAGCGCCCAGCCAATGCCCGCGTTGACAATGTAGGGGCAGGCCCCGTGCCAGCCCGATGCCCGGAGGGGCACAAAGAGGAGCTTAGGTTTGGTACGGGAGACATTGCCGAACTGGAAAATACGGTGTACATAGCTCCCGTAACAGTTATCTCCGGCGAAGAGGCCGTATTATCCGTACGCATGAAGAACAGCGTGGACGTTGAGGGATTCCAGTTCACCCTGACATTGCCCGAGGGTGTGAGCGTGGTGCGCGATGCCGAAGGCTTTGCAGAGGCCAGTCTGAGCACGGAGCGTACTACGAAGGAAGGGACGAACACCTTCGCCACGTCACTTCTGCCCGACGGCACGCTGAAAGTACTGGCTGCCTCGACCAACGGTTCTGCTATCAGTGCGGGCGACGGCGAGGTGTGTACCATTAAGGTACACGTTGACGCTGACATGGCCGAAGGTGACTATACCCTGCAGCTCAGCGACGTGGCCATCAGCGATGCCAATGCCCAAAGCCATGACGTGGCACTGGTAGAGGTGACGCTCACGGTGAACGAGGCATCGGGCATCAGCGCTACGCTTAATGATCAAGGAGAAACGATAAATGAACCATTCTTCGACCTCCAGGGCCGCCGCATGGACTCTTCAATCTTCAATTCTCAATCTTCAATCCAGAAAAAGGGTGTGTACATCAATGGCGGAAAAAAATATGTGAGGTGAAAGACACCTCACTTACTCACTAAATCTCTCAGAAGGCCTTCGACAAAGGCCTTCTGTCTGTTTATTACGCAGCTGCATAAACTTTTCCCTCTTTTTCTTGCTCAATTCAATTTATTTGCATAACTTTGCAGCCCATATTTGACTATAAATGAATCTACTACGACCATTCAACCTCCTCCTTGTCCTGTTTATAGTGACAGCGCTGCTAGCCCAGAAGAGAGTCATCTTTGTTGAGAAAATCAGCGGAGAAGGGCTGTTGGAGACCTTGGACAAGGCGAATACGCTAAATGCCGACTCTGCTTCGGAACGTCTTTTCGTGCTTATCCCCAACGGGTTCTACGATCTTGGAGAGACAGCACTGACACCCATTCTGGGTCATAACATTGCGTTGATAGGAGAGAGTATGGAGGGCACGATTATCCGCAATGCACCGCCTGTGGAGAAGGAGGGTATCGGCACTACTGCTACGCTGCTGAACCGAGGCTACAACACCTACCTACAGGACCTTACGCTTCAAAATGACCTAGACTTCTACCACTCCGGCCCCGCCGGGCGTGCGGTGTGCTGGCAGGACAAGGGCTTTCGGGCGATGTTCAAGCGCGTGAAGATGATGTCGTATCAGGACACGTACTATAGTCATAGCGAGGAGTGCCAGCACTACTTCGAGGATTCGGAGATTCACGGTACGGTGGACTTCATCTGCGGTGCGGGAGACGTGTTCTTCAACCGTTGTACCATCGTGACGGAGAAACGCTCGCTGGACGGTGAGGGCTACAATGTGATTGCTGCCCCGCGTACCTCAACGACGGATTGGGGATTTGTCTTCAGCCATTGTACCATTCGCAGCATAGAGTCGGATTTTACGTTTGGCCGCGGTTGGCACACCCATCCGCGTTGTGCCTGGCTCTACACCCGCATAGAGTCGCCCGAGAAGCTGATGAAGACACGCTACGACCCGCTGAGCATACGGGTGGCAAACGTGGTGTTCAGCGAATATGGAACTACCGATGCCGAAGGACATCATATCACGCCGGCATCGAACGTGCTGGAATTTGTCGGAAAGGAAGACAGGGAGACACATGAGACCATCATCAGCAAGGAGGAGGCTTCACGCTTCACGTTGAAGAACATCTACGGAGACTGGAAGCCCGACAAGGTGGTCAAACGACTGGAGAAGAAAGCCATGAAGCTGAAGAAACAATATTTCAACCAAAAGTAGGGATTGCCCACTATGATGAAAACATTTATCACAACACTTATCGCCTTGGCCGCAATGTCAGCCATGGCACAGACAAAGGTAAACCTCAGTGGCAAGGCCTCTGAGGGCGCAAAGACCGTGTACATCTACAATGACCTCAGCTTCCGTAGCACGACCGATAGCGTGGCGGTGAAGGACGGCACATGGCACTACGAGGCCGTGAAGCCTGCTGGACAATACGTGATGGGAGTATGCGACGACAAGACCGGCACCATGCAGCTAACGGACAAGCTGGCGTTCATTCTCGTTGATGCCGTAGTCACAGACATTGACCTCTCCACAGGCAGTGTGAAAGGTTCGAAAGGCTCCATGGCGATGAACGAGACCATGCACGGATTGTTAAAGTTTGTGCAGCAGGAAAAGACCCAGGAGAATGAGGAGAAGGCCTTGGCGATGATGCGCAGTGCTGTGATGGACAACCTCGACTCTATGCTTCCCGTAGTGTTCGTGCCCATGATTGCCGGCGGACTGTCGGTGGGCGACCTGCAGAAGATTCTACAGCCCTCCGCACCCTACTACAACCTGCCGGAGATGGCCTCGGCACGTGACCGTCTGAATATGCTTACGGGCAATTCACCACGCTCGATAGGAAAGATGTTCACCGACATGGCTATGGCCGATGCCCAGGGCGTGGAGCATAAACTAAGTGAGTGGTGTGGCAAGGGCCGCTACGTGCTCATCGACTTCTGGGCTTCTTGGTGCGGCCCCTGTCGTGCTGAAATGCCCAACGTCGTGGCCTGCTACGAGAAATACCATGACCTCGGCCTCGACATTATCGGCATCAGCTTCGACCAGAAGAAGGAACCTTGGCTGAATGCTATCGAGAGTCTCAAAATGCCGTGGATTCATCTCAGCGACCTGAAGGGGTGGCAGAGTCTCGGTGCACAAATCTATGGTATCCGCAGCATTCCCGCCAACATCCTTCTTGACGGCGAAGGGAAAATCATCGACATTGATCTGCGCGGCGAATTACTCGGCGCAAAGCTCGCCGAAGTGCTCAAAACTCCATAACCGTAATAAAACGTTAGGGAAGGCGCTTTAGCCAGGTCTCAAAGAAATAGTCGCTGACGGTGAAACCTTTCTCAGTGCGTTGAATTAGGTCTTTGTCGAGAAGCACGTCGAGGGCAGTTTTGACACTGCTGGTACTGGGGAGGTTGTAGTCTGTGATAAAACGATTGCTTTGGGGGCTTTCTATGCATCCCTCTTTCGCAATGGCTTTCAGCAGCGATAGCTGGTTGTCGGTAAGGAAGGAGGACAGTTCTTCGTATTGCATGGTACCGCTGTTCACGATGTGGAGCACAGCCTCGTTGACCTGCTGAATACTGACAATGTTCTTTTCTGTCTCGTATAAACGATTGAGCAAAAGCTGGATGCTCCTTGTCACGCCTCTGAGCTGCTGGTAGAGGTCATAGAATATATCTTCGCTAAGACTGCCCTTTTTTGCTTCAAAGAAACGGCGGGCAAAATCATAATATACCTCTTTATATAGTGGTGACAGTCCCATTGATACTGTGCTCTGATAGAAGGGCCTGTCGGGCGATGTGAAAATCTGGGTCATCAAATAACGCTTGCTGCCAGAAAAGACAAAATGCACGTTGGGGGCAAACTGGATATAGGAGCGCAACAGAGCTTCCAAGCCCGCCTCAGGGTAATTGGTAATCTGCTGAAACTCGTCTATGGCAATATAAACCTCACGTCGGCTCTGCACGAGGTAGTCGAAGATGGTCTTCAGGGTCATCTCGCTCTGTTTCGGTTCAATGCTTACCGAGACCGTTGGCAGGCCAGTCATGGGGTCAGTGCTGAACACCGGGCGCCAGGAACCAAAGAATGTCAACAGCCGTTTCATGGCCTGTTGTTCACGCGACAGCACATCCTGAACAATGGCGTTGCCCAGCATCTGCACAAACTCATGCTGGTTTTTGGTGGGCATGATGTCGATATAGATGCATACAGACTCCTTTTCAGTACGGTGAAGCTGATAGAAAGTGTTCTTTATTAGCCCAGTTTTGCCAATTCTACGGGGAGAAATGAGCACCGTATTCCTTCCATTTTGCAGATTTGAAATCAATTCTTCCGTTTCAACAGTACGGTCACAAAAATAAACTGGGCTTACATATCCCTGATAAACAAAGGGGTTTCTGAGTTCTGTTTTCTGTTTCCTTGCCATCGTTATCGTGTTTTTAACGTGTTATTTATCACGGAATTTCCGTGACGGGAATTCCGTGACGGGAATTCCGTGATGCAAAGGTAGGAATAATTATCGAAACCTCCAAATATTTTATCAGAAAAATCGACGGCACCGCCCGTGTGGGTGATGCCGCCGAAATAGTTGGGCAATAGTTTTGTGGTAGAAAAGAGAAACTGGCGGCAGTCGTTATTTGGATGCCTCTGCAAGTTTTTTCAGTCGTTTAATCTCTTTATCGGTAATGGTGCTTTGCTCTGATTTGTCGTAAATGGAAAGGAGTAGGAGTTTGCCTTCGCAACTATGGATAATAACTTCTGTTGTGTAGGTTATCACTCTTGCGCCGCCACTTTTACCCTTTCCTTTCGATGCGATGGCCATTCTTACTTTTCTGATACCACCACCCAAGTCTGAACCCGCCATTGGCTCCTTCCGAAGATCCTCAAGCAGCGTTTTATAATCGTCGCGAAACGACGCATAGTGTTTAGCAAGTCTTTTGGCTTGTCGGTCGAAATTCTCAATGGTACTGATTTCAAAGCTCATACAGCAACTCCTCGGCGTTTCGTGTTTTGCGCTTTCCAGTTTTCACCTCCTCAAGCTGATGGAAGGCCTCCGTCAGTCCTTGACGTATTTCTTCATCACTCATAACAGAACTTGTCTGTGGCTCAACAAGTCTTTCGGCCAGCCACTTACGATTGCTTGCCGTTAGTGACAAACCCTGCAAGTAACTCCAGAGGTTGTTCATCGATACTGCATTCATATTTCCTTGCCATTAGGGGGTTAAGTGGCTGCAAAGGTAGGAATAATTATCGAAACCGCCAAATATTTTATCAGAAAAATCGGCGGCACCGCCCGTGTGGGTGATGCCGCCGAAATAGTTATGCACTTGATAGTGGTTTAGTCGTTCTCTTCGAGACCGCTGTAGCGGATGCCGCTCACCTTGTACTTGGTGTAGCCATCATCGGGATACCAGGGGTCGTTCTTGTAGGTGACGAAGAAGATGATGCTGTCGGCGGGAGAGCCATTGTTCTGGCGGCCGGCACCCTTCAGAATCTTACCCTCGATGGTGACAGGCATGGCCTTCTCCTCATGGTCGAGGTATTCTACCATCTCAGGTTCCGTCTTGTCCTCGTCGACCCAGACGGTGTCGCCCTTCTCGTCGGTCTTCACCTTCTCTTTCCACCACTCGTAGCCCTCGCCGATGTTCTCAGAGTCGGTGCTACGGAAGGTCAGTGCGTTCTGGTCGATGGTGACCTTAGCCTTGATAGCGTAGGTGGGGTATGAGGCGCCGTACTTGTCCCAGTAGCTGTTGTAATCGGCAGCGAAGTTGCCGATGCCCAGGTTGTCAACCCACATCTCGTTAGCCGAGTTACCAGCGGTGTTATAGGTGAGGATGAGGGTTCGGCCCACGCCGAAGTAGTCCTCACCATCGTTGTAGCCAGTGAGGTTGCCATCCTTGTCATACAGTGGCACGTGAATGGGCGTGCCATTGTCATCAACGGCATCGACCGTGCAATACCACTGACCAGCCATGCTGACGGTGGCAGTGTTTTCAATGTCCTCCTTCTGACACGAAGCAAAGAAGCCGATAGAAAGGAGTGCTGCGAAATATAATGTTTTCTTCATAGCAGTGTACAGTCTTTTTTACTTTGTTAATTTTACGTAGAAGGGATCGCCGTCGAAGTCGAGGTTGAGTTCGATTTCGCCAGTCTCCGGGTTGTAGGTGCCGGCTCCCTCAGGCAGGGTGATGGGGTACTGTCCGAAATACCAGCTGGCAACCTGACGCAGGCTGATGGTGTTGTCGGCGTTGAGCGACAGCAGACCAGCGGCGAAGAAGTTATAGCTAGAGCCAATGTACTGGGGATAACGTCCGTAGGAATAGAATCCGCCCAGCACGTCGTTGATGAGATAGGTGCCGTCGCCCCTGTCGGTAATGGTGATGGGGGCCATGTAATAGTGGCGGCTGCCGTACTGGCTCTCACCCCAGTAGGCGCTGGCAAATTTACTCTTGTCCACCACAGCCACGGTGCGGCTTGCAGAGGCGCTGAAACCGTCGGGGTTGGTAACTATGTAGTTGATGGTGTTGAAACCAGACTTGCTGGTGTCTACAGAACCTGTGGTGACAATCTGGTCCGACACGTCCTCACCGGCCATTGTAGCCTTGCATCCGGGGTCGGTGAACGACTTTCCTACCTCGGTGGTCATCTTGGCTTCACCATTGAGTTCCAGGATGGCATAGTAGGTAAAGCGTGACTTTCCTTCGGACTCATCGTCGCTGCAGCTGGCCAGGCAGAAGGAGGCCGCTGCGAAAAGCATTGTATAGATTAAATTCTTTTTCATGTTGTTTTCTGTTAAGTGATTTAATTGTCGCGGCTAGCAGCCGCGGCAATGGACGAAACGTAAATAGACCGCCTATTTGCTCCAGAATACGGGTGTGGCATATCCGGGGAACTCAGGCGAGTTGCCGTTGCGTGACTGCGAGCTGTCGGCGTAGGGCCAGCGCTCCAGAATCTTGTTCGGTCCCAGCTTGTCCTCCACCTTGATGGGGGTGTAGAGCGTACCGGGCTGGTAGAGCTCGGGCTTGTAGGAAGAATCCTTCAGCTCGTCGTACATCTGGCTGCCAGTGACAGTACCAAAAGCGGGATAGTCAAGGCGGCGAGCCTCACACCATGCCTCGAAGTTGTTGGTGCCGGCGAGGGCAATCCACTTCGAGATACCGATGCACTTCTTGTATTCGCCCTGCTTGTAGGGGAACTTGGCGATGACCTGTTCGGCACCTTCCACACCGGCAGTAGCGCAGGAAGCTCCGATGGCGCCGTTGTAGTGAGCCTCGGCCTCGGCAGCTTTGTTCTGGCGTGCATAGTACTCAGCGATGAAGAATTCCACCTCAGAGCGTGTGATCATATAGACGGGCATGTCATAGCTGGCCACGGGACGGCACCAGTAGGTAGACTTGAAGTTGTCCGACGTGGAGAAGTTAGAGCCAGAGATACCACCAGTGTATTCACCCGAGCCGTTCTTCTCGAAGAAAGCGGGCAGACGGGGGTCTTCGTAGGTGACTTCGCCATTGGAATCCTTCTGCTGCATGGTGCCGATAATGGCAACGTTGGCAATGACATTAATCTGGTTGGACCCCCAGGAAGTAGAGAATTCCTCAGCATAGAAGGGGCTCATGGCACCGGCCTCGTTGCTCCAGCATCCCTCGTAGGCCACGTCGCCCTCGGGGAAGTTACCCTCGGCAATGAGTGCGCCCACCTTGGCGGCCACATCGGGAACGGCATCAATCTCACGCATCATCAGCTTCAGCTTCACGGCGTTGGCAAACTCAATCCAGCTTACAGCCTTCTCGCCAGGGAACAGGAAATTGGTGGCCACGCGGTCGCCATCCTGAGCCTTTGCCAAGGCCCCGTCAAGCTCGGCGAGCAGGGCGGCATAGATGTCCTTACCATCATCGTACTTAGGCGAGGTGATGCCAGCGGTGAAAGCCTCGGTGAAAGGCACCTCACCGTAGCAGTCGACCAGTGTCTGGTAGGCGAAGGCACGCAGCGTGGTGGCAGCGAGGTAGGTACCCCACTCCTCCTTCTGCTCAGCCAGCGAGCGGATGGTCTGCAGGTTCTTTAGCGCACGGGCGTTCAGCTGCGTGTAGGTGCTGCTGCTGCGGGTGGCCGACATCTTGAACTGCGAGTAGTCCAGATAGTTCGATGTACCGAAGGTCTGGGAGAAGTGCTGGGCGTAGTATCCGCCCGTTATGCGCAGGAAGTCGCCATAGCTGCCTGCAAGGTTCATCTCGGCGGCGGGCAGCATGATGTCTGTGGTCATGTTGCTCTCGGCGGGCGAGTTCGGGTCCTGGTTGATGTCAAGATAGCTGTCGCACGATGTGGCGGCCAGCCCCAGGACAAAAGTAGATATAATTGCTATTTTCTTCATATTGTTCTTCCTCCTTCTTTAGAATTTGATACCTACGTTGAAACCAAAGTTGCGGCAGGCGGGGTTAGAATAGAGCTCGCCGAAGAGACCCTCGAGGTCGTTACCGTAAGACGAGGTCTCCGGATCGATGTAGCGGTTGGCCTTGTGTGTCCAGGTGAACACGTTGTTGGCGAACACCGAGAGGGTGATGTCGCTCAGGTAGAGACGGCTAACCAGTGTCTTGGGCAGCGAGTAGGCCAGCGTAACGTTGCGCAGCTTCACGAACGAACGGTCGAGCAGGTAGAACTCTCCACCCTCGGCAGCACCGTAGTTGTTGAAGTAGTCTTGATAGCTGCCGTCGCTCAGGTAGATGGGCGATGTGTTCTCTGTGCCGTCGGCATAGACCGAATTGGGGATGACGAACGGGCGGCGCTCATTGTAGAGCGTGGCCTCGCCGTTACCGGTGAACTGCATGAGGTTCTTCGTGCGAGAGAACATCCAGCCGCCCTTACGAATGTCGAGGGCAGCGCTCAGTGTGAGACCCTTCCACGTCAGGGCAGTGGTGATACCACCCGTCCAGTCGGGGTTCACGTTCTTGCCAGTGTCCTTCACCTCGTCGGTGAGCAGGGGCTGGCCGCTTTCACCTACGATGAGCTTGCCATCCTCGGTGTACTGGGGCAGGTAGGTGAACAGCTCACCCATGGGCAGACCCTCCACGGCACGCATGTAGACAGCATCGTTACCGGCGGAGAAGCTGTTGATGTTGACCATACCACCATCGAGGCTCTCAGGCATCGTGAGGACCTTGTTGCTGTTCTTGGCGAAGTTGAAGCCCAGTTCCCAGCGGAAGTCCTTCGTCTGCACGGGAACGGTGTTCACCAAGAGCTCGAAACCACGGTTGCGCACCTTACCGAAGTTGGTCACCATGAAGCTGAAACCGGTGGCGGGGTCGACGGGCAGAGTGAATATCTGGTCGTCGGTCTTACGGTTGTAGTAGGCGGCATCGATGTTGATGCGGTTGTTGAAGAAGGCCAGGTTCAGACCAATCTCAAACTCGGTGGTCATCTCAGGCTTCAGCTCGTTGCTACCTGCGCTGGAAGCTGCCTGGAACGAGTTGACACCGTTGAAGGGGAACTTGGTCAGGTCGGCGGCATAGTAGCCGTTGGAGTAGCCCTGCACGTAGCGGGGATATACCTGATAGACACCAGCGTCGTTACCAGTCTTACCATAGGCCACACGGGCCTTACCGAAGGTCAGGATGTTGTTCTTCGGGATGAGCTTGGTGAAAATCCAGCTCAGCGTGACGCCGGGATAGAAGTAGCTGTTCTTCTCCAGGGGCAGGGTTGACGACCAGTCGTTACGGGCGGTGAAGTCGAGGTAGAGCATCTCGTCCCAACCCAGGGTGAGGTCGCCGAAGAGACCCACGGAGCGGCGCTTCCACTGGTTCTCCATAATCTCAGTCTTCGTGGAGCCGTTGCTCAGGTCCCAGAAGTCGGTGTAGAAGGTCAGACCGTCGGTCTGGTTGCGGCTGTAGGTCTGGTTGCGCTCGCAGAGGTTCACACCAGCCATGAGGTTCACGTCAAAGCGACCATCGAAGTACTTGTCCTGCCAGTTGGCCAGGAAGTCGTGGTTCAGCTCGTACTTGCGCAGATAAGTCGTCGAGACATATCCGCTCTGGTTCATGTTCGAGGGAGCGTAGCCGTAGTCCTCGTCGATGAGAGCATCGTCAAGGTTGATTTCAGGCACGCCGAGCTTGTGGTCGTAGTCAGTGTAGTCGAAGCCGAAGCGGTAGGTCAGCGTCAGCTGCTTGATGGGCTTGATGTCGGCCTGAATCTTGCCGAACACCTGCTTGGCATCGTTGTGGTTGTAGTTGTTCTCAATGGCCCAGTAGGGGTTGGTGATGCCGTAGGGGGTGTACCAAGCCTCCGGAGTATTGAAGGGAGAGCTGAGGTCCTGACGGTCCACGAGACTGATGTCGCGGGGGAACTCCAGGATACCGTCAATCATCGAGGTTCCCTGATAGGTGCCCACGGTGTTGGTGTTCGACTTCGAGAAGTTCACGCTCGAAGAGATGCTCAGCCACTTGGTGGCGTCGTAGCTGCCACGGTAGGCGATGGTGTTACGCTTGTAGGTGTCCTTGTCGCCGGGGATGATACCGTTGTCCGAGGTGTAGCCGTAGCTCAGGTAGTAGGTCATCTTGTTATCGTCCGACACGCCGTTCAGGGCCACGCTGTGCGAGGTCGAAACGCCCGTGGTATAGAAGTCCTTGATGTTGCTCTCCAGGGCCTCATACTTGTGGATGAGCTGCTGGTGGTTCCAGATGGGACCATAGACCTGTGTGGAGCCGTCGAACTCGGGACCCCATGAGCCGTTCTCGATGAACGTCTGCTGTCCGTTCCATCCCTGACCGAACTGGTTCTGGAACTTAGGCAGTGTGGAAACCGAGCGCCACTGCACGTTGCCGTCGTAGCTGATCTGGAAGTTCTTGTCGCCCTGCTTCTTACCGCTCTTGGTGGTAATCATGATGACACCGTTGGCTGCGCGGCTACCATAAAGTGCGGTAGCGGCGGCACCCTTCAGCACCGTCATGGTCTCGATGTCGTTGGGGTTGATGCTGGAGATACCACCAACAGCGTTGGAGAACTCGTCCTGGCCCTTCTGGGTGCCAGAGAAGGTTGTCTGCTGGAGGGGTACACCGTCCACGACGTAGAGGGGCTGGTTGCTTCCGTTGATGGAGCTGATACCACGGATGATGACCGAGTTCGACTGTCCGGGGTCGGACGACGTGTTGTTGATGGTCACACCGGCCACCTTACCGGCCAGGGCCGAGGTGACATCGCTCATGTGTCCGTTAGTCAGCTCTTCGTTGTCAAGGGTCTGTGCCGAGTAACCCAGCGTCTTCTGCTGGCGGCTGATACCCATAGCGGTAACCACAATCTCGTCGATGGTGGTGTCGCCGCTACGCAGCACGATGCGCATGTTGGGACGTGCGCTCACTTCGAGTGTCTCCATGCCCACATACGAGATGCGGAGCATTTTTTTACCTTCGGGAACAGTCAGCGAGAACCGTCCGTCAGTTCCTGTCACGGTACCGGTGTTGGTACCCACAACGAGGACGGACACGCCCACAACGGGCTGTCCGTCTTCCTGCGAGACCACGATACCATTCACCTTAGTCTGCGAAAAGACTCCTCCCACGAGTAGGAAGAGCATCGCAACCAGAGTCATGATTCGTTTTCTTTCCATAAAACTCTCTCGTTTGTTTGTTAAATTAAAAATGTTAGTTATATAAATATGTATACATTATTTAAGAGGCAATTTCACCCAATTAGGCAATTTGGCTGCAAAAGTACAAAAGATTCTTTAAAAAGCCAAATAAACTGATAAAAAGTTGACTTTTTCGATTGTTTTCTTAACAAATGTCATAATTGAGGGGCCGTCTAGCCCTGCTGGGAGGTGCTACAGAAGCAAAAAGACGGCCACTCGTGAAAGTAGCCGTCTCATATAATAAAAAGATGTGTCTGCTTAGAACAGCTTGTTGGGATAGACACCCTCGTCGACCAACTTCTTGATGCGGTCAACGGTGGCCTGGCGGTCGGCGGCATAGGTAACGCCAAACCAGACACTCATGGTGTCGAGCACCTCGCAGGTGGCGGTGCCGTCAGTGATGAGCTTGTTCACCATGAGGGGGATGAAGAACTCTGCCTTGAGGTTCGCCATGTTCTTCGGGTCGCTGAGGAACTCCTTGAAGTAGGCCTCCGAGTACTCGAAGTAGTCGGGGGTGAAGCCCCACATGTTCATCGACACGGGAACGTTCTCGCCCAGCGCCTGCCACTTGCCCTCCTCGTCCTTGAAGCGGATGGGCTGGTCGGCAGCACCGGCCTGAGAACCGTCCTCGGCGCAGCGCACAATCTCCGTGCGCTCCACCACGTCGGTCAGATGGCGCTTCTCGTTGTAGGCGCAGACACCACGGGCCACGGTGCCGTTCTCGCTCAGGGTGTTGCTCACGCGGAAGCCTACCATAGCATACTCGTTCTTCGAACCGTCCTTCAGCCCGGCAAGGAACTTTCCGATTTGCATGAAGGCATCGCGGCCGTAGAAGTCGTCGCAGTTGATGACGCAGAAGGGCTCCTTAATCACGTCCTTGCCCATGAGCACGGCGTGGTTCGTGCCCCAAGGCTTCACACGGCCTTCGGGAACTGAGAAGCCTTCGGGCAGGGCATCGAGGGCCTGGAAGCACAGCTCACACTGCACCTTGCCCTCGTACTTGGAGAGAATCTGGGTGCGGAACTGCTCCTCAAAGTCCTTGCGGATGACCCATACAATC
>Ga0310696_10004863_pt1 | contig 16364 bp, 10 predicted proteins | sample AusTroGonzalo_MG_4_FD_203885 | JGI IMG/M metagenome (GOLD analysis project Ga0310696, IMG submission 203885) | Bovine rumen microbial communities from tropical cattle in Woodstock, Queensland, Australia - Gonzalo_02 (v2) (version 2) | ecosystem: Host-associated > Mammals > Digestive system >...
TGGATGGCGTCCGTCTGGCCATCGGTTCCAATGGTGCCTCTATGTGGTGGCTCAATGGCGACCGTGTGCTGACACTCGATGGTGACCGTCGTATGGTGGAGGACGACTGCGTATCACAACGCCTCACGCTGAAGAAGGGTCGTAACATCCTTCGCTTTGCGCTGGTCAACGGTCCTGGCTTGAGTGATCTGTGTACCCGTTTCATTGACGAGAAAGGAAACCCAGTAAAGAACTATTCAATCAAAGTACAATAAGATGAAAAGACTACATACACTCTTGGCGGCACTTGCTGTTATTGCTGCTGCCCATGCGCAAATTGGTGCACCTTATATCCACGACCCCTCGACACTTGCTGAGTGCGACGGTAAGTGGTATACCTTCGGAACGGGTGGAGGAGGTATCATCTCTGATGACGGCTGGACATGGCATAGTGGTGCCGATCGCCCGGGTGGTGGCGCTGCTCCCGATATGATGAAGATAGGTGACCGTTATCTCTGCATCTATGGTGCTACTGGTGGTGGTCTCTTCGGTGGTCATAACGGTCGCATCCTAACCATGTGGAACAAGACGCTCGACCCGAAGTCACCCGATTTCAAGTGGTCAACAGCTATAGAGGTGGCTTCGTCCGACGGTATGGAGGACTGCGACGCCATTGACCCATGTTTGTTGTTAGACCCCACAACAGGTCGTCTGTGGGCTACCTATGGCACCTACTTTGGTAATATCCGGCTCATTGAGCTTGACCCGAAGACGGGTGAGCGTGTGAAGGGTAATGTTGAGAAGGATGTAGCCATCGACTGCGAGGCCAGTGCCTTGATGTACCGTGATGGTTGGTATTACCTCTTGGGTACTCATGGCACCTGCTGCGATGGTGTCAACTCTACCTATAATATCGTTGTGGGCCGTTCTCGTTCTGTAGAGGGACCATACCTTGACAATGTTGGTCGTGACATGTTCCATGGCGGTGGCCGTATGGTGATTGCCGCTGGCGACCGTGCTACCGGTGCCGGTCACTTTGGAAGTACCGTCATCGACGAGGGTGTCGAGGTGATGTCATACCACTGGGAGGCTGACTTCGACATGGGTGGCCGTAGTGTCCTCGCCGTTCGTCCCCTGCTGTGGAAGAATGGCTGGCCATACGCCGGTGAACGTTTCCGTGGTGGTACCTATGCCGTTTTGTCAGAGCGTCGTGGTTACTCGCTGGAGATGGCTGTCGACTTTGTACGCATGCAGCAGGAACGTCAGCGCTGGGGCGATCGCAACCAGATGCAGCAGCCTCCGAAGCCTATTGCCAATCAGAAACTGGAGGATGTCATCAGCACATGGCCTGATGCCAATACACCTGTTGCCGTCCGTTGTAGCGACTATATGTTCCGTCCTCATCAGCTGTGGACCTTCACACCAGTAGAAGAGGCTGGTGGTTACCTGAGTGCACCCTACTTCAAGATTACCATCGCTGGTACTGACCGTGCCCTGACGGCTACTGCCGACAAGGAACTGGCTACCGTTGCCTATAGCGGTGCAAAAGAACAGCTGTGGCGTGTCGAACAACTCACCGATGGTACCTATCGCATCATGCCTTACGCCATCCCTGGACAGCCGGGCAAGAACCAGAAGTACTGCCTCTACTCAGCAGGTGACTCAACACCAACCCTCGCGGAATATGACTTCAAGAGTGATAATTCCAAGTGGAATCTGAAGAAAGATTAAGGTATTGAATCTCCAAAGCGGGAAAAGTTTACTATCACGTGAACTTTTCCCGCTTTTCTAATATAGTCAATAGTGTTTGCTATATGACGCTTTTCATAAAAGTTATGACCTTTCCGTTACGAAACAGGCTACGAGGCCGTAGGTGATCGTCGGACGTATCCATATCTCCGTCAGCATGTAGTTGGTATATTCATTGAACGGCTCCAGATAGATGTCGATGTTGTATAGTGTGGCTATAGTCATATCAATGACGCAGATGGCCCACAGGTTCCGTTTGGTATAGCTTTGCCAGTTCTTACGCGCATAGAAGAAGGTAAGCATGCAGAGCAGCAGTACTGACAGCGTAAAACAGGCTAAATGTAAACCATAATAGACCAAGGGCGGCGCAAAGAGGATGTCGCGCAACAGCACTGTGATGCCCACGAGGACGGAACACCAGTAGTTGAACCGCTGGGTGTCCATCCGATTGAAAACGTACATCCATATCATCACCAGACAGACCACGTAAAACACGTTGAGCACCAGTTCGGGCCACGCCTCCTTCAAACCAAAATGACCAACACCATAAAGCATAACACCCACAGACAGCATTCCTGCTACGGCAGTAATGACAATGTCAAAAATCTTGGTGTTCTTTTTAAATCTTGTCTTCATTTTCGGGGTATGTTTATTCTACAACATATAGTACTTGGTCATGACTGATTAACATTACTGTAAGGCCGCAATCTGCTCAGGGGTCAGCTTGTCGGAGTCGATATAAGACTGTTTGATGGCATAAATCTTCTGCTGCAAGTCTTCAGTCATTGTGTAATCCCACTGCTTGGCTTCTTCGTTGCTCACACGCTTGCCGCCGTTGTTGTGGTTGTTGTCAATACAGTAGAATGGCATATCGGGATGATGCTCTTCGATGTATTCCACCCTGCCTTGGAACTGTGGAAATACTGAGATATAGGCCTCACAAGTTACGGCACGGTTCGAACTGATCAGTCGCTCCATGCAGTTGGTATAGCCCGTCTCGGCATCGTTATAGACATAAATCAGGGATGACTCAAATCCCTTCTTGTTCATATCCTCCACCACTCCGTCGAAGTATTTCACGTTGTTGTAGGCACCTTCGGAGACCACACCAGCCTCTTCGACCAACTTCTTCAGTTCGGGATTGTTGTTAATACTCGTCGTCTTGCCGCATCCGTACATCCCCATCGTGAAGAGGATGGTCTTGTTGTTCGCCTCGACGGCACGTTCCATCAGACGAACCAGCACCACGCTGTCTATCACCCAGCCAGCTTCCCTGTAGTCGAACACGTTCAGGCGCGTATAGCCGATGCACTGCAACAGGTCTCTCGTCATGTCGGGGTCGAGCAGATTGCCGCAGCTGGCCATATACACGTCCACCAGCGAGTCCAGATGAGCCTTTGTCCACGCCACGGCAGCTTCGCCTTTGAGAACAAGGGGCTGTTCTGGTCTAGGAACATAATTGTCGTCTTTGCTACACGACGTCAGGGCCGTCGAACTGCTGATTGTCAGGACGAGGGCCAGTATCCACAGTTGGATGGTCTTCATTGTTTTATTTTTTTTCAAAGTCGTTGTTTATATACATAAAATAGTTCTTGCAAGGGCTAGGCCCCTGTCAGCCTCAGATTGTTACTCTACATAATCCGGATCGAAGTGACTATGGTATTCGATGCACAACTTTTTATAATATTCGCGCGTGGCATCGCTGGTCGTGTCTGCTCGGATGATTTCATAGTAGTAGTGTGAGAGTCCTGGCTCTTGACTAGTTTCGTCATGGATGGCATTGTAGAGCGAGTCGCCCAGCACGGGTCGGCAGATGTCCTCAGGATTTGCTGCATAGTAATTACGGTAGCTCTTGACCTGTATCTCGGTATACAGGTATTCGAACTGCAGATTGAAGAGGTCTCCCCAATAGCCGCGGTCACTGGTCTGGTGCTTGTAACGCCCGAAGATATTACGCTCAGTGGCCGTCGTTTTCACGTCGTCGATGACAACGCGTATCGAGTCATACTCACAGATAACGGTGGTGCGTGCCAGATCCCTCAGTTCGAAGGGCCTGGAGTTATCGGTACGGCATTTACGCTCGGTACTCTCACGGGTCTTGTAGTTCAGGGGCGTAGTCTTTCCGTTGTGGCGTGCAGCCACCTCTTCGGCAAGCGACTGTGTCGGTGGACCATAGACTTGCGCCCAACTCATAGCTTGATCCAGTTCTTTCTGGAATTCCTGTTCTGTTTGCTGCTCCTCGACGTTATTGTCAATACGTTGACAAGATGTTAACAAAATGCCGCAGGTAAGGATGGCGGCAAGCATCCACAGTTGGATTGTCTTCATTGCTTTAGTTTTCATTGCTAAAGTTTTTTATATTTATTTCCTTTTCAGATACTTACTGCCCTGATAGAGATAGAGTCCACGAGGAAGTCCGGCGAAGGGATCCTGATGGTTGGTGACCCTGCGGACGATGCGACCATGCATATCGTATATATTGGGGTCTACGTATTCTTTTACTGACGGATGTTTCACCGTAGGCACCTGGATGGCCGTTGTGGTGAAGGGCGTCATTTCCCAGTTGCCTAAGAAGTCATAATAGATAAAGGGACGCAGGTTGCCGGTTTCCTTGTCCACAGTGTAATAGACTGCCTGCAACAGCTTACCCTCGTCGTCGTAGATGAAGTAGAGACCTTCGGTCACGGATGGTGTGCCGCCTGACATATCTTCCGAACGTACTTCTATCGGGAAGTTATCCTCAGCGCGGAGAATATAGTGTTCGCGGGAGAGAATCTCACCCGTGTCGGGGTCGGTAAGGATGTAGACGAAATGGTTGGTATTGGTCTCTGCGTCAAAATATTCTTCACAGACTTCATCTTTCAATTCGCCATCCGGGCCGTACTCGAAACTGCCCTCCAGGTGGATTTCGCCCGTGAGGTAGTTGTACGAATAGGCATTGGTGACAAGGGGTTTGCCTTCATCGTCGATTTCGGTTTCGATGCCCCATGTTGGTTGCAGAATGTCGTTGATATTCTCTTGATAGATGAAGTCGTTATCGTTCAAAAAGGTGATGCGTGACTTGTGGTAATAGGTGCTTTCCTTGACTTGGTATTCGTCGATTTGCATATTCGCGCCGGCAAGGTCGGCGACGGTCTCCTTGTAGTGAATCACTCTGTCTGCCGATACGACTTTGTATTCTCTCAACCGGATGAATGACGAATCGACAGGAATGATATAGGATTCGAACGCACTCAGTTCGCCATTCGCCAGACGGTCATAGAGGTTGACACCCGCCGGTGCGGTGCGTGTAACAATGTACGAGAGGTCAAAACCTGCATAGTCGGCGCTGTCGTTATGCATGATTTCATCAATGGTAAAGCCGAACTTGGAGGCTGCATTGCTGTCGGTATAGCCATTCATCACGATGGTCTCGGAGTCCTTTTCTGACGTCTCGTCATCATTGTCGGCGACCAGCGAAGCGGCACGGCGTGGAATCTCAGCGCGCGGCGTGGCGAAGGCAGGGTTGCTCTGGGCCTGGATGTCGGCATTGACAACTGGTATGGGATAGGGATTGTCTTGTGACTTCACAAAACATGTCGACTCGCTTTCCTGGTTGAGCAGTTCAACCATTTCGTAGGATGACAACAGGTTCTGAGTAACTTGTCTGAGTCCGCTGCCGCTGTCCAGTGTGGAGAAGCAATGTCGCCACGTGGTGTTTGGCAGTTCGTCGTACATGCCGCGCTGCTTGTTAGTAGCCATGTCGTAGCTGTTCATGATGCGTCCACGTTGCATGCCACAACCCATGCCATTCCAAAAGCCTGGGGTGCTGACAGACACTGCCGAGGCACAATTGACTATGTTCACGTGCTGACCGGCATAGCCCACGATACCACCAACTTTGTCAAGACCTATGAATGTTCCGAAGCTGGCACAGTTGATGATGTCACAATAAGCTGCGTCGCCCACGATGCCACCCACACTAGCCATGCCCTGCAGGACGTTGTCCTGGTCGAAGATGAGATTGGCAATGACAGCGTGCGACTGGATGCTTCCTCTGGCCACTCCCACAAAGCCCATACAGTCGGTGCCCTGATAGGTATTGAAGATGCCTCGGACGTGATGCCCGTTGCCGTTGATGACCCCCCGGAAGGGATTGTTGGAGTTGCCTAAGGGCAGCAGGGTTATGTCGGTGCCGAACACGAGATCGCCCTTGATGTCGATACCGATGTTGCCGGAGATTTTGCCTATCGACACCAGTTCGGACAGCACACGCATCTCACTGGCATTATGGACTTCGAAGACGGTACTGTCGGCATTGCATTTGGGCATGGACAGGTGGCACACCTTGCATGTTCCGTTGGCATCGAAATCATGGCTCGTCATCGTCGAGTCTTGCTCAATCGTCACATACGGGCAGTGCTCACACAGGGTAATGGTGCTGGGAGTGCTCATGCAGCTGAACTTCTCGATAACAATCTTTTTGAGGGTATGCTTATCATATTCGGGGATGATTTCGAAAGACTTCTGCTTCTGACAGAGGCTGCACTCGATGATTTTCTGCCCAGGCTGGCCGCATAACGGCACACGCAATACCGTTGTATCGCCGTATTCATGGACATGGAGCGACAGGTCGTTGATGCTGCCTGCGAAATTGTATCTCCTGTGCGAAGTGGTAAAATTCAGTTTCATCACATGCTCACCTTCAGGTATGATAACGTCAACGCCTCTGGCACTGATTTTCTCGTTCCAGGAATTGCGAAAGATAGGCTGTCCGTCGCATTCCACCACGAGGGTCATTTTCGCACCTCGTCTCTGAGATCCGTCAGTATTGATCTCATACAAGAACCTGTTGAAGTTGAAGCCCGCCTCCTTTCCCTCAGGCACCTTGATATTGAATTTGATATAACTGTGGTTTTTTTTATCTACCTTCGTCGCCATGTAACAGTTCTCCTGTTTATACCTGAAGAAGCCAAATAAAGTAGGTTTGGAAATCTCAATGCCATCTGTGGTTGTACCGCCATTAAAGGGAAACTTCCCATAGCCTTCAACAGCGGCTGCAGGGATGACGAACAGCGGGGAAAGGACGACTAATAGAATCGTTAATATTTTAAAGAACTTCCTGTCCATATCTTTTTCAATTGTCAATTCTCAATTATCAATTGTCAATTCTCAATTATCTACTGTTGCGATGCCGTTTCCGGTAGTCTGGCATCAGTTCCGCTACCACAGATGGCTGCGGTGGTGTTGTTCAGCAGGCTTCCGCCACCATTGGTGCCACAGATGCCTCCAGCATAGTCGCGAACACTGCCTACCCACACATCACGTGCTGTGGTGCAGCCAGAGATGGTGCCTCGATTCAGTCCACAGATGCCGCCGAGGTTCATGCCCGTGCCAATGGTGCTGACGATTGAGAATATCACATGGCACTTGTCTATCGTTCCGTCATTGACACCTGCCACACTACCGATGTCATCCCATCCGCGCATATGGCACGAGGCCAGCGTTAGATCCTTCACGATGCCCTCCTTGGCAACAGCTCCGAAGAGTCCGCGGTAGCCGCAGCCTGCCTCTGGTTCTTCTGTCTGCAGCATGGCAATGACGTGACCGCCACCATCGAAGGTGCCCTGGAAGGCCGTTTCGTCGTTGTAGCCGATGGGTTGCCACGGCAATGATATGAAGTCCTCGGCCTGGAGGTCGTTGTCCAGACGGACATTGATGTTGGGATGGCGACGGTTGATATAGTCGGCCACCCAGTAGAGGTTGCCGTAGTTCTTGATGACATACGCGCTGTCGCCCTCAGTGCCAAAAGGCTCTGTTGCGGGAGACTCGTAGGGGTGGAGACAGTCCTGACGACGGCAGATGCCGTTGGCATCGAAGTCATGGCCTAAACCAGGCTCCTCGAAGTAGGCGTGATGTGAACATTGCGTGCAGGTATATTCTGCTAGGATATGCTCGCAGTCACGCGACCTTTCCACCCTGACGTCACCGAAGTCATGGCGCAGTTTCTGGAGGAATCCGCAGTCCTCACAATATATTATGTGGTAGTTCTCGTCAACGGGCAGCTTTTGCTTGCCAAAATTCTGGTGGTCGGACTGCATGACGTAGTCGCATACCAGACACTTCTTGTTGTGGTCTTGGCTGTCGGACACATAGGAAGCCCATTTATGGTCTTCAGAGACAACTTGTCCGCAATCCAGGCATTTCTTGAAGTGCGACTTGTCACACTGCGGGTCCGACTTGGTCCGTTGTGACCAGGTGTCGTGGCCGTATTGCGGAGGGAAGTTGTGTGGCTCCGTCTTGGTGAGTTTGCAATTGTCGCGCCCACAATAACGCACATGATTGTTGATGTCTCCCGTAGCTTTGAACTTGGGTTCATGAGTATGCCAGGTATAGACGAAGTAGCGTCCGCCACCGGCATGGGGGCCGCTATAGTGTCCTCCTGACGGTCTGCTGGTGACGACACGCACCGACTTGAGCACACTTCTGTCAAAGTCCCAGTTGCCGGTGCGAGTGACATAGACGTGTGCCTGTCCGTCGTAACTTCCACCATAAATCGAATAGTTGCGCCCATTGAGTCCTCCTCGGTAGCTTCCGTCATAATGGTCCTTGGACTCCTGATAGAAGGGTGCTGGGGTATAGAGCTTTCCATTTTCGGTAAACTCTATGCCATAAGCACTTCTGGTCGTGACTTTCACTTCGGTGATATATTGACTCGGGTCGTTAGTATCCTTAAAGACGGCAAACACATAACCACCACCAGCACCCTTGCGGAAGTCCAAATCCGCGTCACCACCACCATAATAGCCATTGGCCTGAGGGGCAAGATCACTAAATTTCTGTACCGCCACAATTTTGATTTCTCCCACCAGCTGAGCCATGGCAGCGGGAGTGCAAAGTGAAAAGAGGATGGCGAATAGTATTTGTTTCATATGCTGTCGACTATTTATGTTCGAAATCTCGTTTGCGCACGAGCAATGCCTGGCCAATGTTCTCCAACGGCATGCCGGAAACGTCATCACGCTGAGCATCCAACTTGAAAATGCCATATTGGTTTGTATGGCTGTCAATCATGATGAAACGCTTGTTGCTGAAGAATGGCGGAACATCGGTGCGTTGGATGCGGTCGTCGCCGAAGACCTGTCCGGAGTAATACATATAGCGTAGTATCTTGTTCATCTTCACCGTATCGGCAATCTCATAGCCCAACGGGATATCCTTGAGCAAGGTACGTATCGTGTTCATGGCCGACTTATCCTCGCTGGTGTTGGCTATCACCCCTTGATGCAGGTAATAAGGCCCTATCTTCATGTTGGCTACGCAGGTGTCGTTCCACATGTAGATGGCACCCCTTCTGATAATGGCGTTGTTGTTGTAGGACTTGCTGTCGGAGGGTGATATGTCGATGTCGCCATTATTATAATAGACATAGTCGTCATAGGAGTTTCGCCTGAGTGGGGTGACAAAGCTCTTCGCCTGGTCCTCTGCACCATCGAGGTATTGCCACGTAATGGTGAACAGGCTGTCGTCGCTGCAACGTCGGCCAATGCCCTCACGGCACATCATGCCTTCCAAGGTGGGATAGAACACGGTGTATTCCACGCCATGCACATATTCGTTCAACACTTCGCCAATAATCTCCTGGTCAACGACAACCTGATTGGTCACTGAACGGTCAATCAGCCTAAGCGCGGAAATTGGTACCCTGGCATAAATCTGATTCCTGGCACGCGGCATGACATTGGTCTCGTAATTGATATGCTTGCCCACGAGGTCATTGTAGAGGTCGGCCACACTTTTTTCTGTGATGAGGTCGGCAATGGGAGCCACCTTGATGTCAATCAGCTCTACATTATTCTCCTCCCTGTCAGCACCAGGGGTGAACTTGAGCGACTTGAACCACTCATCCACCACTTGGCTCTTCAGTGCCATATCATCGCTGTCATGCAGACCCGACAACTTGGTAGCCAGGGCGCTGTTGCCACCGAGCGCCTCGATGTGAGTTTGGCGGTCGGTCTGTGTGTTAACCACCCAGTCCTGTGTCTGCGTACCATCTTTTTTGCCGATGCAATAGAGGAACGATGCACCAGCCTGCTCATCCAGTGTGGTGCGCGAGTCAACCACATAGCGGTACACCGTGGTACTGAACTTCAGCTTGCCGCCCAACTTGGCATGATAGATGACATGGGTGCCATAGGTTTGCAACATATTCTGCAGGATGCGAATGGCCTCGGTATTATTGTTGTTCTTGATGGCCTCGGCTGCCAACTGCTGATAGCGCAGGAATCCCGGGGAGAGCGCCTCCGGATGTTCACGGGCGATATAGTACAGGTCGTAGGGCTCCAGATGGCGTGATGCCACCGTCAGTCCGTCGTAAATGGTGCAGAAGGCATACTCGTTGCTCACGATATCGGTCTGGTTGAAGGTGCTCTTGACTTCGGCCTGGAAGAGGATGAGGTCGGTTTTCACCGATGACTCGCGGGTCAGCTTCTCGCAGATTTTAACGGCATCCGTTCCGCTATACACATGATGGAAGGATGACGTCGCAATGTCGTCAACAATCGTTGCAGAGCCATGCTGCGCGTCGAACTGCTGGATATAATTCAGGTCTATGACGCGGTCGCGCACCTCGTCGTAGTCGCTATATTTTCCTGTGCCGTTATAGCCGTAGCCGACACCATAGCTGCGATACAGCTCACCGATGTACTCCATGCGCTGAGCCGCATGTACGCGCCTCCAGTAGCTCTCTGAGTAGTCACCGTAGGCATTGGCTGCGTCATATTCTTCCATCACCTGTTGCAGGTCGTCTTCACGCGAACAGGAAGTGACCAGCAAGGTACTCAAGATGAGTAGTGAGAAGTATAGGAGAAGCTTATTCATAGTTCAATGTTTCAAGTTTCATGTTTCAAGTTTCAAAACTTGTCTATCGTTATATATATCGGGAAATACTTAAAGAAGCTTTGATCGGAATAGTTGAATGCCTTCACATATTCCGGATATTCGAGCAGCAAGTCTGTTCCCGAACCGCTCAGTCGCATGATGCGTACCTGACCGGCATCGTTAGTGATGATGGGTATTCCCTGACCGTCGTTCTGCGCAGGATTATCAATCTTGATAGACGAAATGGCCCAATAGCCTGTTGGCCAGTCCAGTCCAAGCATATTACGACCGTCGTATGCGTGGCTGTAGAAGATGCTCATGCGGTTGCCCATCATCTTGGTGATACTCTTCGACTGCGCCACCGTTGGCAGGTAATCGTTCAGTCCTATTTGCCTCACTGACTGACTCACGGCATCGGTCCACCTCAATAATCCGTCATTGTCGCCAGTACGTTCTGGTACACGCTGGATATTCTCGCCTCCGTCGACCAGATAGAAGTTGTAGTTCCTACCATCTGCCTGCTGTATATAGAAGATACCGTCATGGTCCTGATATATGTTTTTTGCGAAGTCTTTAAATATCTTGTCTTTTTGCCAGTAATTTAAGATGCTTGCCGGTTTCAGTTCCACTGGACGTATCGACCAGAAGGTGCTGGCCACCTTGGCAAAAGTCGTCGGGGCGGCAAGCGCGTTAGGCTGTAACCTGAAAACAGAGGTAGTATAGCTCTTAGCCGACTCTTGTATGGTGGGACAAGGTTGTGGATGAACGGCATTCCAATAGAAATAGACATTCTTCAAGGCATGGGTCTGCTCGTCGAAGAGATTGTGGACAGAGGCGTTTTCGTTTTCAAAGAAGATGCTGTCGGAAGGAATATACACCGATGCGCTACCCTCCCAGATGACACGGCCCGGACGGTGGCTTTCATCACCGATGAACAGACCGGAATATAGGAATGGGCGCCAATCATTGTTCTTGTCCTTGATGAGTGGATAAGCCACGACACAGGACTTGTCGCTACGGATGGAGGGGACATATTCCTCGCAGATGACACATGCCTTGTCATTACCCACCGAAGCCACTCTTACATCAGCACCGTAATTGTCCTTCACCGACAAGACACCATAGGGAGCCTCGTCGACTTCCTGAGTGGGTGCCTCTTGCTTCAAGTACAACTCATAGACTTTGCGGAGCACCTGACGTTTTGTGACATCTTCAAACAACTCATACAACGGCAGATAACGGCCAGCGACAAAGGAGGCATTATAAGAAGCCGGCTCAATGCTGATATGGTTTGCCCATGCATAATAGTCACCATCGCTGATTTTCACTTCGGCAGCCTTCGTGTCATCAAATGTTTTGCTCAGTGCCTGACAGTCTTCAGCAGCACCGCCCTTGACGTTAATCTTTCCATGGTACTGAATATGATGCTGGGATAATTCACTGAGCACCTGCGAGCCTGTGGTCTTGACAACGTTCTTACCAAGGATGACTTCGCAGACCTGCTGCGTCGCATACACCTTATCGACACAGGAGTCGCGGTTGATTTCCATCTGCAGCTCAATCATGCCACCCAGATTTGACGATACCACGAGGTGAGTGCCGTACTTCTCGGAAAACTCGGTGGCGTCTTGTGAGGTGATAGCACCCTCGCCTTTGCTCACAAGTGCTGCCAGCTTGGTTCGGAAGTCATCTTCGAGCACATTTTCGGCACTGTTCAAGTCGTCCAGCTTCAGACAGCGCAGAATGCCCACATCAATGGTCATGGAAGCCATGACATGCTTGATGAACATGTGTGCCTTATAAGTGTTTTTCCATTGTCCTCGATAGGTCGAAGTGTTATTGCGATAATACTTGCCGCTGGCAATGACATCATTAGTATTGATGGTGTACTTCGTCTCTTCATGACCCATTTCCTGAAGCGTCGTACCACTGAAGATGTCCATAGATGTATAATGGCGGCGTTCTGAGCTGATAATGAGTCCATAGGTCGTCTCGGCAGCCTTGAGACGCTCCATGTTGATGATGGGAGATGCCGAGAAACTGCCGTCATCCATTACGTTGCCTGCGGCATTGTAGGCATATCCCAAACGCTGCAGCTTGATCTGTTCATAGGAATAAGCTCTCCTGGACAATGGAGTATTAGCCTCAGCAACGGTGTCTTCCGTCAGGTCATCGGAACAGGAGACAAAGCAGCAGGAAGCCATGAAGACCGCCAGTGCCAACAGTCCCTTCATAGCCCAGCAGCAGCTATTTCCGTTTCGATTCATATGATGGTATGTATTCATATTACTCATCTTCGAAATTACGTAACGATTTATCCATATAGTTCTTCAGAATGGTGCGCGTCTTGGCATCGTAGATGACCTCGTAGATAGGCACCAGACGGATGTCGATGAGTGCTGCATCGTTTGGTGTCACCGTTGCCTGCCACGTTTTCAGCGTCTTCGGGTCTATCGTTGCTGCCTGTCCCGTGGTGAATGCCGTCACGAGAGACACGTTGCCGCCACGGGCGGTGATATGGCTCTCGGAATTACGACTGCACTTCATGGCTGCATCTTTATACTCGCTACTGAAACCAGTACTGATGGTAATAAATTTAATCTGAACAGACAACTCCAGTGCCACTTTCACGTCGAGCGAGTTAGACACAGAGTCCATTTTCGTGGTATTGTAGTAGTCGAGCGAACACCCTAAGACGGAGCGAGTGACAAATCCGGAACCCACCTCATCGATAAACTCGCGACAGATTCCACTGGCAGCATATGCCGAGGAGGCCTGATGGATATTACGCACAAACTTCTGCATCACCTCTGAGAAGCCAGGAGCATAGACCTCGCGGAAGAGCGGCACCACCTTGGCCAGCGAGTCAGCATCGACGCTGGCGAAGGTGTTGGAGAGCGGAGAAGCAGCAATGGTATTGGCCACCTGTTCGCGCAGGTTCAGGTAGTTTAACTCGCGCGAGAAGTAGCTTTGCTTCAAACGCATCAACGAGTAATAGTTGCGCGTGGTAGAGAAATTCTTCTTGTTGAAGGCCACATCCAAATCCACGGCGAAGACACCGGCGTTGATGCCGAAACCGATGTCAAGCGACAGCTGATTGTTCAGGTCTCTAACACTCTCACTATAAAAGAACTTCTGGTCGGTAGTGGGAACATAGTCGTCAATGATATAGGAGGTGCTGTACTTATTCTCCATCTCGCGCAAACGACGCATATTGAACACCTCCATATCGGTGCCGACACAGTAGGACGCATTGTCCCTGTATGTGTAGCCAGCACCACGAACAGCACTGATAACGGCCTCCATTTCCTGCAACTCTTCGGGAGTTTTGGCGGTGGCACGCCACGACACCGGCTGGATATCGCCTTGGTTGTCGCCGATAGCCTGAGAAGCCTCAGGGACAACGGGTATATCGTCATCACTGCTGCAGGATGCGGTCGTCAACAGGACTGCTGTTATACATATATATAATAAGATGTACTTCATCCCTAATTCACAATTTCTTGACTATTGTGGGTTCGTTCGTAGTATATAATTCACCCTGTCCTGCACCTGTCCCGTAAAAAGGTTTGCGATGGATGCAATCTTCACGTCGGTGAGTGCACATTTCTTCATTTGGTCACTATCGGGAGTTGGAGGGAAGTCGACACTCGCCATCCACTCCTGAATGCCCTGAGGCGAAGGACTGGCACCTGACAATACAGCGGTTATAGCCTGCACATTCCCGCCACGGGCGTGGATGTCCAGACTGTAGCGGTCACGGGAAACATTCTTAAAATTTTCAGTAGTCGTACTGGTGGAAGTCTCCACACCGACGATGAAGCCTATGCTGGCATTGAGTGCCACCTCGAGACTCTGGTTCTCGCTGATCACTGATTTGTCTATCTGCAAGGTGTATTCCAGCACGCCACCCATGAATGAGCGTGCCACGAAGCCGCGACCCCATTTGTTCACGAAGTCCAGAACATCCTGGTTGCTTACGTTGACCTGATTGACGTTGTTGCCTTCGAGCTTCTTCCAGTCGGCATAGAAGCCTGGGGCGAATACCAAACTATCACCCGTCTCCTTGTAGTACATGATGACATTCTTATACTGCAGGTCACGGCTGTATGCCACGCGCTTAGTACGCTTCATGGCAAACACCGACTGGCTCTCCTCGACACTTCCCTTGGAGTAATTGCCCGTCACCTTGATGTCGGCCACGATGAAGTTGGCGCCGACGCTGGCTGACAGGGCCAACTGCTTGGAAACGGCATTGCGCGTCTCACCCGTGATAACTTGTTCCTCACTATATGGCGTATAGTCGTCGCTGACGAAGTTCAAACCCTTGACGTACTGGATGGAGTCCAGATAGTTGAGATTGAAGATGTTGAATGTCACTCCTTCCAGATAGTCGGCACCTGTGGCATAGCAATAGCCTACTCCACGCTCATAGCCTGGAGGGGCCAAGAGTCGCGACACATACGTCCCTGTCGTCTGTCCATCGTCTTCAGGCGCCCGAGCGGCACTCCGTCGGTTCATGTCTGACGAGTCGTCTTTGCTGCATGACGCTGTACCCAGAATACAGGCAAGAAGGAGGATATAATATAAACGGTTCATCTTATTCCTTTAATTTGATATTAAAGTAGTCCGTCAGCACTTCCCGGGCATCAGCATTGACAATGAGCGCATAGATGGGAATCAGCATCATGTCAACCATCACGGCACGGGTGGGAAGACAACTGTTCTGCCATGCCGTGACGTCACTATCATTCAACTCACCGCCGGTGACCAGTATACAAACCTTGCTCACATCGCCGCCACGCACCTTGACAGTCGCCGTCGTCTTCGACTGCAAGTCTTTGGCTTCCTTAGAAACGCCAATGTCGAACGTCAACTCACCGCCTGCCGACTTGTTCTTCACCTTGGTCTGGAAACTCGCCTCGAGAGCTACATGGACATTCAGCGTGTCACGCAGCAAGGTGCTGTCAACGCTAATCTGATAGTCGAGGACAGTACCCATCACCGACTTGCTGATGAAACAAGGGCCTATCTCACTCAGGAAATGGTCGCAAATCTCATACTGCCTCGTCAGATTACTCTTCGCAGCAGCAAGGTCCCTGGCAAACGTCTCCTGAACGGAGAGAAATCCTGGCGACAGCAGTTTTTGCTTCTCTTCATGCGTGGTTGCCTTTTCCAGCAATGACATGACGTTCATGTAGTGAATCTCGCGGGTAAACTGGGTGGACTTCAGTCGCTTGAGGGCGTATTTGTTGATAGACTTCTCCTCATGACCTTTTCCCACATCGACGCCGACACTACCGCCACCACTCTTGCTTTTCACGGAGCCGAAGTTCATGCCTACCGCAGCGTTGACGGTAAGGCCTTTGACAATCCCTTCCTCGCTGTCAGCAGTGATAACCTCCTGAGTCGTCTGCGGGAAGATGGCATCGGAAATCAGTCTGACGCCCGTGGCACGCTGTATGCTGTCAAGCGTGACTAGGTTGAACAGCTGAATCAAGGCTCCGTCGCAATATTCGCCACCAGGCATATAGCTATAACCGGCACCTTTATTGGAGGAGAAAATGGTTGAGATGGAGTCTAACGAAGGATTGCCCGACTGGACGATAGACATATTATATTGGCTCTCACCGCCAGCTCGTCTGGTAGTGCCCTGAGTCATGAGCGTCAGCACATTCTCGCGCATGGCCCCCCAGTTCTCACCCACCTGAACGATAGCCGTAGTAGGACCTTCGCCTGACGACGGATAGATATTTGTCAGACCCTTCGAAGTAGCT
>Ga0310696_10004864_pt1 | contig 16359 bp, 34 predicted proteins | sample AusTroGonzalo_MG_4_FD_203885 | JGI IMG/M metagenome (GOLD analysis project Ga0310696, IMG submission 203885) | Bovine rumen microbial communities from tropical cattle in Woodstock, Queensland, Australia - Gonzalo_02 (v2) (version 2) | ecosystem: Host-associated > Mammals > Digestive system >...
GGCATATTCTTGCGGAATGGCTTGGCGATGATATAACGGAGACGAGGTAATGAAGGCGCGTGTGAATAAAAAATGCGGGAAGATAAAAGTCTTTCCGTATTTTTTTATTTCCCTAAAATACCGTAGGTTCAAAATAAAAATTCATTTGGGGGGAGTAGAGGTCACATATATATGTATTTAAGAAATAAAAAAAAGTTTGCCCGAAACCCCACCCCCCTTTCAACCCAGCAAATGTCACAAAGTCTATAGTCCAATCGCAAGGCGACCGCCATACGATGTGTAGTCGCACCCTGGCCTTAAATCCGGTCGTTTATGGAAGTAAACGACCGGGGTTTGAGCGTGTAACCCTTTTGTAACTTTTTGTTACCAAACTGTAACCAAATTGTAACTTTTTTGTAACTCCTGAAATTGTTACAAAACGGTAACAAACTGGTTACAAAACAGTAACAAATAGTTACAATTTGGTAACAAACAAAATTGTTACAAAAAGGTTACAAAAGTATTACAGATCGGTAACAAATAGTAACAAATAGTTACGGGCAGCAAATTGTTACAATTTGGCGACAAATAGTTACAATTCGGTAACAATCAAAAAAGTAGTAGGTAATTCTCCGAAAAAGTTACAAAACGGTAACAGATCTGCACACAAACTCCTTGTGCATGTTGACGAAGAGACTTGCACACTGACTAGACAACCATGCATTATACACACAATAGCATGATCGCTGAAAGCATTGCGGCGCAATGGTTTGCGAGAACACATCACTTGTGAGCATGACAAGGACAACAATTGTTAAACTTCTAACAATCATACATCTTTGTGCATTTTACCTATAGACAAGATGCTTAACATGTAGTATCATGTAACCATCAAGAGATGATTTGGAGGATCTAAAAAATGATTAACGTTCGTACAATCCGCAAGCTGGCAGAGAATGACGGTCTTACTCTTAAAGGTGGCAAGCCTGTAGAGTACAAGACAGGATGGCAGGTAGCTACTGAAGGTGTAGAATGCACCACTCCCGAAGAAGCAAGCAAAGCCGTGAGAATGTACAAAGGTGACTGCGGGCTGTGGTTTTCTGGTGGTATCTACTACGTTGACAAAAGCCACCGCGTGAGCACGAAGCACGAAGCAATGGAAATTGGCAGAGCGTGCAATCAGATTTCAGTCCTGAGATGGAGAGATAAAGTCTTGGCTTACTGCTGAGGCTTTTCTTTTTGCCTATTGCAGACGGAAGCGGGATTGTTAAAAAATTAACAAAGATACTGCCATCCTTAACGGACGTTTTTTAAAGGTTACAAAACGGTAACAATTTTTGTGCGGGCGATGTAGTGATACTACATTGTTAAAAATTTCACAAAAACCGATAACGACCGAAACTCACTTTAACACATTAAAGCGATAAATAATTAAAGCGTTAAATCGCTAACGTGAAACGATAGAAAATCCCACTTTAACCATTTAAAGTGTAACAGTTTAAATCGCTAAAGTGTATACTCACTTTAGCGATTTAAAGCATTAAACCTACTGAATTAATAGACTTTAACCATTTAAAGTGTTAAAGTCTAATGAATGAGATGGGTAGTTATGACAATACTTAAAATAAGTATTAAATTAAATACTAAAATAAATATTAATAAAAAGATTAATTTAATTATTATTTTAAGTATTGTTTTATCATTTGGTTAAAGTATTTGGTTAATAAAAAAAATAATTTTTTTTAAAAAAAATGCTTGACAGATTGTCGTCTATCTGTTATAGTATAGACAGAAAGAGGAAAGGAGTTAAGACAATGAAAATCTGCTTTGACATGGATGGAACAATCGCAAACCTTTACGGAGTTGAAAATTGGCTTGAAGACCTCATCAATGAAAGCACAAGACCTTACGCCGAAGCAAGAGTTATGCTGAACATGAACAGCCTTGCTAAAAAGCTGAACAAGCTTCAGAAGAAGGGCAACAAGATTGTGGTTATCTCTTGGCTCAGCAAGAATGGTTCTGAAGAGTATAACGAAGCGGTTGAAGAAGTCAAGCAGGCATGGCTCAAAAAACATCTCGGTTCTGTTAAGTTTGATGAAATCAACATCGTAAAGTATGGAACAAATAAAGCACAGTTTGCGGAATCTGAAAATGACATCCTCTTTGATGATGAAGAGCAGAACCGCAAGGCATGGACTGGCAAAGCCTATGATGTGCAGAACATTCTTGAAGTCCTCGGTACAATCTGAGGACTTTTTTAATAGAGCGAGATTGTTAGAAATTTAACAAACTTTTTTTAAAAAAATGCTTGACAAAATACCCGGGACGTGCTATTATAATGACAGAAAGAGAAAAGAAAAGGAGATAAAAAAAATGTACATTATTAGTCTGAACGGCAAATTCCTTGAAGATAGCTACTTCTCTCTGACCGAAGCGGTCTACTACTTCCTCAAACTGCACAATGCGGCTCCTGTCAATGGATCTGATGTGTATAGCCTTTGGTGGGGATACGAACTGATAGTTTCCTCTGCTGACCTGTGGGATGCTGAGAGCGGAGCGGAAAAGCTGAGGATTCTGAAGAAGCGGGCAAGGCTGTGACCCGCTTCTTTTTTTTACTCACTCCGCTTTAATACGTTAAATCACGAAACCATCCCAAACTTTCACACGCTAAAGTGCTAAAGAATTTTTCCGCTAAAAGATTGTTAAAAACTTAACAAACTTTTTTCCCAAAAATATAAAAAAAATGTTGACATTCCCGGGCAGTTATGCTATTATAATAACAGAAAGAGAAAAGAAAGGAAATAAAAAAAAATGAAAAAATTTTTTGATAAGGCATTAGAGATTATTTTTATTATCTTGCTTTGTTTGTTAACAATTGCGGTGATTGGCAGTGTTTGGTATGCTACTAAATGTGCAGGAGACGTGCTTGATGAAAGTTCTGTAAAATCCAGCCAATACGCAAAAACCGCGAAAATCACCGAGATTGATTACAAGGCTGACGTTGCGGTGTGTGTGGATGGAACAGGAAATGAATGGGCATTTACCGAGGTTGAAGATTTTGAAGTCGGCGATTTTGTGTCAATGCTGATGAGCGACAATAAAACACCGCTTGACATTACTGACGATGTAATAGAGCAAGTGAGATTTGCGGGAACGTTTGAAGAGGGTTAAACCCTCTTCTTTTTTTTTGCCTATACCACCGCCCAAGCCGAAACCATCCCAAACTTTAGCCATTTAAAGTGTTGAAGATTTTTTCGCAAGCGAGATTGTTAAATTTTTAACAAGCCAGCATCCCAAAAAGTTACAAAAGAAAGTCGTTGACATAATAGCAGAATTATGTTATCCTATAATCAGAAAAGGAAAGGAGATAAAAAAATGGATAGCGTAGTAGCATGGATGGTTTTAACTTTGGTGGTTGTGGTTGTGGTTCTGATGATTGCGAAAAACGCAAAACCAAGAGAAGAGAAAAAGTATAACAGCGTTAACACTTACAATAGCATTAATTGGAGATAAGAAGAGCAGAACCGCTCTTCTTTTTCTTTTGGAGAGACTGCGGTTTCTTGCTCAATCCGAGCGGAAACGCTGGAGCGAGATTGTTAAAAATCTAACAAACTTTTTTAAAAAAAGTGTTGACATCTTAAAAGGGTTGTGCTATACTTTAAACAGAAAGAGAAAAGGAGATAAAAAAAATGGGTAAGATTTTTCTGTATGAAGTAAGCGGAAACGAGTTTTCTGATACCACGCCGTGGGGCGAGGGATGGCAGAAAGCAAAAGCCAAAGCAACCGAACTGCACACCTACATTGAACGAATTGTGATTGAACATGATGACAACATCCGCCACGAAGTGTTTGTGAATGGCTACATCTTCCTTAATGCGGATAGAGTAAAACCCGAAGATTACAAAATCTTCTAAAAAGAGCGGAGCAAATCCGCTCTTTCTTTTTTCCCTTGCTTACTTTAGCGATTTAAATCATTAAAGAATTGTTAAAAATTTAACAAACTAATTTGAAAAAAACTCTTGACAGTCGCAACAATCTGTGATACAATGTAATTACAATAAAGAAAGAAAAAGGAGAAAGAAAAAATGAGCAATAAACTGTTTTACGTAAAGTATGCGGATAGAGAAACCGCAGAGGAGTTCAACGCTTGTATGAACGGATTTAGGCTTAACTGCCTGCTGAGTGATTTTAATTTCCATGTGCTTGCCTATCGGCTGAAAGAGATTGTGGACAAAGAAGCCGAAGAGAAGGCGAAGCGTGAAGCGGAACTGAAGGCAATGGCGGTCGCATGACCGCCTTTTCCTTTTCCTGTGCTTGTTAAAAATTTCACAAACTTTTTTGAAAATAGTGCTTGACAATGTGCCCGGGCAGTGCTATACTATAATCAGAAAAGGGAAAGGAGATAAAACAATGACACCGATAGACCTAACAAGAATGAGTGCCCACCTTATCATTGACAGGAAAGACCGCATTGCTGTGATTGAAAAAACTGTTGGATGGGGCAAGCCTGTAGCCGAGATTAAAAACATCAAAAACACCAACACAACAATCACCCTCACAGATACCGGAGTTATCGTGGTAAGAGATAATGAAAACATGATTTTGACCGCATGGGTTGCCAGTATCAGCAGAGCAATAGCCATTTACCGCACAGCCTACGGGCAGAAAAAAATGCCAGAATCCCTTTGGCTGACCCTCAACTACAATAACAATACTTCCTATTGGAAAGAAAAAGTAGCCGCTTAAAAAACGGCTACTTGATTTTTTTAAAAAAATTTACTATAATAGTAATAGATAAAAGAGAAAAAGGAGGCCGAAAAGTATGGATTTGCTTATCGTGAAGGCTTTATTGCTTTTGGCGAAAATTTGCGCTTAGTGCGACAATTGCCAAGCATGCGTTCTCCATGAGTTTTGCGGTAAATCTCCCGCAGAGTGGTAAAAGCGCAACGACCGCCCCAATCGTGGGGTCGTCAAACTTTCACGATTTAAAGTGCTGAAGTATTTTTTGGCGAAAGGCTTGTCAATAATTTAACGAATTTTTTTCCTAAAACTTATTGACAGGCTTTTTTATTTGTGCTATAATACAAACATCAAAAGAAAAAAGGAAGTGCTTATAATGTACGAAGTAGTTTTTGAAGATGCCCTGCATGGTGCAGTTGATGAAAAGTTTGATACGTTTGACGAGGCAATGGAGTTTTGGAATCAGTACGCAGATACGCCAAGTTGTACGGCGGGCGAACTGAGCGACACCGAAACGGGTGAAGTCATTTGGACTTTTGACACAAAAGAGGGATAATCCCTCTTTTTTTATTGCCTAACTTTGTTAAAAAATTAACGAAAAAAATGCTTGACAACAATCCAAAAGTATGGTATAGTGTAGACACAAAGAGAAAAGGAGATTAAAAAAAAATGAAACTTATTCAAAACATTGAGTGCGGGAACGTGTTTGATTACAGCATGACGGGGTACCTTGAGGCACTTGAAGAGGGCATGGAGATGTATGATTTGGGAGACCCCACCAACGAGTGCGGATTTTGGGACTACTACAAAGTGATTGAGGTTGAGTAATTCAACCTCTTTTTCTTTTAAAAAATACTTGACAAGTCGCCCGGGTTATGCTATACTGTATACAGAAAGAAAAAAGGAGATAAAAAAATGAACAACAAGTTTTACAAGGTGACTAATTACTTCGGTGGTGTTTGCGAGATTTTCAACGACTATGAGAGTGCTAAGGCTTTGTTTGATAAGCTGATGGCTCAGAACAACTGTGATGTTGAACTGATGGAATACACTTGCAATGGTGGTTATCACGGTCGTGGAATTGAGTACTTCTACAAGGGCAAGTACTACACCGCGTAATTCTCCATGAGATTATTATTCTCATGGAGAACTTTTTTTAAAAAAAGTACTTGACAACCTGAGTGATTTATGGTATAATGGAACTAGTGCCCGCAAGAGCCGACCCCAGCCGTTGTTCGCGGTTACAAATTGGTAACAAATTTTTTCAGAGTTGTTGCGAGCGGTAACAGATTGTAACCATGCCCGAAATTACTTAAAAATTTTGAAGTATTTGACGGCATGAGATTGTTAAATACTTAACGAACTTTTTATCAAAGAAATGCTTGACATCTATTTATAAGTGTGCTATACTTTAATCACAAAAAGAAAAGGAGATAAGAAAATGAATAACTTCCTGTCTGTGATGAATAAGTATAATGAAACTGATGCCCAGTATCTGAAAAGCATTGTCAGCATGAACGCTCTTGTTGGTGTACCTTGCAAAATTACCACTGCTGAGGAGTTTGCTGACTGGTGTGAAAAGACTCTTGCTAAAAGAGATGAGGCTGGTATGCGGGAAGAGGTTGAACGCTTGCTGAAAGAAATTGAGTGGAGAGAGCGCCGAGCCTCTGAAATCCGAGCCGAAATTGGGGAGTGAAAAACTCCCTAATTTTTTTCAAAAAATACTTGACAAACTGACCGGACTATGCTATACTTTAACCATCAAGAGAAAAGGAGAAAAAACATGGAAAACTTTGACAAGCGTATGATGAAGAAAACGGGTGAGGAACTCCAAGCCTACCTCGCATTCCGTCGCAAGGCGGGGCGGGTGCCCTCCAAAAAGGGCAAGGGGTCCTATGACCGCAAGGCTTTCAAGAAGGTTGCGGTCTGACCCTCTCATGTAGATTGGTAAAGAGCGGTTTAACCGCTCTTTCTCTTTTGGTTTGTTCACTTTAGCGATTTAAATCGTGAAAGCCGAGGGATACCCAAACTTTAGCGATTTAAAGTGTTGAAGAAAAATTGGGGCAAAAGATTGTTAAAAACTTATCAAACAATTTTCCTAAAAATGCTTGACAACCCGGACGGTTTGGGTGTATAATTAGGCATACGATAAAGGAAAGGAAAACCAAGAGATGAAAGATGTTTATCAGCAGGTGCGGGGCAAAAAAGGCTATGCCCGTCGCGACATGAGCAACAAACAGGCGAGAGCCATTATCAAGCAGAATTTTTCCAAAGAAATTAAAAATAATGCTTGACAAACAAAACAAGTTGTGATATTATTAAGGCACAAAAAGAAAAGGAGATTTAAAAAAATGAATTTCAACTACATGGATACTTTTGTGAGCGAGAGCGAGAACCACGATTTTGAGGACAGCCGTAGCACTGTGAGAGGTCTTGGAACGTATAAGAGCAACGGCTATACAGCAGTAAAAAAGAGCCTGTACAAAACTGAGGACATGGAACTGCGGAGCGTGTGCGATAACAACGGAGTAAGGTATGAGGTTCTGATGGACAATGAAGTTTATCAGCGTTTCCCCTCTCTGAAAAAGGCTACTGTGTACTTTCTTGATTTCAGCGGTCTGACCGCAAAGAAGATGGAAAAATACAAGGTGAAAGAAGAAGAAGCCGCCTAAAGGCGGTTTCTTTTTTTATGCCCCATAACCCGTGGTGCCCATGGCACCCCGAAAATTATACCACACCCGATAGCAGAATGTCAAGACTTTTTTTGAAAAATTTTGCACAAAAAATCATTTTCCCAATACTCACAATTTGTACATTCTGCTATCTGCTGTTGTATAATTTTTTTCGTTTTTTTTGAAAAAAAGTGTTGACAGCCCGGGCAACCTGTGCTATACTTAAACCATCAAAGGGAAGGAAAACCGACAAAACCAAGAAAGGAGACCCGCCAATGTTTAGAGATTACTTTGAAGTCCACGAGGCCGAGTGGGAGGCCATGGAGTCCTACCTCCGTGAGGAGGAGGAGAAAGCCCAAATGGACGAGGATTACCTCGCCTCTGGCGGGCACCTCTGGGACTAAGTCCCAGAGGGAAACCTCCAAAAAAAAATGCTTGACAAGCCACCAAAAGTGTGCTATAATCAAGATACAAAAGGGCGAGGGGAGCGCAACCCGAGAGCAACGGGCTGACCCACGAGAGTCGGTAAGACACTCCCCCAAGACCCCTACCGCATGGAGTCCTGTTGTGCGGTATATAAATGTGAACCAAGCGCTAAGAACGCAACCCCAAGCCTTTGGAAGGGGGACGGCAGGACAAGGCAAAAATGAGGGATAGTTCAAAGAAAGAACGCCCCACAAGGGGAAACGCGGATGCGCTATATAAATTTCGGTCAAGCGCCCCTCATAAACCCCGCCCTTTACATGGGCGACTTGCAGATGAGCCACCGACCTTAACCTCGCTCATGGGTTAAGCAAAGTGCTGTGAGCCGTCAATGTAAAGGGCGGGGTTAAAATTTTCGCAGAGACTTTGTCACTTTAAATCGCTAAAGTACGTTCGCCCGCCCACACGCCACACACCCGCACCTCCGAATCAAAATTGGTTTTGGAATTTTTTGGGGGAAATGTTTGTTAAATATTTAACAATGTTTTCCCGCACAAGTGCTTGACATTTTACTAAGAGCGTAGTATAATAATAATAGTCAAGGGGAGAGAAAGGGAACCTCGGCTGCCAATGAGGGAACGGGTTCAATCCCCGTGGGGTCGCTACCCAAACCACGAACTTTTTAGAAGCCGTCAAAATCCGCCGAAAAAAAGTGTGTTAAACCCCTTGACATAATTAAAAAGATAATGTGTAATAAAGGACTTGAAAAAAGTCCTTTATTTTTTTAAAAAGGTGCTTGACAAATCGCCCGGGTGATGCTATACTATAATCACAGGCGGAGGGACGCCCCACCCGGGGAGAGGAGGGGAGAGTCTGCCTTTAAATATTACAAAATAATAACAAAAAAATTTTTCAAAAAAGTATTGACAAACCGCCCGGAATGTGGTATGATGTAATCACAAAAAGAAAAGGAGATTTAAAAAAATGACTAATCCGTTGGTTATTGAAAGAAGAAATATTAAGGCAGAAATCCGTCGTCTTCAGCAGATTAATAGGGAGTTGAATAGAACCTATTATGACATGGAAGGTATGTACGCAGAAAAAGTGTGGGATGAAGATGTTGACCCTCATTTCCGTCCTTATCATTTTGAGTACAGAGCGGAGATGAAGGAAAAAGAAGAGGCAGACCGTGAACAGTTTCTTATTGACAATGGTTATTATACCAATGAGGAAACTATGGACGCTCTCCGTGAGAGATGGGAAGAGATTGATGACCTCCTTTGCCGTGAGAAGCACGGAATGAGCAGTGAAAAATACTCTCTTCTTTGTAATATTAAATCTATGGAAAAAAATATTAAAGATTATGAAGAGATGATTAATCATTATCAGTCTATGATTGCCTCTCTTAAAATAGGAATAGCTGAATGTCAGAAAGAGTTTGAAGAGAAAGAGTAAAATCTTTCTCTTTTTTTAAAAAAAGTGTTGACATCTGAAAAGTATTGTGTTATACTTTAATCACAAAGAGAAAAGGAGATAAAAAAATGGATAACGAAAAAATGATTGCTGAGTTCTATGCCAAAGCTAAAGAACTCTATGACCTCGGTAGAAACATTGTAAACCACTACAATGATAACGAGGACAGGGAATACATCTTTGACGCAATTGAAGAGATTTGGTGCATTTCTCTTGATTGCCTCAAAGGGATTGAACACCTTGAAACTGAGATGGGGTACAAAAAGTAAGGGGAAGGGAAACCTCCCCTTTACTCCAAAAGAAAGGAAGAATAAAATGACGATTGCGGAAAAGTATTATGAAAAAGTAAAGTTGTTTGAACAGGGTAAAATCTGCTGTGAGGAGTTTGCTGACTTCTGCGTTTATGTAGTTTACCGTTTGATTGAAGACAACGAAAAGCCTTCCGATAAATGGTAAAAAAAAATGCTTGACATTTATCTATAAGTATGGTATAGTATAGACATAAAAAAGAAAAGGAGAAAGAAAAAATGAAAATTACTGCGAAAGAGGGAGCATTCATTCAGGATGCAAAGAAAATCAATCTTACATGGATGGGTGATTGGGATTTGTCCTATGATGAAGTAGACAAGTTCAAAATGACTGTGAGAGTTAAATTGGGGTATAGACTCGCTGTTCTGCCTATCATTATGGTGGTATGTTTCTTTGTGTGCATTTGGAGTCAGGGTCTGAAAGAGTTCCCCTCCTGTGTATACGAAATTTTTAACAATGATACCCTTGTTATCAGAGAGTCAGAAGAAAGGTCTGCTCGGTATAAAAGAATGAGCCAAGTATTTGAAAAAAATACTTGACTCTCTCCCCAAATATAGTATAATACCAATAGAAAAAGGAGAAAGAAAAATGAAAACGCTATTTGGTCTTTATGCCCTCTTATGGGTTGCTTGCGGTCTTTGGGCGGGTTTTCATGTGAATGATACCAATGAGAAAGGGCAGTTTAAATTTCAGTGGAGAAGCATTATTTTTGTGTGTATGCTTTGGGCAATGCCCCTTGTGGCTAAATTCTGCGGTTTACTTTAAACCGCAGTTTTTTTTATGCGCCCGGGCAACCGCCAACGGGCGAAAAAATTATACCACACCGCCCTGCAAAAGTCAAGAGGAAAATGTGCAAAAAATTGCACAAATTTCAAATTCCCAAATTGTGCAACTTTTTTGAAAAAAGGTATTGACAGACCGGGCATTTACTGTTATAATAAAGCCATCCTAAAGGAAAGGAGAAAAAACGAATGTACCGCAGTGATAAGGCTGTCGGGATGTTCTACACCGAGGCTCTCCGCTTTATTGAGCGGAACGACCTGTGGGAAGAGGTCATCAGTATCAAGACTGATGACTTCGGCAAGGTGGTCAGCATCCTGCACTGAGCAAGACTCCGAGCGAGCGGTGCTTGGGAACAGAAACCGCAAAGAAACAAAAAAAAATGCTTGACAAATAACCGCCTATCGGCTATACTATAATCACAGAGAACAAGAAAGGAGTTCTGAATAATGTTCATGTATTTCTATAAAGGCTATGAGAGCCGCCCCTTCGCTACCGAGGCTGAGGCTGAGGAAGCCTTCACCGAGATTGAGGCTGAGATCGCCTCCATCTATGGCTACTGCGACCATGATTACATGGAGTTCGCTGAGGTTGACGAGTAAGCCAAAAAAATCTCAAAAAAATTCAAAAAAAGTCTTGACAGCACGAGCCAAAAGTGCTATAATGTAATCAAGATGAGGGAAGGAAAACCCATAAAAACCCCTCGGTCAGAGCCAGCGTTTAGCCCGCCGAAAGGCGAAGCCCGCAACGGTAAGAAACCGAAGCCCACGAGAGCGATGTAAGACGGGGCAACGAGGTAAAAGAGCGGCGAGGATACAACTCAAGAGAGTACGAGCCCCTAACGCCGTGGGGTGCGTGAGTCTGAAGGAACTAAAATCTCTCATCTTCCTTTCTAAAATAGACCTCCTTTTCTTTATAAAACCCCCTTACGAGCGCCAAGGGCAATAGCCAACGGAAGGGCCGATGGGGGTTTTAATTATGCATTGGTGTGTATAATTATACAGCCAAAATGAATATTCATGCGTTATGCATAATTATGCACCCCGCCTGTATACTTATGCGCCTTTGTGCAAATTGCACAAAGCCCATTTGTCCGGCCGCGGTGGGACGTCGCGGCCGGAATTTGCCACTGTTACCACTTTGCAACTTTTGTTACCAAATTGTAACCCTAACGACTGCGAACTAATAATTCCCATAAAGTTACAAAACGGTAACAAATATGTCCGTATGACGCGGACAGGTCAGCAAAAATTTGTGCAAATTGCACAAAGGCAAATTTGCAAAAAATGCTTGACAAATATTCCAGTAGGGTTTATAATTAATGCAGAAATTGAAAAGGAGAACAAAAAAATGAAGATGCTTATTAATAAGTGCTATGGTGGTTATTCCATCAATGAGGACCTCGCTGAGGAACTCGGTTATGAATCTGACTATGACGAGCGTTCCCGCTATGATGAAACCCTCATCCATATGGTTGAGGAAGGACGGGAAGAGGAAGTCAACGGCTCTTGCGCTGAGCTTGAGGTCGTGGAAATCCCCGATGGAGCAACCGATTGGGAGATGGATGAATATGACGGCATGGAAGCCATCATTTATGTCCTTGATGGAAAAATCCATCACCTGTAAGAGGGAGTAAAAAACTCCCTCTTCACCCGGGAAAAAGTACTTGACAATACCGCTCCAATATGCTATAATTAATACACCAAAAGGAAAGAGAGAAACAACATGGAAATCAGATATGCAACAAAAAATGACCAGCTGTCCATCATCCGTGCCATTCAGAACAAACATATGGATTATAACACTCCTGCTGATGTAAAGGCAGATATCGCCGCTCATCGCCTGCTTATTGCCGTTGATGACAATGGTAAAATCCTTGGCTCTCTTGCTTTCGTCTATAAACCGCATAGAGAGTACACCGCAATTATGCGTGGTTGTGTGTATTCTAAAAAGAGCAAGGGCAAGGGAGTTATGAGTGCACTGGTTGCCCATATCGTTTCTATGAACCTCGGCACTCTTGGTGCTACCCCTTGGAATGATAACCCTGCTATGGTTCATATCTTTGTAAAGTTCGGTTTTGCATATCAATACACTTTTAATGAAAATTACGATTTTTATAAAAAATGTGCTTGACAAACCATCCAGTATATGCTATAATTAAGATACCAAAAGGGAAAGATAAAGGAGAAAGAAAAAATGTTTGAACACACTATTACTAAATATGAAGAGTTCCCTATTGAAGAGAACAATAATCGTTATGGCAACAATTTTAAAAAGTCATTAGTTGGGAAGTCTTATACAGAAGCGAAAGCAATGGTTCTTGCTTATACTCGTTGCCCTGCTCGTCAGATTACCACTTATTACTCAACTGATTCGTGGGTGAAAGAAATGAATGTATACGGAGCACATTCCTCTATTTGGGTAGTATTTGATAAAAAGACTCGTAAAGTTCGTTGGGCGGCATAAAGGAGAAAGAATAATGAGTAATAAAAGAAAAGAAATGATTGAGGCAATGATTGCCCTTTATGGTTATGAGCATCCCGCAGTTGTTCAGTTTTGTGACTTCTGCGAAAGGCTTGAAGAAAATGAATGGAATAACAGGATGCTTGAGATTCTGCTCCATGCCCATCAGTTTGACCCTGTTTCTAATTAAAAAATGAAAATGCCCTATTGACATTTTCAAACGAGTATGCTATAATAAAGATACAAAATAAAAAAAAGGAGAATTTTAAAATGGATTGGGAAACCATGTATGACCTGCTGATTGATTATGGTATTGCTACTGAGAAAGAAATCTCGCTTGTGACCGCAATTAATGGTACAAGCACTCAGACGATGGAAGACATCCTGTTTGTACGGCAGGGTATCCGCAGTTTTGAGGATTTGATTGACTTTGAGTGATGGGAGGGTAATCCTCCCATCTTTGCCCGGGCACAAAACTTTTTTAAACTGGGTATTGACAAACCCTTCCAGATAATGTATAATAGTTATAGAAATTAAGAAAGGAAATAAAGAAAATGACTTTTGCTGAACGGAATGGAAAAGATAATAAGGAAATGAAGAAGTTTATCCTTGACCGCCTTGCTATGGTTGAATATACTAATACCTATGTTTTTGGTATCCATGAAAATGGCCTTGTGAAAGCAGTAGAAGTTGAAAATGCACCTGAGATTCTGCCATTTATTACTTATTGTGAACGCCGTGCCAAGAGTAAGGGTGAAACGTGGGGTGTCCGTATGTGGAATGCTTCTGCCGCTTTTGAAATCATTAAAGCGTATGCCTCCCGTATGTGGACGCTGTGTTCTGTACATGAGTTTGAGGAAAGTTTTGAAGAAGCTTGCGAAGTTGAAACGATTTCAGGCAAGCGTGGAGAATGGTTTGAACGTATGTTTGTAAAGTATGTTGGCGGTGTTCGCCCTACTGACCGCCGTGCTCCTTGTACTGAAACGGGAGATGTCATTCTTGATGGTAAGCATCTTCAGTTGAAGTTTTGGAACGGTACTGTATCAGAAGAGAAGCAGGTCAATCGGTTTTATGAAGCCAAGATGAAAGCGACTGCTTAAAAATTTGAGGACGAGAAATCGCCCTCATTTTTTTTGTGCATTTTGACGAACTTATTTTACCGCATGAGTTTTTGTGCAAATTGTACAAAGGTATTTCGTCGGCGCGCCCACGGCCAGGGCACGCCGAATTTTCCACTGTTACCACTTTGCGACTTTTTGTAACCGAATTGTTACAGATTTGTAATGGTTACAATTTTCCCATAATTCGGTTACAAATCGGTAACAACCGGTAACGGCCGAAAATTCTTTCACACGTTAAAGTGCTAAATCGCTAATGCATTAGTGCTTTAACACGCTAAAGTACTAATGTCCTAAAACCTACCTACCCAGTAGGTGAATAGACTTTAGCGATGTAAAGAATTAAACCTACTAACCTACTGGGTGAATAGACTTATGCATAAATATACGCAAAAAATGCATAATTATACAGATTACAAAATGATGACAAAATGGTTACAAAACAATGACAAAAAATTTCTTTATTTTTTTTCAAAAAAGGGCTTGACAAGTCCGACCGGATTTGCTATAATGGTATCGTAATCAAGAGAGAGGAGAACCTAAAAAAATGACTTCTGCCATTCTGAACCCTGTTTCCCTGTCCCGTAATGAGGGCGATAACAAAGAGTTTTCCGTGTGTGCATATGTCGGTGCGGAGCGGACAAAACACGACAGCAAGGACTTCCGCACGTCCTCTGATATCGTGGTCGGTGACCGCCATATCTCTGTCAAGTCCTCTGCCTTTACACTCATGAGCGGTAATATGTGCGAGGGCGAGACCACTTTTGACGGCATATGGAACGTATATGCAGACAACACTCATAGCAATGAGTTCGTATATGTGGCACAGAACTTCATCGCCTACTTCATGAACCTTGCGGAGTTCAAAAAGTTCGTATATGCTTTCTGCCGTGTGGAAAGAGAGAGCGAGAAAAACGGCGGGGCAATGAAAATCCGTTGCCGTAAAGAGAGCAAGAAAATGATTGAGTGGCTGAACGCTTGCGTAGCCTAAGCCACTCAAATATGAAAAAAAGTACTTGACAAACAGGAAAAAATATGGTAAAATATATACAGAAAGCAGGAAAGGAAAAAAGAAAATGAAGATTTGGTTTGATATGGATGGTACGCTTGCTGACCTGTATGCGGTTGAGGGATGGCTTCCGATGCTTCGGGCATATGACCCGACCCCTTATGAAGAAGCGAAACCGCTCGTGAATATGAGCCTTCTTGCTCGGCTGATGAACAAGGCACAGCGGATTGGTGGTCATGAAATTTGCATCGTTTCCGCTCTGTCCAAGGAGAGCAACGAAGAGTATGACGAAAAGGTCATCAACGCAAAAAAGCGTTGGCTCGGCAAGCATCTGAAAAGTGTACACTTTGACGAGATGCGGTTTGTCCCCTACACGTTCGTGAAGAACGATGTGAACAGCGGAGATGATATGCTCTTTGATGACGAGGCAAGACACCTTGAGAAGTGGACGGGAGTTGCCCACCACGCAAGTGAGATGATTGACACGCTGAAAGCCCTTACCGCATAAGGGCTTTCTCAGCCCGGGCGGTTTGTCAAAAACTTAACAATCTAAACCCCTTGACTTTTACATCCGTTTGTGCTATAATGGTTTTACCAAGAGAAAGAGAGGAAAAAGAAATGACGAAAGAACAGACGATTAAAAATTACATGGATAAGCTTCACATTTCCTATGAAGAAGCAGAACAGCTTTTCCTTGATGATGAAAATGATGTTTCTGTGGAACTTACCGCTGACCAAAAGAAAGCAGTAAAGGAAATGACACAGGCTGACCGCAAAAAGGAAACCACCCCTCGTAAGCGTGAGCGCAAGCCTGATGAAGAAAAGCGCTTTTTGATTGCGGTTTTCGTTGATTGCCTTATGAATGGGTACGTGGATGGTGTTGAAGAGATTCTCGTGAAAAATATAGAACGTGAAATTGAATTCACCTACAATGGAAACACGTATCGGCTGACGCTGATGAAGCCGAGAAAGGAGAAAGAGTAATGTTTCTTGATATTGTAAGATTTTTGGCAATGTTAATAAATTTCTACATGGCTGTTCTCGCTTCCTACATGGGAATTAAAACGATGGAAAAAAAAGATACTCCTTTCATTTTGGTTGGAGTTTTTGAAATCCTTTTTGGCGGTTTGTTTGCTTTCAGTTTTCTGAAAAATGCGATTACAATTATTATGGAAGTTTTAAAATGATTATTAAACTTATTGTTGCGTTTATTATTGTATGGGGATTTTATTTTTGGCTTGGCTGTGGTAGGCTTACAAATGGATATTATGAAAAACCCCCTATGTTTAATTGGAAAGGACTCCTCCTTTCGTTTGGTATGACTCTTTTAAGTTTTGGTTTGGCTTTTGTGTTTGTGAAAGGAATGATTTAAAAATGAAAATAACAAAAAGTA
>Ga0310696_10004866_pt1 | contig 16357 bp, 10 predicted proteins | sample AusTroGonzalo_MG_4_FD_203885 | JGI IMG/M metagenome (GOLD analysis project Ga0310696, IMG submission 203885) | Bovine rumen microbial communities from tropical cattle in Woodstock, Queensland, Australia - Gonzalo_02 (v2) (version 2) | ecosystem: Host-associated > Mammals > Digestive system >...
GCACTCAGGTCATCACTCTTCAGCTCTGTACGCTGCTGCTCACTCAGTTCTGCCAGCTTATCAAGGATGCCTTTCAGGAAATCAACACGCTCCTGAATGGTTGCGATCTTACTGAAGTCTGTATCAGAATCAACACCAGCCAGCAGGATGCAGCTGACCTTATTAAACAGCTCATAGTTCAGCCAGTCGAGCTCCTTCATCAGACCAGGATCGCTAGGATCACTAGCAGAAGCGGCACGGCCAGCAATATCATCCAGCTTTGCACGGAGTTCCGTGATAATGTTTCCCGTCAGGTCGTTCATCGTCTTCACCTGCGACATGGTACGGTCAATCAGGTCAAAGGCAGAATCGGGCAGTGACTTCTCCGTCAGATAGCGCTTAGCCAGACGGATGGCATCACTCATCACCGTCTCATCGACCGTCAGACCGTGATATTCCTCATAAGCAGGCAGCGCACCTTTCAGGATACGCAAGGTCAGATCGGCAGTGGGTTCCTCCACGGTAATCTTCTCCAGCTTAGAAGTCATCTCCTTGTCGGTCTCAATATGCTTCGTGAAGCCATCAATGCTCGAGGTAGCCAACAGCTGTAGGCGGCCCTTACTCAGTTCATTCTTCAGAATGGCAGAAGCACCGAACAGTGAGCCCTGCTTGTCAAAGAGCTTATCGATAGCCTCGATAATCAGCACGGCATTGGGCAGGTTCTCCACCTCTGTGATGACATTTTTGAAACGATCTTCAACCTCACCCTTATATTGGGCGTCGCCACCGAGGGCTGCCGTATCCAGTTCATATGCCACAGCACCACTCAGGAAGCCCGGCACATGGTCAGCTGCCAATTCGCGAACGAAACCATTCACCAATGAGGTCTTACCGACACCAGCCTCACCTGTGATCAGCAGGTTGGCCTTCGTCTTACGACCCAATATCTCGAAGATCACGGAGATCTCTTTCTCAAAGCCTATCACATTATCAAGGTTGCCGGCACGGGCAATCGCCGTCTTGTCCACGCAATATTTGGCAAGACTTCCCTTGCCACCAGCAGCTGGGGTCTTCTTTGTCAGCTCAGCCCCTTCCATATAGGGTGCCTCCACATTGGCACCGCCTCCCATCTTGGCACTGATGTCTGAAGGCGTCAACGGCAATGTCTTCAACTGGTCGAATGAGAAACCTACGCCAGGTGTTACCAACGAGGCCAGCACGCAGACATCGGTCGTCTCTTCGAGGTTAAACTTCACCATATAGTTCTCTGCCTCTTCCAGAACAGCCACCGACTCCTCACTGAATTCCAAGTCACGCATCGGGCGCACGGCACGCGGAGCCAACTGCATCTGCACATCAGCCCAGTCCTGCAAATAATAGTAATCCTTATTTAACTCGCTCTCGATAAAATGCACCAGCCCTATTTCCTTATGGAGAATCGCTTTGAATAGGTGTGCCGGATAGATAGCATCGCTGCAATAATCCTCGGCAAAGGAATTGGCAATAGACTTTAGTTTTGAATTCATAACAGTTCTAAATTTAGTATATTGGCTACAAAGGTACGAAAAATGAGAAAAAATCCGTATTTTGAAAAACAAAAAAAAATCAATTTTATGTTTTTTAACACACAGAAAACATCTATTAAATAAGGGAGCGCCATTTGACGCTCCCTTGAAACCTTTTATCTCTTCTGTTATTCCCACTCAATTGTTGCGGGTGGCTTGGAAGAAATATCATAGCAGACGCGGTTCACACCACGCACCTTATTAATAATCTCATTCGATACTTTGGCCATGAATTCATAAGGCAGATGCGCCCAGTCGGCAGTCATCGCGTCGGTAGAAGTCACGGCACGCAGGGCCACAGGATGCTCGTAAGTACGCTCATCGCCCATCACACCTACGCTACGCACGGTAGAGAGGAGGATGGCACCCGCCTGCCAGATCTTATCATAGAGTGCTTCACCATCCTCACAGATATAACTACGGAGCCCTCTGATATAGATATCGTCGGCATCCTGTAAGATACGCACTTTCTCCGGGGTGATGTCACCGAGGATACGAACAGCCAGACCAGGTCCCGGGAAGGGATGGCGGTTAATCAGATGCTCGGGCATACCCAACTGGCGTCCTACACGACGCACCTCGTCCTTGAACAGCCACTTCAGCGGTTCACAGAGCTGCAGATGCATCTCCTTGGGCAGACCGCCCACATTATGGTGGCTCTTTATCACCTTTCCCGTAATGTTCAGCGACTCGATACGGTCTGGATAGATCGTACCCTGTGCCAGCCATTTGGCATCCGTAATCTTCTTCGCCTCGGCATTGAACACCTCCACGAAATCACGACCAATTATCTTGCGCTTTTGCTCGGGATCGGTCACCCCGGCCAGATCGGCGAAGAACTGCTTGCTGGCATCCACGCCAATCACGTTCAAACCCAACACCTGATAGTCGTCCATCACCTGACGGAACTCGTTTTTGCGGAGCATGCCGTGATCCACAAAGATACAGGTCAGATTACTGCCGATGGCACGGTTGAGCAGCACAGCAGCTACGGAGGAATCTACACCACCGGAGAGACCGAGGATTACACGGTCATTACCCAACTGTGCCTTCAGTTCTGCCACCGTGGAATCAACGAATGAGGCGGCACTCCACTCCTGGCGACTGCCACAGATATCCACCACAAAATTCTTTAACAACTGTTTCCCCTGCAATGTATGGAACACCTCGGGATGGAACTGCACCGCCCAGACAGGCTGCTGCGTGGAAGCAAACGCGGCATTCACCACGTCAGCCGTAGAACCGATCACCTTAAAACTATCAGGGATTGCCGTAATGGTATCGCCATGACTCATCCACACCTGCGAGTGCTGTTCAAAACCCTTGAAGAGCGGGTTGGTAGTATCCACCGTCTTCAGATTCGCACGACCATATTCGCGGGAATCAGCCTTCTCCACCTTTCCTCCCAACGTGTGAGAGATGAACTGCGCACCGTAACAGATTCCCAGGACAGGCACCTTGCCGACGAACTGCGACAGATCGACCTTAAATGCTTCGGGATCGTGTACCGAATAGGGTGATCCGCTCAGGATCACACCAATCACCGAAGGATCGTCGTTCGGGAATTTGTTGTAAGGCATAATCTCGCAGAAGGTGTCCAGCTCACGAACACGACGGCCAATCAGCTGCGTCGTCTGTGAACCGAAATCCAAAATAATAATCTTCTGTGTCATTGCTTATAATTGTTTGATAAATGTTTCTGCCTGGTCCAGCGTGTCGAGCTTACCAACGTCCATCAGTTGCAGTTCCTTCTTCTCATAGCCCAGGAATGTGCACTGATGACAGTATTTCAGGTAAAAGTCGATGATGCCAAAGCGTTCCGGCATGGCATCAAAGAGCGGGAACACGGTGGGAGAGAGCACATGAATACCACTGAAAGCCAGCTTCTCCATCTCTGAGGGGTCAAGCTCCTGATAGGGACTCTTCACCTCACCGGTCTCAATGTTTGTCCAGCCGTTAAGGATCATCCTGTCATCGAACAGCAGATAGCGTTTGGTCTGTCGGCTGCTCACCACCAACAAAGCGTCAGGCGCCGGTTCTGCCAGTGCTAACTCATCAAAGTCAATGTTACTGAGGATATCCACGTTGTGGATGAGGATAGGACTCGCCTGATCGAAGAGCGGCAGTGCCTTCTTGATACCGCCACCTGTCTCTAAGAGTGCCTCGGTCTCGTCAGAGATCCGGATGTCTAACCCGAAATGGTCGTTGGCTGCCAGATAATCTATGATCTGCTGGGCAAAGTGGTGCACATTCACCACGATTCGCTCATAGCCAGCCTTTTTCAGTTTCATGATCACATGCCAGAGGAGCGGCTGCCCCCCTACCCTGACCAACGCCTTGGGCATCGTATCGGTCAAGGGTTTCAGTCGGGTTCCCAGCCCCGCCGCAAAGATCATCGCTTGTTTCATGCGTGCAAAGGTACTAATAAGTGGGCAAAATTCCAAAAAAAAGTGTATTTTTTTAAGAAGTGCTTGTTAGTGTCGGTCAAAAATAGTAATTTTGCCCCCAAATATCAAAAGATATGTTTAAAAAGCAAATTAAAAACACCATAAATAAAGCTAGAGCCGGCATCGCATTCATTGTGGCGGCGGCGGTTTTATCACAGTTGTTTTATATCGGGCAGTATATCTATACCCGTCGTCATATCCGCCAACAATCGATTGAGAAGACCTACCGAGATATGTCCGACTTACAGCGCATCCAGAATCTCCAGACCAGTGTGGAAAGTGCTGTCCAGGCTACGCTTGGTGAGGTGGTTTTCAACCTCAGCACACCGGAGAATTTCTATGGTATCGTCGCTCGCCTGGTGGCCAGCAATGAGAATATCGTGGGTAGCGCCATCGCCATGCGACCAGGGTACTATCCCCAAAAGGACAGGTTGTTTGCGCCCTTTGCATATCCCGAGTCAAAGGATGGTAAAGGGCAGCCCCGTACCAAGCTGTTACCCTATGACTACACGAAACAGGAGTGGTTTGCCCGTCCCTTTGAGAACGACACGACCGTTTGGTCAGAGCCCTACTTCGACAAAGGCGGCTCAGAACTGCTCATCGCCACCTACAGCCACCCCATTCACAACAGTGAAGGGCAGGTCATCGGTATCCTGACTGCCGACGTCTTCTACAAGGATCTGGCATCGGATGACGACTTCTCCTATGCGACGATCGACCAGATCAACCTGGTGGGCTTCATCTTCCAGATTTTGGGTCTGTTGCTCATTGTCTATATTGTCTGGCGGTATGCATCGAAATTCCGTGAGGTCAACCGTCTGATCATGGAACAGGAGCTGATCACAAAGGAGCTCCAGATTGCCAGCGACATCCAGACAGCCATGCTGCCCAACATCTCTGACATGGAAAATGCCCGCCACCACCTGGACATCCAGAAATTGCTGATTCCCGCCCCTGACGTGAGTGCCGATTTCTACGATTATTTCTTTTCCGGTACGAAGATCGTATTCTGTATCGGCGATGTTCCTGGCAGTAATGTGAAGGCTGCCCTGATGATGTCGATCATCCGCAGCATCTTCCGTACAGCCGCCTACCTGAATTGTAAGAATGATGAGATGCCCTCACCAGCTGCCATTGTCAACTCCATGAACAAATCGCTGTGTACCATCAACCATAACGAGATGTTCTCCACGCTCTTAGTGGGTGTGCTCGACCTTAACACTGCGCTGTTCACCTATTGCAATGCGGGCAACCCCGCCCCTGTATTCATGAGTCCCTCCACAGGTGCCAAGGTATTGAAGACGGATCCCAACATCCCCGTGGGTATCATGGAGGATTATGATTACACCGAGCAACGCATCACCCTCATCGACGACTTCACCCTCTTCATCTATAACGACAGTGTCTATGAGACGGAGAATATCCATCACGAGACATACGGTCAGAAGCGCATGCTGACGCGCCTGAATTCCTGTGTCCGTCGCAACGACACCCCCAAAAAAATACTCTCCAATATGCAAGAAGCATTGGAGAGTTTCCGAGGGTCAGCACCACAGTCTGACGACATTCTGATGCTGACCTTTAGGATTGTCTGAATCAATACCAGACCACAGAGGGATCTTTCACCCAATCGACGAACTTATCATATTTGACTTTGAGACTCTCCTGCTCATCAGGCCAGAGGAATCCGATCTTGACCTTCATCTTACAAGCAGGCTTTCCTTTGTCGGCATAAAGCTCATGCCATTTACCGTCTTCTTTCTTCACTTCAATGATGATATCATCCACTGATTTGAACTTACCTTTAATGGAGAATGATACGGGCTCTATCTTTGCACCCGGCAGGCCCTTTTTCTCAGCATTGGTATTCACCATCGTCTTCAGATCCACTCCAAATAGTTTGTGGACTTCCAGGTCATCTTGTTGATGGATACGGATAGGCAATTGACCACCAGCAGCCATCAGCTTGCAGTCTGCACCCGTAGCTGTCAACCACACATCGAGCACGACATCATTAAAGTCAAAGTCAGTACTCTCTGAGGCACTCAGATCCTCAGCAATGATACGTCCCTTATCCCTTTCAGGAATATACAGTTCCGGGTCGGTATTCTCCATTTTCTTCTGGACGGCGATCAGCACGTCGTTGCAGTCAAAGTCAATCAACCTGTCCTTCCCAGAAGAGGTTTTCCACTTGGCGTCGGCAGAGGAATGGTCTTCCATACCTACCACATACGCATTTTTAATACTACCCTCTTTGCTGTCAAGCGCAGCAAAGAAGAACTGTTCATCCTTATTGAGGAATCGATTGCTATAAACCTTCTCACCCTTCCCATTGTTATCATGGGGGTTCTTGACATAGAAGCCCATTCTGTAGCCCTCTGACAAATATACTGTAAACGTACGGCCGCGTACCTTCTGAGCTTTATAATCCGCCCAAATACCATAGCCATAATAAATCTCAGGTGTATACCATTGATTTTCAGGTATCGTTGTAGAGGTGGACTTGGTATATTGGAAGTATTTGTTTTCTTTTTGGTCTTTCGCCAACGCACTAACCAGTACCACCTCTTTACGATTATCTACAGTCTCAGTTTTCGGATTATAGTAATAATAACCGATCTCTAAATCCTCTGAATCCGTATAAGAATAATTGATCTCGAAACGGATCAGACCCTTGGATTCAAACTCAAAATGCTTGATTCCAATACGTTTACCTTCAGCATCCTGAATCGTATCACCTTTCTCTGGCAGACTGTCGAGTACCTGTTTGTAGAATGCCTGTGTGAAATACTTAAATACATTTTCAGGAAGCACATACTCTCCTTCATTTTCTGCACGGGTGGAGGCAGGCACTGAAGCTGTGGTGCTGAAACCCCAGTCCTGTTGGGGACTGATTGTACCACCTACATACTTTAGGAACGCCTCATCATACTGTTCCTCAGGCGTCGGCGTCGGTGTTGGTCCTGGATCTGGTCCAGGTGGCACATAGGGATCCGACGATTTTGCGCAACCGGTCAGTACCAGTCCGCAGATGGCCGTAGCCATCAAACTCAATAATGCTTTTTTCATTTTTACTATCTTTTAATTGGTCTAATTATTCTTTATCATCCTCAGATGACATCCGCATGGAGGTAGCCACACTATTATCATTAGCGTCTTGCTGCTCCTTCTCCTTCTCTTGCTTAGCAGTCTGGCCGGCCATCCACTTGTTATGTCCCTCCTCTATCTCCTTGAGTTTATCCTCATGGATCTTCTCACGCTGTTGGTCCCACATGTCGTTGATCTGATCCATATTCTTTTTCACGTCATCCATGAGCAAGGGACTCTCATCAGCCCCTAAAATGGCGATTTGGGCACTAACTTCTGTCTGGGCAGCTTTCATATCCGCCTTGCACTTCTGATAAAAAACGTCGGTTGCCTGCTTCAGTGCATCGTAGCGATTATCATCCACCTCAGGCATGGTCACTTTCAGGAATTTCAAATCCTGCTCACTGCCATCCCCTGGATCCACCTTCTGGCTGTCAACCTCCTGTTTGAATTCTGGATGTCGCATAGCCACACTCTGAGCAATGGCCCGCATATCATCATCATACTTCGGGAAGATATAGAGTGAATATTCATCATCTTCCTTCTGGCCGACGTTTGCGACATCCTCCAGGCGATTCACTTCACCATCTATTATGACCTCTACCGGTATCAGAGAAACCACCTCTGCCTTAACACATAAACTCATCAAGCGGATGTGCATACCTGCAACATAGCCCTGTTGCCGATCCGACAGCTGATTCAGCTGATTGATTATTGCACGTTTCATATCTTTACTAATTTAATATTTTAATGTTTTATTCTAATCACTCTTTGGGCGCATCTTCCGTCTTCAGCTTGGCGCTCAGGCTACCGCCGCCGCCACCGGCACCGCCACCCATACCATCTTTGATATTGGGCGACTTGAACGAGGTCGATGCCTCTATGTTGTCGATGGTCGCCTTCGGTGCCTTCAGCTCACCCTTCACCTCGGTCTTGTCGTTGATAGTCGTCGGACCATAAACCTGCGTCTTGCTACCGCCCATCGAAGCGTTGCCGCCGTCGAGCTGTACCACTGCCTTACCGTCACCCTGCTGGATTTCCAGTGTTTTGTCGGCAAAGGCCCCGATCTCCTCACTGACAGCCTGCAGTTTCTTGCTCTTGATGTCTTTCGACTTCGAGCCGATGTACATCTTCTCAGAGACGAGCGTCATCGTGCTGCCAGCAGCGAGCTTATCGTCGGTGAGCTTCTCCTTATCGACATCCATCGACTTCACAGCCACCGCCTTCGCATTCAGGCTGATGCTACCTGTAGCCTTGCCTTCAGTATCGGCAGCCAACAGTCCCATCTTCTCTGAACGCATGTCGATCTTACTATCCTTGGTCAGCGTCTTTGGCTTCAGCTTACCATCAGCCACCTCATAGTCGAGTGTCTCCACAGCTACAGTCTTCGATCTGAGGATGAAGTCACCCTCTGACTTGAACTCACCTTTCGTGAGATTTCCTTTGTCGTCGCGCTCCAGGTTCGAAGGAGTGGCGGTAGAAACCTCCACCGTCTTGGCGGTGATGCTCACCTTACCGTCGGCAGTAAGTCCTTTCTCCGTATAGCCCTTATCCTTCTTCTGATAGTCCATCGACTCCAGTCTGATATTCTTCGACGAGATGTTCACCTGACCGTTTCCTGTAAGTTCACTGCCGTCGGACTTCGGATTGTAAGTGCTGACCAGCACATTCTCGGTTGACATCCTAAACGCACTCTTCTCCACCAATGTGCCATCGACCTTGTTCATGCCAACGTTCATCTGCTGCGTCCATACATTGATACCGGCCTCAGGATTAGTGCGCAGGTTACCATCCATATCTTGGGTGGTTATCGAGATACTCTCACCATTCAGTGACAGCTGGGCACCAGTGGTGTTATTCTTGAAGTCGTCACCCGACTTGATGGCCTTCTTCTCATCTTCCAACGCCTTGACCTGCCGTGCCAATTCAGCCTGCTGCGACACACCACGGATAAAGTCAATAGTCGTTCTGTAGAGTGCTGACGTGATACGCTCCACCTCCGCATGGGCATTCTCAAGATCCACGAGGTTCATGCGGGTTTGCCAGAAACCGCCACCCTTGTCCGCCTCCTTATCCATGATTTTCTTCAGGTCGGAGAAGAACTGCTCGATATCACTCTTCTGCTGGTCTGTGACAGTCTTTAAATCGTCCTTCTGCTTATTCAACGCATCCACACGATCCTCAATCGTCTTTTTGCGGGTTTCACTCGACATGGATGCATCAATCGTCATCGTCTGGTCGGAATGGATGTACACGCCAGGATCCCCCCCTTCCAACGGCATTGAGAAGGCATCCTTCGCATCATTGCTCTGGAGCACCACCGAGCGGGCCTGCGACAAGACAGAGGAATGGGGATAGACGACCGCTTCCTGACCATCGAGACCTGGATCGACCGCAACCTGCCGGATGATGGGAGCACGGTTCGAAATCGTTCCACTCTCTCCGACACCTTCCACATCCACCTCCGAGGCGCGGATAATCACTTTACCAGAGTTCTTCAGGGTGCCACTCTTATCCACATTACCAATGATGATCTCCGGTGCAGCCAACACGATACGCTGATCATCGTAAATATACTGGCCTTGATCCAAGCGGTTAAAGATGTCCGATTTCATCTGCTGCACGGCATTCTTCTGCTTGTGAATCTCTTCCAGATCCTTTGACACACTATTCTGGAAGTCTGTCAGAATCTTCTTCCAATCATCAAATATATAATCCATAGTCTTCCTCCTTAATACTTATGCTTGCATCAATATATTTCTTACGCTATAAACATAACTGCGCAATACGCCAAATTGATCTTCCAAAGGCACGTCATCGTGATCCACATTGGCCCGATAGATATTCCGTTCGAGCACCATGGTACCGTCATGGCTACTGAACAAGATCTGACCATTCTTACTGGAACCGAAGGCAAAGTCGTCTTTGAACTCGTTCCAACCTTTGATACCAGAAGCCTCCAGCATCGGATCTTTCACCAGTTCATCCAATAAGCCCTTATCTTCTTTCTTCTTCGGCATCACCTGGATACTGTTCACGAAATCAGCCCAAGTACGGTCATCACAATCAGGCTTTGGCTCAGCAGGAGCTTTTGGTTTCGTCATTCCTGTCGGATCATTGTTAATGCCAGCACGTTCGAATCCAAGTTCTGAGATCAACTTAATATGGAATGCTCTGCGAGCTGGTTTCAAATAATTATCCCAAATTCTAGTTGATAATTTGAACAGCCTCAACTTCTCATAGTCGGCACCCTTGATATCCTTGATAGGAGATTTGGGCAGATTATCCTTTTTCATCACCTTCTTGAGTGAATCATAATTCATACCTGGCTCAGGCTGGTTTGGATTAATCTTCAAAGCCACCTCATTATTGAAGTTTGTCGTAACATCATTCAGTCTCTTAATGATCACCCTCAGGTTTTCTGCCGCATCGATCATAGCCTGTTTCCGTTTCTTTTGGGCCACCTTAGCCGCTTGCTCCTCCATTTCTGGATCAAGCATAGCGAATGTATTCGCTGGAACGAAGTAATGTATAAACTTATCATCTACCTTGTCGTTGTCACCTAAATCCTTGAAGAGACCTTTAAAGCCGAAGGCAGACTTCAATGCATCTTTATCCATATTTGGATTATCCCAAATGGCCTTGATGATGTCGTCAGTAGCCTTACATTGCAATTCGCGAGTATCATCCTTACATTTGCCAACTAGTCTGTCCAATGCCGCTCTGGCCTGAATACCATCTCTGTATGTTGACTTAAGGAAATCGATAATCTGCTTGACAATGCTATTAACCAGTTCGAACGAGTGTTTCATACCTTGAAGCGTACGATCCCTCTTGTCGTCACTCTTGGGTTTCTTATATGCATCCACAGGATAGTCAGGTTTGACACCACCAGCTCCCAGCATCAGGTATCTGCCGGAATTAATGGAGATCCTACCTTCCACAGGCTTCACGAAAATTTCAACGAGGTGCCTGATCACCGTCACATCTATCAGGGATGCCACCTTGGAGGCAAGTTTCTTGGCTACCTCCTTAGCAGCATTGGCGGCCATCAGAGCCAAGCTTCCCGATTTCTCACCTTCCCACAAGAACTTTTTCTCGATATTCTTGCCTGAAGTGAGTGTCAGGTTTGAGCCGGCTTCAATGCTCACGTTCTTTCCCTTAATCTTAATGTCACCATTAGGTGCACTGATGGTAATGCCGGTAAACGCACTGATTTCCACATCACCCCACAGCGACTTGATAGAGACGCGACGCTGGTCGGTACAGCCCTTGATACTCCACATACCATAGGTATCACGGAGTTCTATACTACCTTCAAAGCTCTTGCTACTATCAAACTTGAACATATCACCACCCGGTACGAAACCCTGAATCAGCTTGGCGCACGGATTTAATGAAGACAGGAAGGCAGTCAGTCCTGCTCCATATCCATCACTCATGAGGATGCGCTGTCCAGCTGGTGTCGAATAGACGATATCATTCACATTCAGTGGGAGTGGGTGGTCCGGCTCGACGGCACCGATCACGTATGGATGCTCTATATTCGCATCCGTATAGGCCACCATCACCGGCTCATCCTTATAATGTTTGCCATGAATACCAGCTTTCTTGGTAGATGCGGGTGTCGCATAGACCAGCCAAGGCGTCGGATCATCTTTGTCACTCTGCCAGTCGAACTTCACGCGCACACGGTTCTGTCGCAAGGGGTCGTCAGCATCCACCACCTTGGCCAACTGCGGTCCCGAATGCCTGACATGACCTGTCGGCAGGAACTGCGGATAGTACTTCTTATCTGATGGTGTATCTTCGCCACTAGCCAACACTCTGTTTGTAGGGATGGCAGTCACCCTATAGCACAGCTGCTTGGGGTCAGACGTTATCACAACTCTCTGCTCATCCTCTATTATATACATCTTCGGTTGATAGCATTCCACCTTCACCACAAGATGTTCTTTATCATGGATCTTGACGACTTGTCCGAGATCCACATCAGGATAGGTCGTATCAAATTCCATGATAACAGCGTTCCTGCCCGAAGCCATCTCCTTTTCGATAATGTCGTCATACTTTTTTGAATCCAGGATGGGCGCAAACTCAGAGAACTGGTTAAACTTTGTTTTATTACTATACTGATCATCATCGAACCTGGTATGTGCCTTGTTCTTTTTATCGAAATACGAATTATTGAATGTCTTATTCAGATCACTGCTGATGCTATCAGCCTGCGCAAAGGCCAATCCATCCTCAACACCCTGATCCACTAAGAATCCAAAGAGGGTCTTGTCGTTGACCATGAGGTTACCAAACTTCTTGAATATATACTTATCAAGATCCAGAGATGGATGAGCCAAACTGTTGATCTCCCCTCTGACGGCATCGAATTTGCCCTTCTCCATCGGATTATTCAGTATCTGTGGGTCGCAGGAAGCCTCTCCGAAATAATCACCGGCATTCGTCTCTTCCGGCTGTTTCGTCGTCAGATCTTGGTAGGTCAGACTAGTATATTTGCCTTTGAGTTCCGGCTTCGTTCCAGAATCGTCATAGCCGATATTCAGCTGATTATCTTCATAAAACAGGTATTCACCCCATCGGTTGGTGGTACGCTTCAGGAAATCATAGAAGGTTTCATTATACTGTACGAGATAGGGGAAGATATGCTCCTTGCCATTGCTGACAATATGCTTCATGTATAGTTTCTCCGGAAACGATATCGTCGAATTATTATAAGGAATCTCATAATTCGGGAGCTGATTTTGAACGATTTCCGAGAGCTTTTTACTCAAGAACGAGCGGCAGTATGGCTCAAGGGTCATCAGCTTATCGGGACTGTACATCCTCATTTTGATATACGTCGCATCCGACTTATATGTAGGTTCAACATCAAACACAAAATAATCGTTGCATACCTCTTTGTCATCACATTTCAAGACGACATTCTTATTACAGAACGATCCTTCCAGAATCTCCTTGGAAACCCAGGCAGTAAGTGTCTCTGTGCCACTCTCGTCACCTTTTTTTGACGATCCTGCAGCCATCTGGATCTCTACAGCGATCTCATTCGGGCTATACATCTGCTTCGTGAAACATGCAGTCTGGATATTAAACGCGAAGGAAAGGGGACCTTTTCCCTTGGTGATTTTAGTCTCTTTTTCTTCCTTACTCTTCTGTATCACTGTCTTCAATTCCCACTCCGCACTATAGTAACAATATGCTTCCTGTGGCGTTGTGCCAGCAACCATCTTAAGATCGAGGGATTCTACAGGAGTCTCGTCTTTATTTATCGTTCCGGTCACACCTTTAATTGTCAATTCAAATTTAGCCATAGACATCTAGTTTTAATGAATGAATACACTTTTAATATTATTCTGATCCTCTCTGCCTAGATAGATCGTAGAACGTACCAACAGCTCCACATTGAGCATCATCTGCTTGTCGAGACCGTCCTCGTCTTTCAGACTGTTGTAGTTTTCCACCACGCTGACCACATAGCCGTCCACCACCATTCCGTCCTCGTAATCCTGCAGACGCTGGTTACTATCATAGGTCACATTAAACAGGATGGAATATTCGTAATGGCCGCTCAGTACCAGTCGCTGATAAAGCTCTTTCGCATGCGACGGTGAATTGACACGGATTGTAAACTTCATGATGACAGGCTTTGTGGCACCATACACATCACTCGACTTATTACGCATGCGCTCACACTCGTATGAGAACTGTTGGATAACCAAACAGTTCTCCTTCATCACATTCTTGGGATTATCCAGGAAATTCTCCTTGAACAATACCGCTCTCAGTTCATTAGATAGTGTTGCCATAATAACTACATTATATATGGTTGAAGATGATATTATCAACAGTGATGGTCTCTGCCTCGATGGCGAGCTTCAAGTTACGCCGCCTTGAGGCATTGATGTCATAAACCTCAGAAAGCGAGAAGCACGTGGCATCCTCGAAATAGATAACCTGGGCGTCTGCCTCAGTCAACTTGGCCTCAGCAGCCAGACTGATGACGATACGCCCACTTTGCACGCCCTGTCCGTTGTACCATTCAAACAGGTTCAAATCACTCTTACCTGGGGCAACGACCTCCAGTTCCAGCCGTTCACAACGTGCCATTCCTTCCGGACGGTAGGAGTTGTAAGGACGGTTGAACACCATGCGACAGTCTGCCACCAAATAACTATTGGAGTAACGGCCGATGTTGTTATCGCCAAATTCTAGTGCTGCTATTAATGCCATACTTATTTATTTTTTAAAGTTTCTAGTTGCAAATTTAGAGGCATCTCTGCTTGCAGCCAAACAATTGCCTCTTTTTTTTCTTCACTTGTTGCGACAAAAAAGATGGAAGGCGACAAACGCCCCCGCCTAGGTTTCGTTTTGTCGCGCCTCCAGTGTCTGTGTGATCTCCTGCTCGCGGTGACAGATGCGCACCTCTATGCCGAATTTCTCGTGCAGATGCTCTGCCAGATGCTGGGCACAATAGACACTGCGATGCTGACCGCCCGTACAGCCGAAACAGAACATCAGCGAGGTGAAACCACGCTGGATATAACGGCGCACATGGTTATCCGCCAACTTATAGACGGAGTCGAGGAAGGTCAGGATCTCACCGTCGTCCTCCAGGAAGCGTATCACCGGCTCATCGAGTCCTGTCAGTTTCTTATACGGCTCATAACGACCGGGATTGTGGGTACTACGACAGTCGAACACATAACCACCGCCATTACCGCTCTCATCCTCCGGGATACCCTTGGTAAACGAGAAGCTGAACACGCGCACCACCAGCGGTCCCTGGGCATCATACTTCGAGAAGGTGGCGGGACCATCCTGCGGGTGGGTTTTATAGGGATTCAAGTCAGTAGTCTTATAACCGTCGGCACGGCTACCCGTTGTCTCTATCTGGGCATACTGCGGCAGCTCGGTCAGTTCACGGAGCACCTGCATCAGATAGGGATAGTGGAACCTGCTCGAACTGTTCAGGAGCTCTCTCAGGTTATGGATAGCAGGGGGTATCGACTCGATGAAGTGCTTCTTCTGCTCGAAATAGCCTCTGAAGCCGTAGGCGCCCAGCACCTGCAAGGTGCGGAACAGGACGAACAGCGACAGTCTGTTGGCGAAGTGACGGGCTGAAGGCACTTCGGTATAGTTCTTCAGTGAGTTGTAATACTCATACACGAGTTCACGCCTCAGCTTATGGGGATATTTGGCAGAGGCTTGCCAGAGGAATGAGGCCAGGTCGTAGTAATAAGGCCCTTTCCTGCCTCCCTGATAATCAATGAAGAAGGGATTCCCCTCTCGGTCGAGCATCACGTTACGTGCCTGGAAGTCACGATAGAGGAAACATTCCACATCCGTTACGGGGGTGTCGGTATCCGTGGTCAGATCCTTGGCAAACAGGCGGAAGTCGGCTTCCAGTTTCAGCTCATGGAAGTCAAGCTCCGTAGCCTTCAGGAAGCAGTATTTAAAGTAGTTGAGGTCGAAGAGCACGCTATCCACATTAAACTCTGCCTGCGGATAACAGTTGGAGAAGTCGAGCCCACGGGCACCACGGAGCTGGATGTTCGGCAACTCACGGATGGCTTTGCGCAACAGATCCTGCTCCTTCAGCGTATAACGACCGCCTGCCTCACGTCCGCCACGGACGGCATCATACAAAGACACCGACCCGAGGTCGGTCTGCAGATATCTCAACTGGTCGTCGCTGGCTGCCAGCACCTGAGGCACGGGCAACTTACGACGGTTAAAATGCTCTGTCAGATAGAGGAAAGCGTGGTTCTCATCCCTGCTGGTGCCGATCACGCCGATCACGGTCTGTCCTTCCTGATCAGTCATTCGATAGTAGGAGCGGTTACTACCCGCACCCGCTAACTGATGGACATGAGCTGGTTCAGAGCCCTTCCATCGTTTATACAGATCGATCAGTTTTTGCATATCTGGGTACAAAGATACGCAAAAAATTCTGAATCAGAAAAGAATTATACAAAAAATTAAGTTATTGAATCTTCAGAGCCGCGTATATGCGTTTTGGACGCTCGTCAGCAGGATTCAGTTCCAGTATCTTGTCACCCCAGTTTTTGACGTAACCTCTATACAAAGGTCGGGAGATAGCCTGCTGGTAGCAGCGTGTCCAGTAGGCATCACACAGCAGTTTCTTCTCAGTATCACTGAGGTCAGTCTTGTTCTTAAGCAGGTTGATGAGTCTGTTGGCGGGCTCGATGGCCAGTCCCTTCTCAAAGTTGGGATCCATACGCTGGTAGTTCAGCAGGATGGCAT
>Ga0310696_10004868_pt1 | contig 16355 bp, 11 predicted proteins | sample AusTroGonzalo_MG_4_FD_203885 | JGI IMG/M metagenome (GOLD analysis project Ga0310696, IMG submission 203885) | Bovine rumen microbial communities from tropical cattle in Woodstock, Queensland, Australia - Gonzalo_02 (v2) (version 2) | ecosystem: Host-associated > Mammals > Digestive system >...
AAGATTCTGATATGAATTTCCTGGCACACGGTATGTAAGACGCGGGTTTTTACCATTTACAATATCGAGTACGGCGTACTTGTCCGAATTTACCGGATTGAAAAATCCGAAAAGGCCACTTACGTTCCCGTTGAACGTCTTGTCGCATTTGAAAAAGCACTCAAACGTAAAGTTCGAATGAGCCTTCCCCCCCTCATCCAGATCAATAGTTCCCGAGCGAACGGACGATCCCCCACAATCCGCCTGTGTTTTCGCCCCTTGCTCCGATGGATGTTTGAAGAATATGGAGGTTGCGTTCTTGCTGTTCAAGATTCTACCAGTTCCCGGATCCCATACGATTGCATGAGGAATCTCGTTCGTGTACATTGGCAGAAAATCGCCCGTGTCATCCCAGGCGGACGCCCATGCACTGCCATTATACACGCCACCGCGCATCGCATGAGATTTGATGCCGTCGGCAGCAGGAACGGTGCCTTCAGCTGTACCCACGTTTTGTCCGCTGCATCCCGGCGCATCGAACTTCCATCGTGCGACCGTGCCGGCAACACGTTCGCTGATTGCATCGGCGCTATTGGAAAAGCGCATGAATTGCCCAGTTTTGAGCTCGCCGCCGGAAACGCGCACCGAATCGATGCTCAAATCGGCGCCATAGTTGTTCGCATACGTTCCAATGCAGAAATACGCATCTCTTTCGTTTTCCTTATTGGACTCCCTGTATCTGAAACATTTCACATCAGAATGTTTGCTTATGACGTATGTATTCTCGAAGGAATAGTCGAGATACACTTTCACAGTGCCTTGGTGCGGCGTAACCTCCGTGTCCAGCGAATACACAAGTGCAAGATGATGCCATCTTCCGTCCCTAAACTTGCTCCCATCAAGAATGGACCCGTTGTATACGTCTCCATTGCTACCACCTACCGTCTCGCACTGCATATAGAGATTACCGTTGCTTATCGCACAAATTCTGAAGACGGTGTTTGCGCCCGACAACAGACGCGACAGAGCCACGAGGAAGAAGTTCTTTGCCGCGCCTGCAGTCGTCGCCTCGTCGTAAGGCTGCGCCTTGAACACGATCTCCAGCGTAAACGGCAGAAGATCGCCCGCCGAGTTCGTGGGGAAGAGTTCCTTCGTCGCCGCGTTCGTCATGTTGTATGCCGCTGGATATCGCATGGCTTTCACGGAATTCGTGTAGTCCCAGCGATACATCTGGATGGAACCGGCGGCATCGAATGAATCGGCCGTATCACCTGAATGCCAGTACAGTAATGTTCCCGGCGAGTCGGACTGCGTTCTCTGCTTGTCGAATTCGCCAGGGTGGGTAAACGTCCTGGAGACAAGCGAGAGCTCGTACCCACCATCCTCCGACGTGATGGACGACGGCGCCTCGCCGCCGTCGGAGCCGTTGAAGTTCCACACCACATGCTCAACATCGGCATGCGCCGCAGAACAGACAACTGCGACCACGGCAATTGCCGCGGCGGTGAATCTGAGTCTTTCCATTCCTGCCACTCCTTTTTCCGGCGCGCGCCGAGGGACGGCGCGCAGTGGAACATTATGCCATGGGGCAATCATATCATATTCAAGATATTTTCCGCAACCCCCAAATTTCCAAAATTCCAAAATTAGGAGGAGAAAATCCGCCAACTCGTGCCTCATTCACGAAGCGGTAATGGCGACACTAGTGAACAATCGAGACTTGCCGACAACGAAACTGCCGGCAAATCTCTCCGTTCGCGCCATCAAGGCACGAGGAACTGCGCAGTAAGCCCGGCGGCCTTGGCCTTCACGTCCTGCTGCACCTTCACGTTGGAGATGTCCTCGAGGACGTCGGCTATCCACGTGCCGATCATGGAAGCTTCGGCCTCCTTCATGCCTCTCGTGGTGATGGACGCCGTGCCCACGCGGATGCCGGAGCACTTGAACGGGGACTCCTGGTCGTACGGAATCGTGTTCTTGTTCACGACGATGCCGGCGGCGTCGAGCGCGGCCGCGGCGTCCTTGCCGGTGATGCCCTTCGTGCCCTTGACGTCCATGAGGAAGAGATGGTTGTCCGTGCCGCCCGAGACGATGCGCCATCCGCGATCCTGCACGGCCTTGCACATCGCCTTGCAGTTCTTGACGATCTGCGCGGCGTACTCCTTCATCTCCGGCTGCATCCACTCGCGGAAGCAGACGGCCTTCGCCGCGATGATGTTCTCGAGCGGACCTCCCTGCATTCCCGGGAAGACGGCCGAATCAAGAGCCTTTGCGTACTGCGCCTTGCAGAGGACGAGGCCGCCGCGCGGACCGCGCAGCGTCTTGTGCGTGGTGGTGGTGACGAAGTCGGCGTACGGGACGGGGCTTTCGTGGGCGCCGCCCGCGACGAGCCCCGCGATGTGCGCCATGTCCACCATCATGAGGCAGCCCACCTTGTCGCATATCTCGCGAATGCGCTTGAAGTCGATTGCGCGCGGATAGGCGGAAGCGCCAGAGAGCAGTATCTTCGGCTTCACCTCGAGAGCCTGCCTCTCCAGGGCGTCGTAGTCCAGGCGCTCGGTCTCTCTGTCCACGGTGTACGGGACTATGTTGTAGAGCTTGCCGGAGAAGTTCACCGGCGAGCCGTGGGAGAGATGCCCGCCCTGGTCGAGAGAGAGCGAGAGGATCGTGTCGCCCGGATTGATCGTGGCGAAGTACACGGCCATATTCGCGGAGGAGCCGCAGTGCGGCTGCACGTTCGCATGGTCGGCGCCGAAGAGCTCGCAGGCGCGCCTGCGGGCGAGCTCCTCGGCGGCGTCCACGGGCAGACAGCCCGAGTACCAGCGCTTCCCCGGGTAGCCCTCTGCGTACTTGTTCATCAGCACGCTGCCGGCCGCCTCGCGGACCGCGCGCGAAGACGTGTTTTCGGACGCGATGAGGTTGATCTCCGTGTCCTCCTGCCGCACCTGCGCCTTGATCGCGGCGTAGACCTCGGGGTCATCGTGGGCGAGGCCGGAGAAGTCAGAGAGGCGCCTGGCGCGCTCGAGCTTCATGCGGCGGCGCGCATGGCGCTCAGCGTCGTCGAGCGGCGTTGAGACGAACACCTTGAGTATTTCGTCCGCGACGGCGGGGGAAGTGCGGGACTGGCCGAGGCAGAGCACGTTCGCGCCGTTGTGGGCGCGCGCGATGCGGGCGTCCTCGGCGTCCCGGCAGAGCGCGGCGCGCACGTTCTGGAAGCGGTTGGCCGTCATGGTCACGCCCATGCCGGTGGTGCACACGAGCACTCCGAAATCGGCCTCGCCAAGGGCGACGGCCTCAGCCACCGAGTCGGCGAAGTCAGGATAGTCGCACGATTCCGACGTGGCGCATCCTACGTCAATGAACTCGGCGTCCTTGAAGTTCTCCACAATCTGCCGCTTGAGCCCATAGCCCCCGTGGTCAGATCCTATTGCGATTTTCATCTCTGTTTGCTCCTTTGCTGATTAAAACTTCCAGATCGTGATTCCCCGATTCCTCATTTCCATCCCCATATCCAGCCAGAAACCAGAAACCAGAAACCAGAAACTAGCCACTAGCCACTAACCACTAGCCACTAACCACTATTTCCCCGCCTTGATGCGGTCCCATGCCTTGTTGTACAGCTCTATCGTCTTGGGGTCGTCGAAGCCCTTGAGCAGCTGGCCGCGCCTCAGCGTGGCGTCGTCGAGGATGATGATCTTGCGGAAGTCCTCGTCGAGGGCGTTGATGGCGGGCGCAACGGGATTCGGCCCGCAGATATACTCCATGTTTTCCTTGGCGATCTCAGGCTCGTATATGAAGTTCATGAAGGCATAGGCGAGATCCTTCTGCTTCGAGGCGGAGGCCACCACCATCTCGTCGAAAGCTATCGCGAAGCCCTCTTTGGGCAGAGCGAATCCGATGTCCGGACGGGGCTTGACGCCCTCATCCTCGTCGCCGACTATGAGCTGCGCCACGTCCGTTGAATACCCCTGGCCGAGCGTGATGGCGCCAGAGGCTACTTCGGTCTTGTAGCTCTCGGCGTCGAACTTGCGGATGTTGGTCTTCCACTTGAGGACCTGTTCGACGGCCTTGTCGATCTCTTCCGGGTTCGCCGAGTTGATGGAATAGCCGAGATACATGAGCCCGCCGCCTATGACCTCGCGGATGTCGTCGAGCAGCGAGATGCGTCCCTTGAGATCGGGCGCGCCGAGAACGGACCAGCTGCGGACGTCGAAGCCAGAGGGTATCTTGTCCTTGATGTAGCAGAATCCCGTGTACGTCACGGCGTACGGCACGCTGTGGGCGAACGAGGGGTCGATGATCTGCTGGGCGAATCGTCTGTCGAAGTTCTTCCTCACGTTGGGGAGCTTCGAGTGGTCGAGCTTGTCTATCATCCCCTCCTTCGCCATGAGCGCTATCTGGTACGAGGACGGCGTGATCACGTCGTATCCGGTCGCGCCAGCCTTGAGCTTCGCGTACATGGACTCGTTGGAGTCGAACGTGTCGACGACCACCTTGCAGTCGAACTTCTTCTCGAACTTCTGCAGCACCTCCGGCGCGACGTAGTCGGTCCATGTGTACAGGTGGAGCTCGGGCTTGGACGGCGAGCATCCGGCGAGAATTCCCGCGGCGAGCGCGCCGGCGGCCAGTGTTTTCATGCTGTTCATTTCTTTTTTTCCTTTCTCTTGTTGTTGAAGTCTGTCTCAGAATCCGTTCCGCCAGGTCTCCCTCTCACGCCATTTTCCTCTGGCGCATGTTTACAAGCGCCTTCGAGACCCCCACGAGCGCGCACGTCCCGGCGAGCATCAGCGTGGAGAGGGCGAACACGGCTGGCAGGTTCTTTGAGTGCTTGACCATCGAGCTTACGTAGGTGGGGAACGTGTTCGTGCCCGCGCCGTTGACGAACGAGGTTATCACGACGTCGTCGATCGACAGCGTGAACGCCAAGAGCCCGCCGGCGACGACGCCCGGCATGAGCATCGGCAGCTGGACCTTGAAGAAGGCGAGCATCGGCCCCGCGCCGAGGTCGTATGCGGCCTCCAGAACGGCGTCGTCGAAGTCCTGCAGGCGTGCGAGAACCGTCATCGCCACGTACGAGACGCAGAACGTGACGTGCGCGATCAGAATCGTCCAGAATCCGCATTGCACCCGGCACGCCACGAAGAGCATCAGAAGCGAAATGCCTATCAGGATGTCCGGCATTATCAGCGGCGTGTACACGAGGGCGTGGTGCACGCTCTGCAGGCGTCCTCGCCACTTGTGCAGGGCCAGCGCGGCCGTCGTCCCCAGAACACAAGATATGCCCGTCGCGAGGCCGGCCACCTCCACGGAGAGCCAGAAGCTCGCGAGCAGGCTCCGTACCGAGGGGGCATCTGTGAATATCTGCCTGTACCACTTCGTCGTAAGGCCGAGGAACTCTCCGTCCGCGTCCGTGAACTGCATCGATATGCCGTTCGGGATGAAGCCGTATGCGACCACGAACACTATCGGCACGTAGAGGAACAGGAGAACGGCGCCCAGGACGGTCTGCGCGAAGAACGTCTTCTTCATGCCGCGCCCCCCATGGCCATGCGCCTGTCCGTCTCGTCCGCTAGGCGCTTTTTGTCGCGCAGGTCCTGCCGCCGCCGCCACCAGGCCGCCAACGCAATCGGAACGAGCACGGAAAACGCCATGAGCGTCGCGAGCGCCGACGCGTGCGGGATGTTCCTGTTCTGGATGGCCCGCATGAATATCTTGTTGCCCACGAGCACGCAGTCCGTTCCGCCCAGCATCTGCGGAATGACGTACGAGCCCATCATCGGAATGAACACCATGAGCACGGCCGACACCACTCCCTGCTTCACGCCTGGAACGAATATCTTCCTGAAGGCGTAGAAGCTCTTCGCCCCCAGGTCGCGCGCGGCCTCCATAAGCGAGAAGTCGAACTTCTCCGCCGCCGTGTACAGCGGCATTATGGCGAACGGGAGGAACGTGTACACGGACACGAGCACGACGGCCGTCTCCGAGTCGAGGATCGTCGCCGCCGACTGGCCGGCCGGCACGGCCTGCACCAGCCCGGACCACGCCAGAAACTCCCGCACGCTCTCGGGGAGCCATCCGCACATCCACTCCCGCGCCCGGACGAACACGGCGTAGCACGTCTGCAGCCAGCCGTCCGGATGGAGCATCGTCTTCCACGCGAAGACGCGCACCACGAAGCTCGTCCAGAACGGCAGCATGACCGCCCCTGCCACGAGCGCCCGGAACCGCCCCGGCAGGCGGGCGATCGCGTATGCGCACGGCAGCGCGAACAGAATGCACCAGAACGTGACCTCGAACGAGAGGCGTATCGTGCGCCACACGATGGCCGGATAGTCGGGGTCGGCTAGCGCGCGCCACGTGGTGAGCGACCAGCCCTCCGCCACGCCTCCGTTGACGGTGTGACCGTGGAAGGTGAAGGACAGCAGTATCAGCGCCGGCACCGCGAAAAACAGGAGCAGCCACGCCAGAGACGGCGTCGTCACTATCCATTCTGCCAGTCGCGATCTTCTCTTCATGGCGCGGAGGGGCCCTTTACTGACTGCGGCGGCGCCTGCACGAGCGACGCGTCCAGCTCGGAGAAGTTCTCGATCATGTACCCGTCGTCAGGATGCCACCACATGTACGCATTGTCGTTCCACGAGATGGCCTCCTGGTCGAGCAGAAAGCGGGAGTGGGGCTTCACGGCGGAGACGCTGCGGTCCGCGCTCCTGAGCCAGTACTTGGTGTAGACGCCCTGGTATATGACGTCCGTCACCTTGGATTTGAAGACGTTGATGCCAACGCCCTTCTCGGGCGGCGGCGGCGCGAGCGTCACGTGAATCTTCTCGGGGCGCACCGAGAGATGCACCTTCTGCCCCTCCGCGAGCTTGCGGTCGTTGAACGCCCTGATGGGAGCGAAGCCGGGGCAGTCGATCGTGCAGTAGTCGCCGTCGGCGGAGACGATGCTCCCCTCGAAGAAGTTCGTGTCGCCTATGAACGCCGCCACGAAGCTCGAGACTGGCGCCTCGTATATCTTGGCGGGGATGTCGAGCTGCTCCACGCGCCCGCGGTTCATCACGGCTATACGGTCGGAGAGCGACATCGCCTCGCCCTGGTCGTGCGTCACGTACATGAACGTGATGCCCACCTGGTCGTGGATGGTGTCGAGCTCCAGCAGCATGTGCTGCCTGAGCTTCAGGTCCAGCGCCGCCAGCGGCTCGTCGAGGAGAAGCACGCGCGGACGGTCCACGAGGGCGCGCGCAATCGCGACGCGCTGCTTCTGACCGCCCGAAAGCTGGTTAGGATACTTCCAGGCGTGATCCCCCATGCGGATCATCTCGAGAATGGACTCCACGGCCTTCTCGATCTCGTCGGCGGGCCTCTTGGCGATGCGCAGGGAGAACGCGATGTTGTCCCAGATCGTCATCGTCGGGAAAAGAGCGTAGTTCTGGAACACCGTGTGGACGCGGCGCATGTTCGGCGGCTCGTCCGTGATGTCTCTTCCGTCGAGGTATATGCGCCCCGAATCGGGGCGCTCGAATCCGCCCACCATCCGCAGAAGAGTCGTCTTGCCGCATCCTGACGGTCCGAGGAGGGAGAAGAACTCCCCCTTGCCCACGGAGAACGACACATCATCCACTGCGACAAGCGAACCGAAACGCTTAGTCACGTGGTCGAAAACGAGAGATTCACCGGCCAACGCTGGGCCTCCTCGCGCGCGACGGCACCGTTAGGGAACGTAGACCTGCGTCGCCTGCTGTTCGTAGTGGCCTGGCTGCCACACCCGCACTGCAGTCCCATTGGCGCCTACCTGGTCCACATAGCGCCCCTCGACCCACACATTCTGCATGCGCGTCTCGTAGTGCCCGGTCTGCACGACCGGCTGCTGGACGACAACGGGCTGCTGGACCACGACCGGCTGCTGCACCACGGCAGGCTGCGCCACGACGACCGGCGCCGGCGCCACGACCACAGGCCGCGGATGCGTCGCCTCGTATATCGTCGAAGCCAGAAGACCGGCGCCAAGCACGCCTGCGCCTATCGCGAAACCCGTGCCGTGATGGTGGTGATGGTGGTGGTGAGGCGGCCCAAAGGCCGAAGCGGCGAACACTGCGGCCACCGCGACTGCGCATGTCATCATTTTCTTCATTTCGATTTTCCTTTCCTCTCCTTATTCACGCACCAGAAGGCCTCATGTCGAAGTCCCCGGCGGAAACTGTGGAATGATACATGAATCCGGCGTGAATTGCAATAGTCTTCTCATGATTTTCGGGCGGGCGGCAGGCCCGGTCAGGCAAGGTCCCTTCCACAGCACTTCTTGTACTTCTTGCCGCTGCCGCACGGGCACGGATCGTTGCGCCCCACAGAAGGCGCCCCCGCCGCGGGACGGCCCGGAGGAGGAGGAGGGACGGCCTTCACCTGGCGGCCGGACACCTCGCTCATCATCGACGCGAAAACGTCCGCCACGCTCGCCTGCCTCGACACCTGCTGCCTCGGTGCCTCGCGCTCCGGCTCCCTGTCGTCGCGCGCGAGGTTCCCGTCCGTCCCCGACGGATCGAAGGCGGCCGCGTTCGTCCGCGCCTGCGCCGCCTGCGCCATCGCCATCATCCTGCGCATGTTCTGCGCGGTCGTGGCGCGGAACTCCGTCGAGGCCACCTCGGTCTTGATCGTGTTGATGAGGTTCTCGAACATGTCGAACGCCTCGCGCTTGTACTCGATGAGCGGATCGCGCTGGCCGTAGGACCGGAGCGACACCCCCTGGCGGAGGTCGTCCATCGCGCGCAGGTAGTCCTGCCACTGGCGGTCGATGCAGTTGAGGAACACCGCGCGCTCCATGTGCGGCAGCACCGCCTGGTCCTCGGTGGCGCACTTCTGCTCGTATGCCTCCCTCACGCGGGCGAAGGCGAACTCGCCGGCCTTGCCGGGCTCTCCGGCGAAGGGCCGCAGCTCGTCCTCGGTGAACATCACGGGGAAGTGCGACATTATCCACTCGATGAATTCCCCCACGGGGGCGTTCTTCTCGTTCATGAACGTCTCTTCGGCCCTGGTGGCCACCAGATCGCTCATCACGTCGAGAATCGTTCCATGCACCACCTCCGGCGTGCCGTTGAGGACCGTGCCGCGCAGTTCGTACACGATCGAGCGCTGCTTGTTCATCACGTCGTCGTACTCAAGCGTGCGCTTGCGGATCGCGTAGTGCTGCTGCTCCACGCGCCGCTGGGCCGTCTCCACGGACCGGTTCAGCCAGCGGTGCTCCATCACCTCCCCTTCCTTCATGCCGAGGCGCTGCATGATTCCCGATATCCTCTGGGAGCCGAAGAGCCTCATGAGCGGGTCTTCGAGGGAGATGTAGAACTGCGAGGACCCCGGATCGCCCTGGCGGGAGCAGCGGCCGCGCAGCTGGCGGTCGATGCGGCGGGACTCGTGCCGCTCGGAGCCGATGACGTGCAGGCCCTGCGGATGCTCCTCGAGTATCTTGCGTATGGTGTCCCTGCCGTCCGGCATCCTGTCCTTGAGCGAAAGCTGGCTCTTGACCACCTCCGGGGGAAGCGTCACAACGCCGGGGCCCAGCTTGATGTCGGTGCCGCGGCCGGCCATGTTCGTCGCGATCGTCACGGCCCCGGGCTGTCCCGCGAGCGTCACGATCTCCGCCTCGCGCGCGTGGTTCTTGGCGTTCAGGACTTCGTGCGGTATCTTCGCGATCGTGAGCAGGCGCGAGAGCTTCTCCGACGTATCGACCGTCACCGTGCCCAGCAGGACCGGCTGCCCGGCCTCGTGGCGGGCGCGCACCTCTTCAATTATGGCCTTGTACTTCTCGCGCTGCGTGCGGTATATCTGGTCGTTGCCGTCGATGCGGCGTATCGGGCGGTTCGTGGGTATCACCGTCACGTCGAGCTTGTAGATGTCCTTGAACTCGCGCGCCTCGGTCTCGGCAGTGCCGGTCATGCCGGCAAGCTTCTCGTAGAGGCGGAAGTAGTTCTGGATCGTGATCGTGGCGAGGGTCTGGCTCTCCTTCTCGATCTCCACGCCCTCCTTGGCCTCCACGGCCTGGTGGAGGCCGTCGGACCACCTGCGGCCGGGAAGCACGCGTCCGGTGAACTCGTCCACGATGTAGACGTGGTTGTCCTTCACCACGTAGTCCACGTCGCGCTCGTACAGGCAGTACGCCCTGAGGAGCTGGTCCACCACGTGCAGACGCTGGCTCTTGTCCATGAACTCGGCCTGCACGAGGCGCTTCTTCGCGGCGCGGTCCTCGTCGGAGAGCGTCTTGTCGCCGTCGAGCGCGCTCATCTGCGCGGCGAGGTCCGGCACCACGAACGCCTCCGGGTCGCCCGGGCTCATCTTGTCGCAGCCCTTGTCCGTCAGGGCCACCTCGCGGTTGCGCTCGTCGATCGTGAAGAAGAGCTCGCCCCTCAGCTGGCGCGCCTCCTCCTTGCGCATCTCGGAGAGCATCTGCATCTCGCCGTCCTCGTGGAGCTTGCGCACGTGCGCGTCCTCGAAGAGGTGCAGCATCTGCTTGTGCTTCGGCATCGAGTGGAACACCTGGTATATCTTGCGCTTGGCGTTCTCGTCGTCACCCTCCGCGAGGAACTTCTTCGCCTGTGCTATGAAGTCGTTGCACTGCGTCGTCTGCACCCGCACGAGGGAATCGACGAGCGGCTTCATGGCCGTGTACTCGTGCGCGGTGGACACCGTGGCCGGGCCGGAGATGATGAGCGGCGTGCGGGCCTCGTCGATCAGAATCGAGTCCACCTCGTCCACGATCGCGAAGTGGTGTCCGTTCTGCACCACCTGCTCCGGCGCCTGGGCCATGCCGTTGTCGCGCAGATAGTCGAAGCCGAACTCGCTGTTCGTTCCGTACGTGATGTCGCAGAGGTACTGCTCGCGGCGCTCGGCGGAGTCCATCGAATTTTGGATGCAGCCCACGGTGAGGCCGAGAAACTTGTAGAGGTGGCCCATCCACGTGGCGTCGCGCCGCGCGAGGTAGTCGTTCACCGTCACAAGCTGCACGTTCTTGCCGGCGAGCGCGTTGAGATAGAGGGGGAGCGTCGCCACGAGCGTCTTGCCTTCGCCCGTCTGCATCTCGGCGATCTTTCCCTGGTGCAGCACGATGCCGCCCATGAGCTGGCAGTCGAACGGCACCATGTCCCACGTGAGCGTGTGGCCGCACACCTCCGCCGTCGTGCCCACGAGATGGCGACATGCGTTCTTGACTAGCGCGAACGCCTCGGGAAGGATGTGGTCAAGAGTCTCGCCGCCCGCCACGCGGGCCTTGAACTCGGCCGTCATGCGGGGATAGTCCTCCGGGGCGAAGCCCTTGGTCTCGTACTCCGCCTCAATGCGGTTGATCTCCGCCACCACGGGGCGAAGGCGCTTAAGGTCACGGGCATTCTTCGTGCCCAGAATCATCCTGATTATGTTCATGGAACGTTCATTATATCAAAAACGGACTCTCCGCGGTGGAACAAAACGCAAGTAGCCGCCCTCCCGGAAATCGGCGCGTTCTGGGTGAACGCCGCGCGCCGCCCGATTATGGTATAATAATGCCCTGTGCATACACGAGGAGACTTATGAGATTCACCAGCACCAGATCCATCACAGACAGCGACTCGCTTGCCTGCATCCTTCGCGGACTCGCCCCCGACGGCGGCCTTTTCGTCCCCCGCGCCCCCATCCCGCGAATCTTCTCTCCAGACCACTGCGCCAGCTTCGCAGACGCCGAACGCGTCGCCCTCGGCGCCGTCTTCGACGATCTTCCCCCCTCTCTCCGCGAGGCCGCCATCGAGAATCTCCTCTCTAAGTTCCCCGCCGAGCCCGTGCCCCTCGTCCATGCCGACGGTCTCGACATCCTCGAGCTGTTCCACGGCCCCACCGGCGCCTTCAAGGACGTCGCCCTCTCCGTGCTGCCCGTCCTCATGGCAGCCGCCGCCCGCGAACGATCCTCCGCGCGCAAAGTGCTGATCCTCACAGCCACCAGCGGCGACACCGGCTCCGCCGCCATGGCAGGCTTCGCCAACGTCCCCGGCATCGAGATCGCCGTCTTCTTCCCCGCCACCGGCACTTCGCGCATCCAGCGCCTCCAGATGACAACCCCCTCGGCCCCGAACGTCCACGCAATCGCGATACGCGGCAACTTCGACGACGCCCAGGCCGCCGTCAAACGTATTTTCTCGGACGCCTCCATCCGCGCCGAGGCCGACTCCTCCGGCGTCTTCCTCTCCAGCGCCAACTCCATCAACATCGGCCGCCTCGTCCCCCAGATCGGCTACTACCTCCGCGCCGCCGGCATCGTGAACGGGGAAATGGACGTTGTCGTGCCTTCTGGCAACTTCGGGAACATCCTCGCCGCCCTCTACGCCAAGCGCCTCGGCGCGCCAATCCGCAGGCTCGTCTGCGCATCAAACGTGAACGACGTTCTCGCCCGCTTCATAAACACCGGCTCCTACGACCCCGGCGACAAGTTCTCCGTCACCAACTCCCCCTCAATGGACATCCGCAGATCCTCGAACGTCGAACGCCTTCTATGGCTCTTGAACGGCGGCGCCGAAGACCCCTCCTCCGCCTGCGCCGAGACGAAGCGCCTCATGGACGACTTCGCCTCCACCGGTCGCTACGCGCTCTCCCCCTCCGCCTTCGCGCGGCTCAAAGACGAATTCTGCTCCGCCTACGCCACCCCCGAAGAGACCGAGGCGGAAATGCGCCGCATGCGCAACGCCTGCGGCTACATCCTGGATCCCCACACCGCCGTCGCCACCGCCGTCGCCCGCAAGCTCGGCTTCCCCAAGGACGGCGTTCCGTGCGTCGTCGCCGCCACCGCCACCCCCTACAAGTTCCCCGAGACGTGCCTGCGCGCGTTCGGACAGGACGTCCTCGACTCCCCTCCCCCCTCCTTCGCCGCCCTCGAACGCGCGCCCATCACGCAGAACAAGGTCGTGGACGTCTCCGGCATCGACGACGCCGTCCGCGAACTCTTCCGCTGACCCCCACGATGCCACGCAAACGCAGAATCGGCATAGCCGTCTCAGGCGGAGCGGACTCCACCGCCCTTCTCGTCCTGCTCTCCGAATGCCGCGCGGAACTTGGTTTCGACGCCTTCGTCCTGCATGTCGACCACGGCCTTCGCCCGGACTCCTCCTCCGACGCGCGCTTCGTGCGCGCCCTTGCGAAGCGATTCAACATCCCATTCCACTCCACTAGACTCTCGATCATCCGCCGACGCGGCGAATCGATCGAAATGGCCGCCCGCCGCGAACGCCTCGCCTTCTTCGCGCGGATGACGCGCCGCCTCAGGCTCGACGCCATCGCCACCGGGCACCATGCGGACGACGTCGCCGAGACTTTCCTCCTGCGTCTCGCACGCGGTTCCGGCCCCGTGGGACTCTCCGGCCTAAGACGCATATCCCGACTCGCCGTCCCGACACCCCCCACCGGCGAAGAACTGCCCATAGTGTTCATCCGCCCTCTTCTCGACATGCGCGACACGCAACTGCGCGAATTCCTCGTCTCGCGCGGCATTGAATGGCGTGAAGATTCCACGAACGCCGACTTGTCGATTCCGCGAAACAAGGTCCGCCGCTCCGTCCTGCCCTGGCTGAAGGAGAACTTCGATCCGCGCATCACGGAGCACATCTGCAAATCAGCCGCGATACTTCGCGGCGACCTGTCCCTTCCTCAGCCCGCCACGGCTTCCACGGCGCGCCCGGCCGTCGCCGCGCGCTACAAGCTTGTCGTGCGCCAATCCACCGGGTTCCTGCGCACGCCGGCAGCTATCGGCGCTCTTCCTGCATCGTGCCGCCTGAGCCGCCGCTTCCTTGCCGGCAAATCGCTTGAGATTCGTCATTGGCGGCCTGGCGACCGCATCGCGCCCACCGGCATGGGCGGCAGAGAGCGAAAGCTACAGGACGTGTTCGTCACGGCGAAGGTGCCGCCTTCCGTAAGACGCTCTCTGCCCGTTCTCGCCCTGGCCGATTCTTCCACGGTCCTCTGGGTGCCGGGCTACCGCATATCAGAATCGGCCGCCGTCGAATCGCCGTCCGCGCCAAGCTGGGAATTCATCTTGTCCTAAGATACCCGATCGTCCTGGCATCGCTCATGGCACGTACACGCGCTCGACCCTGTTGCCGAGGGAGCAGATGATCTCGTAGGCGTGCGTGCCCTTGATGGCGCCCCAGTCGTCAGGGGTGACCATCCCCTTGCCCGAGCCGCCGAGGCACACGACCTCGTCGCCGGGGCTTGCGCTTGGAGCAAGCGTGGCATCCACTGTGGTGTAGTCCATCGAAATGCGCCCTATCACAGGGCATATCGCTCCGTTGATCAGGACGTGCCCTCGGTTGGAGAGAGCGAGCGGAAGGCCGTCGGCATAGCCTGCCGATATCGTGGCGACGCGCGTGGGCCTGCTAAGGCACCATGTGCGCCCGTAGCCGAGAGTCGTTCCGGCTGGAAGCGTCCGGACCTGCGCAACGCGCGTCTTCAGGGTCAGGACCGGCTCGACGTTCAGAGCCCTGCGGCCGTTGGGATCGAAGCTGCCGTGGAGGTTGATGCCCGTGCGCACGAGGTTGAACGGGCGGCGGAATGCGCGAGGAAAATTGTTGATCGCGTCTGAGGCGGCGATGTGCACCTTCTTGAACCTGATGCCGTCCTTCGCGACGTCGGCAAGAATCGACTTGAAGACGTCTATCTGCTCCTCGGTGAAAGGATTCGCAGGATCGTATGCCATTGGACAGTGCGAGAATATGCCTTCGCAATCGAGATGTCCGAGGCGGGCCACGGCACGAATGACGCGCGGGGCGTCCCTCGCGGGAATGCCCAGGCGGCCCATGCCCGTGTCGATCTTGAAGTGGACCTTGGCGACGGTGCGGCGGCGGCGCGCGGCGGCGGCGATCAGGCGCGCAGTGGGGACGTCGATGACGGGGAGCGTCACACCAGCGTCCACCATCGGCTGGATCTCGTCGGGCAGGATTGACGAGAGAATCTGAACGGGCTTCCTTGGAATCAGGCCCGCCGACATGGCGTCCACGAGCTGCAGCGCCTCAAACGGCTCTGCCACTCCGAATCCGGCTGTGTCCGTAGCCGCAAGTGCGCGCACGAACGGGAGCACTCCAAGCCCGTAGGCGTTCGCCTTCATCACGCAGAGCACGCGCGCGGGCTTCACCGCCTCGGCGATGCGCCCGTAGTTTGACGCGAGCCGCCCCAGGCTCGCCTCGACCCACACTCTTCGCTTGAGCTTCATGTCTAGGCTATTGTCGGTTTGATGGTTGTGCATCCAATCTCGGCCAGCACGGACCTTAGGCGCTCAAACTGAGCGTCGTCCTCGTACGTCCCCACGATTGCGCCGCCGGACCCCGCGAACTTGGCGGATGCCCCGGAGGACCGGGCCACGAGGACCATGCGGCGGTTCGCGTCTGCCACGTTGAAGATCCTGTCGCGGAGGTCGAAGTTGGCGTTCACGAGAGCTGGAATGGCCTCCGGACGGCGCTCGACGAGCGCGTCGCGCCCCTGCTGCGCGATGTCCGCGAACTCGGACATCGCCGAGAGAATGTCCGGCTTCTTCTCCTCGAAGAGGACGCGGAGCTTCTTGTGGTACTTTCCCGACACCTCCGCGCGGTTCGGGTCGTATGCGATGTACACTTTCGGCAGCAGCGCAGGATCCAGCCGCTCGTAGCGTCCGTGGCCTGTTGCCTCCACAAGCTGCTTGTCGAAGTCCATGAACACGCATCCCTCGTACATCTGGATCACGCGATCCTGGAGCCCGCAGTGGATGCCCAGCTCGTCCCTTTCCGCGCGCAGACAGAGCGTCGGGGCGTCCTCGAGTGGAATTTCCACCCCGTAGAAGAGCTGCATGGCCTTGAGCATGGCCGTGCAGATTGCGCTCGATCCCGAGAGGCCTACGAGCCGCGGTATGTTGGAGGTGTAGCGGACCGTGAAGTTCTTCTCCGGCAGGACGATGGAATTCTCCCTGCAGTAGAGGAAGAAGAGCTTCGCCACCGCCTTCAGGAGGCGTATTCCGCCATAGTAGCCGAAGAGCTGTATCTCCCTTAGCAGATCGTCAGGCGATGCGAATGTGGCGTCGTCGACGTCGGCAGGGATGAATCCGAGCTCTGGTGTTTCGTAGAGGACGAGCTCGGCGGAGAAGTCCGAGAACGCGAAGCTGACGGTCTTGCCGAAATAGCCGTCGGAGGGGTTTCCGAGAAACCCTGCGCGGGCGAATGATCGTGTGCGGATAAGCATGTGCGAAATTATACCAGAATCTACCCTCTACGGCAATGCGTAAACTGACCATGTTTCTTCCCAAACTCAATGCGACTAGGGTGGTCGCATCCATCTGTTCCCAAACGGGGAGATGCAACTAGTGGCATTGAATTGTTCCCGACAGGAAGAGCAGTCATCATCAAGGGCAA
>Ga0310696_10004869_pt1 | contig 16353 bp, 18 predicted proteins | sample AusTroGonzalo_MG_4_FD_203885 | JGI IMG/M metagenome (GOLD analysis project Ga0310696, IMG submission 203885) | Bovine rumen microbial communities from tropical cattle in Woodstock, Queensland, Australia - Gonzalo_02 (v2) (version 2) | ecosystem: Host-associated > Mammals > Digestive system >...
TGACAGGCCGGCATTCTAACCAGCTGAACTACCGCACCCCGTTTTCCCTATTGGGATTGCAAAGATATAGACTTTTTTCAAGTGTGCAAAAAAAACCTAAACTTTTTTTCTGATCGAATCAATACTTATGCTCTGTCTTGTCGATTTCGTCGGGTGTGATTCTTTTCTTGTCCATCTGGCGCCATGCGTAGGCGATGTAGGCCACGACGAACGGGATGAGCAGAGAGACCCAGAACATCACCTGGAGGGTGAAAGGACTGGACGAACTGTTGCGGATCGTGAGGGAACTCTGCAGGTCGGTCGTTGAGGGATAATAGGCTGTTCCGTTGTAACCGGCGATAAAGAATACTGCCATTACGGTCATCACCGTGCCGATGCCCGACAGCCAGATGCCCTTGCGGGCCTGCCCGTAACCGCTGGGCAGGATGCCGGCCAGTACCAGCACCACGCCAACCAGGAAGAGGATCAGGACGACAGGCATCTGCAGGAGGTTGTTCAGGTACTTGCCAGCCTCCATATAAACGGTGCCTTCGGCGTCAACGGCGAAGCCGGGGCGCATCAGCAGGATCGTCAGCCACCCGAGGAAGAAGAAGAGGAAGGGAATGACCGCCACGCGGATGCTGCGGCGCATCGCCCGGATAATGGTCTCATCCTCAATGTTATTGATCAAATAGAGTGCGCCCAGGATAGCGGTCAGGAACATGAGGGCGCAGCCCAGCAGCACGGCGTGGAACTGGCCGAGGGCTTCCAGTCCGTGCCAGGGACTGTCCCACGTGCTGATGACCGGTGCTGCGGCGTCGGCGATGGCCGCACGGTTGACGGTGAAAGGACTGCCGGTAAAGAAAGTGCCCACCGCCGTACCGATGAGCAGCGGGGCCAGGAGGCCGTTAATCATAAGGAACACCCGGAAAGGCTGAATGCCGATAAGGTTCTCGTTCTTGTTCTGGAACTCGTAGGATACGGCCTGGAACACGAATGAGATGAGAATCAGCACCCACACCCAGTACGCACCGCCGAAGCTCGTGCTGTAGAACAGCGGGAATGAGGCGAAGAACGCACCGCCGAATGTGACGAGCGTCGTGAAGGTCAGCTCCCACTTGCGTCCCGTGGAGTTGAGAATCATCCGTTTCTGGAGGTCGGACAGGGAACGGTTGCCCAGGTGGAGATTGGCGCCCTGCACAAACATGAGGAACACCAGCAGACCGCCCAGCAGGGAGATCAGGAACCACCAGTAATTCTGTAGGAAAGTATAGGACATGGCTTTATTCGTTAGGGGTTTGCGGGCCTTTCTTGATGGCGCCGAGCATAATGCGAATCTCGATGATAAGGAAGAGGGTAAAGATGGCCAGGAAGAGGAAGAAGGTGGTCTTCACGGCGCCTGCGCTGAGGCTCGAAATGGCCACGTTCACGGGCAGGAGACCCTGGATGGTCCAGGGCTGGCGGCCCACCTCGGCCACGATCCAGCCGGCCTGGCCGCAGATGTACACGAGCGGGATGCAGGCGATGGCCAAGACGAACAGCCACTTCTTGTCGCCAAGCCGGTCCTTCCAGGCCAGGAAGCCGATAACCAGCAACTCGAGCATCATCAGCATGCCCAGTCCGATCATCAGGCGGAAAGCCCAGAACACCACGCCGACGGGCGGAATCACGTCCTCGGGCTTCTCGAGGTGGCCATAGCCCATGTACTGGACGTTCTTTTCGAGAACGGCCCGGGCGGCTGCAGCAGCTTCTGGATCGGTGTCCTTCTTCGCACGATAGGTAGCAAGTGCGTCAAGGGCGGTGCGACCGCGCTGCATCTTTTCAGAAACAGAAGGGACAACGTTGCCCTCGTTGTCGGTGTAGCCCTTAAGGATGTCGTTGATGCCCGGCACGAAGCCATCGATGTCATGCGTAGCGAGAATGGAGAGCATACCGGGAATCTTGACGCCCGGGACAATGGTGAAAGCGGCACGCCGCCCACCGTCCTCAAGTCCTTCTGCCGCCGCCAGCTTCATCGGCTGGAACTCGGCCGCGTGGACGCCGGACGAATCGCCGGAGAGCATCACGGCCACGGAGCCGACCAGGCCCACGATGCTGCCGATAAGGATACTCTTGCGTGCGAATTTCTGCTGCCGTTTTTGCAGCAGGAACCAGCAGCTCACGCCGACCACGAACACGCCTCCCGTCACCCAGCCGCTCGTCACGGAGTGGAAGAACTTGCTCACGGCCACTGGATTGGTAACGACCTCCCAGAAGGCCTGAGCCGTGGCCATCTCGCTGCGTACCGTATCGGGATTGAAGACCGTGCCCACCGGATTCTGCATCCAGCCGTTTGCCACGAGGATCCAGTAGGCGGAAATCGTTGCACCGATGCCGGTCAGCCAAGTGGAAACAAGGTGGAACCTTTGGCTAACCTTTTCCCAGCCGAAGAACATCACGGCAAAGAATGTGGCTTCCATGAAGAAGGCGAGGATGCCTTCGATGGCGAGGGGAGCCCCGAACATGTCGCCGACGAACCAAGAGTAATTGCTCCAGTTCGTGCCGAACTCGAATTCCAGGATGATGCCTGTCGCGATGCCCACGGCAAAGTTGACGGCAAATATCTTCATCCAGAACTGTGCGGTTTTCTTCCAGAACTCATCTTTCTTGACGACATAGAGCGTCTCCATCACGGCCATGACGAAGGCGAGGCCGAGGGTCAGCGGCACGAACAGCCAGTGATACGCGGCCGTCATCGCGAATTGGATTCTGGACCAAAAAATAACGTCCATAATAAAAGGTATTACAAGTTATAAGTATCGGAGGTCTCTGCCGGCTCCCCCGCTTCAGCGGGCCCGCCGACCAGACGTTCACCCACCACACGGCTGCGCTCTTCGTCGTCAAGTCCGGCCATTGCCGGCTTGAAGAAGAAAACACGCAGGATCGCAAACAGGATGAACACCTTCAGCAGAATGAGCCACACGAGCTGCCGCCCCCAGGTCATATCCCTGAAAGCATCGCGGTAAAAATGCCATACCGCCGTAATCGAACGCTTAAACTCATTCGCCATGATTGTCAAATATACGAATTTTTAATCTTTTTTACTAACTTTGAAGTACCAAATCAAACCAATACCAAAATGAAACATATGAGCATTGTCATTGCAGCCGTTGCAGTACTTGCGCTGCTGGCTGTCAGCTATTCGGCCTTCGGGCAAGGCTTTTTGAAGAAACTTGCTTCGTCCCGTACCTTTACTTTCGAAAGTCTGCCTCAGAACGTCGATGAATTGAAAGCCCTTTCGGAAGCGGACCTTCAGAATCCCTATGCCGTAGGCGCCCTCACGATTCTCGCCCTCACCCGCTATCGGGAAAACGTCGATGAGTGCTACGAGATGCTCAACTTCCTCAAGGGTCCCGAACCGCTTTCCAACTATGAGAAGCAGTTCATCCGCGAACGTCTCAGCGGCAAGGAGTACAAGCCTTTCTCCTATTTCAAGGGAGCGACTCCAGCCAACAACTACACGCCCAAGACGCCTTACAAGATTACGGTAGATACCAACCAATATTCGTTCACGACCGACGGATCCGGTCATGAATGGTGCACCGTGTGGGTAACCTCCGGCGGCGCCGACAACCCGCGGTCCATCAAGCTGCGCCAGAAGAAGAGCACGGGACAGTGGTTCCTCAACGACATCCAGTGCCTGAGCGATATCCGCACACCGGCGGAAGAAGATCCCTGGAATTAGTCCCTGGCCGGTTGCGGCCGGAAAAAGCTGAAATGCACGTTGCCGTACTTCTTCTCCTTCACGAAGGAGGGATGTGCGGCAAAGTTGTATTCAGACGGGTGCTCGAGGATGAAATAGCCCTCGTCATGCACGAGATGGCGGGAAAGAACCTTGTCGGGGAGCGTGTCCAGCCCGTCGAGTGCATATGGCGGATCGGCGAAAACGATGTCGAACCGCTTTGTGCACAGGTCCAGAAAATCAAAGACGTTGTGATGCACCACCTGCACCGTGTCGCGAAGGCCCAGTGAGGCTGCCGACCGGCTGATAAACGCAGCGTTCGCCGGATTCATCTCAACGGCGATGACACTCCCCGCCCCACGTGAAGCAAACTCGAACGAAATGCTGCCCGTGCCGCCGAAAAGGTCCAGCACGGCCAGGTCATCGAAAAAGAATTCGTTGTCCAGCGTGTTGAAGAGGCCCTCCTTGGCAAAATCCGTTGTCGGACGGGCCTTGTAACCCGCCGGCGGATTGACGGTTTTGCCGCGGAGCCGGCCGCCGATGATTCTCATAGCACCTCCACGCTGGCGAAGTGCCGGAACAAGTCGCCCTTGACGGTTTCATCGGCCTCGCCGAAGAAATGGACCGTCGTCACCTCCGGATTGATCTGGAACTGATGCAGGGCGGAAAAAAGGAAATACTGTGCCGTAACAGGATCGGAAGCCGGGTAAGAGTTGCATAGCAACAGTTTCTCGCCGGCGGCGATCACGATGTCCACGGCTGACGGGCCCTGATGCACCACCACCTTGTTGTAACGGTCCAGGCCGGCGGCGGCAGACAGCATGCCGGACAGGCGCTGCGCATCGGCATCGTCCCCGGCATAAAGAAGAACTGCCTTATAGCAAGGCAGTTCTAAACTTTTCACCGTGTCGTTCTCTTCGAGGATAACAACCTGTGACAACAGTTCACGGGCCGCAGACTCCGAAAAGAAAGAATCCGGAATAAGGGTGTACTTCAACACTACTCCCAGTTGCCGGCGTTGTTGTTTGCGTTCTCGATGGAACCCACCATCAGGCCGGGATAGCGGTCGGTGTCCTCACGCTCGGAAACGAGGTTGACAATCTGCTGGCGGTCCATTCCCTTGAGAAGCGACCAGTACGGCATCTTGGCCTCGAAGAGCGGGACCTCGACACCCGACACCATCTTGATGATGCTGCTCATGATGACAGTATCGCGCTTGCCGTTTTCACCCTCGGAGAAGGGGATATAGCGGAGCTCGTCCACCTTGAAATTCCTGCGGTTGGTGAACAGCGTATCGCGGACGTCAGTCAGCTGGGGAATACGGATGATCAGTTTCTGATCGCCCTTCTGATACAGTTCATACAACTTCTCGGCAAGATCGTTGCCCTTCAGGTTCTTGTACTGTTTCTTCACGGCCTCGGTGTGGAGCACGGCCACGGAGTCGTCTTCCGAACCGATCTGGCGGATAATGGTGATCTTGCCCTTGTTATAGAAGTCAATCAGGGAGTCCATCACCGGTGCATAATGGCCGTAGGTATCCTTGAAGGTGGACTGGAGGGTACGAATGTCCTTCAGACGCTCGATGGCCACATTGCTACGCTGTTTAAGTTCCTTCTGGAATTTCACGGGTTCGTTGATGCTTCGGTACAGCAGGAACGCCAGGCCGAGAATAATCACAGGAAGGATGAAATAGGTTAAAAGCTTTCTCATATTGGTTATTAATTTATAATTGTCGCAGTATGCCAAAAAACATTCCGGCCTACAAAAATAAAAAATATATTTCAAGCGCACAATATATTTTTAAATTTGCATCGAGAAAAACACATCCTGAATGCAGATTGATACCACCCCGCTGGAAGCCATCCTCCGTGAAGCGCAGGACATCGCGCTGGTCGGTCACTTCAATCCCGACGGAGACGCGCTGGGCAGCGTCACCGCAGCCTACCACTACCTGAAAGCCCGCGGCAAGCGCCCCCGCATCATCCTGCCGAGTCCCTACCCCGAGAACATGTCCTTTCTCGAGCCCGAAGAGCCGGAGGACCGCATGGTCATCTGCGAAAAGGACCTGGCCGCTGCACGCAAGCTCGTTGCCGGCGCCGATGCCGTCATCTGCCTGGACCTGAATCGCCTTGCCAGGACTGAATACCTGGAGGAAGACCTTCTCGCCGCCCCCGGAAAAAAGATCCTCATCGACCACCATATCCCCGCCGAGCTAGACCGCTTCGACGTGGCCATTTCCACCATTGAGGTATCTTCGACCTGCGAGCTGCTGTTCCGCATCCTGCTGTCCATGCCCGACATCGCCGGCGACCCCGCACGACTCGGCATCCGCTGCGCGGAATCGCTGTACGTGGGCATGATGACCGACACGAACAACTTCTCGAACTCCGTGTTCCCGGGGACCTTCGAAATGGCCGGCCTGCTGATGGCTGCCGGCGTCGACAAGAACGGCCTGCAGGAAAAGGTGCTGAGTTGCTACAGCGTGTCACGCACACGCCTCATGGGCCACATGGTGAAAGACAAAATGAAGGTGCTTCCGCAATACAAGGCCGCCTACATGCTGCTCAGCAATAAAGAAAAAGAACGCTACCACTTCCAGCCCGGCGACAGCGAGGGGTTCGTCAACCTCCCGCTTGCCATCTCTTCCGTAAAAGTGAGCGCCTTTTTCACCGAAAATTTCGACAGTGCCTACGTCCGCGTTTCGCTCCGGTCCAAAGGGAATATCGATGTCAACCGCTTCGCCATCCGTTTCTTCAACGGCGGCGGCCACCGCAACGCGGCGGGCGGTCGGCTATACATGCCTCTGGACGACGTTCCGGCCTATTTTGAGCAGGCGTTAGCCGCCTGGCCGGACGAAGAAAAATTTTCATAAGGCACATCTTTTGTATAAATTTGCAGATTGTCCAAAACCCGACCGTAAGATGCGCCGAACCATACTTATCCTACTGGCCGCCGCCCTCCTCGCAACTTCCTGTGAGACAGAGGTGCGGGAGGCCAACATCAGTCAGGAGAAGGCCATCGACGAATATGTGAAAAAGAATTTCCCCGACAGCCCGGTGGAACACCTGAACGGCGTCACCCGCATTCTGCTCGAAGATCTGCTGGACGGCACGGGGACCCAGGTGGAAAAGGGGGATTCCCTCTATATCTACTTTATTGGGTACACGTTTGAAGGCGGCTCGCCCGCCACACGTTTCGTCGAGGACAGTGCGATGGTAGCGGCCGGACGCAACGACCTTATCCGCGGCCTCGACAATGGCCTCATAGGAACGCGTCTGGGCCAGGAAGTGCTGCTGCTCTTCTCTTCCCAATACGGATACGGGAAACAAAAAGTCGGGCTGGTGCCCGAAAACACGGCCCTGGCCTTTGACGTGGCCGTGGCCCGCGTAAACAAGAAACAATAGCGTATGACACTGAAAAAAACCCTGTTCCCCACCCTTCTGCTGGCCGCCTTTCTGATGACGGCCTGCGCCGTCAGTCCAGGATCGGATGAGTATTATTCCCAGGACCGGGTGATGAAGGCATGGATAAACTGCAACTATCCCGGCCTGACCCCGTACGGCAGCACGGGCGCCTATGTAATCGACATGGTGAAAGGGGAAGGAACGCCCGTCACGGACAGTTCCTACATCCGGGTATTCTATACCAAGCGCACGCTGGACGGGGACATTATCTCCACCAACGAAAAGGAGCTGGCCGAGCAACTGGGTGAGTATTCGGAGGCTGCCTGGTACGGCGGCAATACCTGGCGCATGGACCAGGGCTACCTGCCCGACGCCTTGGAGACCGTCCTCAAGACGATGCGTGAGGGCGGACGGCTGAAAATGGCCCTCCCCGCCTCTGCGTCCGATCACAATTACACGCTTTACGACGCTTTCAGCTCGACCGCGGAGACCGAGAACACGATCCTCGACGTGACGATCGATACGGTGATCAACAACATCTACAAGTATCAGGAAGAGACCATGCGCAAGTGGTTCTATGAGAACTACCATGTGGCCGACACCACGGTGGAGCACCTGTATCTCAAGAAATTGGAAGAACACACCAGCGAATCGGATACGGTTGCGGACGGAGCCACGGTCAGCGTGCGCTACATCGGCCGGCTGATGAACGGCCAGGTTTTCGACACGAATGTGGAAGATTCGGCCAAATTCTACCGCATCTGGAGCAGCACCGGCAGTTATGAAGCCCTGAGCATAAGCTACAACAAGGAAAACTACGATCAGTTCAAGCAGAACAACAGCGTGGTGGAAGGGTTCGGCAAGGCCGTGCTGCAGATGAATTTCAAAGAAAAAGCCGTCACGCTCTTCAGCTCGCAGCTCGGATACGGAGATTCGGGCAGCAATCCGATGATTCCCGAGTATTCCCCGCTCATCTTCTGGCTCTGGATTGAAAAGGACTGACGCAATGGGAAAGATCATCGCAATCGCCAACCAGAAGGGAGGTGTCGGTAAGACGACCTCGGCCATCAACCTGGCCGCATCGCTGGCCGTCCTGGAACACCGGACGCTGATCATCGACGCCGACCCGCAGGCCAACACCACCTCGGGTCTCAACTTCAATCCCGACTCAGACCAGCGCAACACCCTCTATGAGGTCCTCATCGGCGAACGTCGCATCGAGGATACCATTCAGGCCACGGAGGTCAAATACCTTGACATCCTCACCTCGCATATCAACCTGGTGGGCGCGGAAATCGAGATGCTCGAAGTGCCGGGCCGCGAAAGCGTGCTGCGCAATGCCCTGGCGGGCGTTCGCGACAATTATGACTACATCATTCTGGACTGCGCCCCGTCGCTTGGTCTGATCACCATCAACGCCCTGACAGCCGCCGACAGCGTGATCATCCCTGTACAGCCGGAATATTTTCCGCTGGAAGGTCTTGGCAAACTGCTGAATACCATCAACATCGTGCGAAGCCGCCTCAACCCGCAGCTCAGCATCGAAGGCTTCCTCTTCACGATGTACGACAGCCGGCTCCGCCTGCACAACCAGGTGGTAGAGGAGGTCAAGAACTACTATCCCGACATGGTGTTCAAGACCATGATCACCAAGAACGTGCGGCTTAGTGAAGCTCCCTCCTACGGCAAGCCCGCCCTCCTCTACGACGCCCGCTCCGCCGGTGCTGACAACTACCTCAACCTGGCCCGCGAAATCATCAAGAAGAACGCTCAATGACCAAACGATCCGCATTAGGCAAAGGGCTCGGCGCGCTGCTGGGCGATGCCGGCTCCCCGAAAGAGCCCCACGAACTCCACCGCATCGTGTCGGGTAACCCTGCCGCCGTATCGGAAGTCCCGCTCGATCAGATCGTTCCCAACCCCTGGCAGCCCCGCGCTTCGTTCGATCCGGAGTCCCTGGAAGAACTCACCGACTCCATCCGTACGCTCGGTATCATCCAGCCGCTCACGCTGCGCAAGACGGGTCCCGCGAGTTACCAGATCATCAGCGGCGAACGCCGCTACCGCGCCGCCCTTGCAGCCGGGCTCAAGAGCGTCCCTGCGTATATCCGCCAGGCCGACGACGCCGCGATGCTCGAAATGGCCATCGTGGAGAACATCCAACGCGAAGATCTCGATGCCATCGAGACCGCGCTCAGCTTCCAGCGGCTCATAGACGAATGCAACCTGACCCAGGAAGCCATGGCCCTGCGCGTAGGCAAGAAGCGTGCGACTGTGGCCAACTACCTGCGCCTGCTGAAGCTCCCCGAGGAAATTCAGAAAGCCCTGAAGATCGGCCGGATCTCGGCTGGACACGCCAAGGCGCTGCTGGGCCTGGACGACATCGAGCAGCAGCTCAAACTCTGCGAGAATGCCATCCGCAACGACTGGTCGGTGCGGCAGCTCGAGCAGAAAGTGCAAGCGCTCGCCCACCCCGTCGCAAAAGAGGCGGCTGAGGCCTGCGAGGAGCTTCCTCCCATCTTCTACACGCTTGCCGAGCAGGTTGGCCGTCACTTCAACGACAATGTGGCCGTGCGTCGAAACACCAAGGGCGGCGGCACCATTACCATCCGTTTTGACAATGAAGAGCAGGTCCAGGCTTTTCTGGACGACCTGAAATAGCCGTGCGACGTATCTTACTCACCTTCCTCCTGCTGACTGCCGTTTGCAGCAACCTGGACGCCCAGTTCAGGAGTACACGCAATGACGTGTCGGGCAACCAGTCAACAGGTGCGGTGACCGGGCCTCCGGGCTCCGTCGACCCCACAGCGCCGAAAGTGGCTTCCGATACAACGGCTGTCACCGACTCGCTGCAGGGTTTCTCCTTCAAGCGCCTTTTCCGCGGATACGCCCGTCGCGACACCCTCACGCCGGGCTATATGTTTCTGGGCGCGGCCATTGTTCCGGGCGCCGGACAGATTTACAACCGTGACTACTGGAAAATACCCGTCATCTATGCCGGTATCGGAACGGGCGTGACCGGGGCCATCCTGGCCAACAAACAGTACCAGAAAACAGGTGAAGACAAATACAAATATCTTCGGACAGCCGGCTACGTTACGGCCGGACTGTTCTACTGGGGACAGTTGCTCGACGCAACAATCTGCTACAAAACCAACGTACGCATTCCCGTGCCGGCCAAGTCCACCATCTACTCGATCCTGCTTCCCGGCCTCGGACAGGCCAACAATGGCGACTGGTGGAAGATTCCGATCTGGACCGGTGGCCTGATCGGCTGCGGCTACGCTTACCATTTTAACGATATGCAGTACCGCCGCTTCCGCTACATCGTCCAGATGGACAGCAATAAAGCCGAAACCGGTTACACAGGTGCCATCACGGGTGAACAGGCCAAGGTATACCGCGATCTCTACCGCCGCTACAGGGACTATTCGATCCTGGCGGCCGTGGTTGTCTATGCCCTCAACATCATTGACGCAAATGTTTTCGCGTTCATGTCCGACTTCGACGTAAACGACAATATCGCCTGGCTGGAAGTCCAGCCGGGACTCATCCAACCCGTAGCCCCGCAGCTGGCATCCTTCGACAATAACGCCTTCACCATGCCGGCCGTGGGCCTCAACATGCATTTTACATTCTGATTATATGAAACGACTGCTCCTGTTCACCCTGACCGTCTGCCTGCTGATTCCCGCAGCAGGTTCCGCACAGACACGCGAAAACAACAAGAAGAAACAGAACCAGCTCATCGAACAACTGACACACCGTCTCGACTCCCTGCAGCAAGCCTACGACTCGCTGTACAACGAGTACCAGATGCTCAGCGCGCCGGCCAACGACACGGACGGCGACATCCTGCTCGATGACGACATCGAAAGCCTTGTGGAGTACAACTCCGACAACATCGACTCGCTGCTGAACATTTATTACATCCAGAAGCAGATCGATGTCAACGACTTCGACGTCTCGACCCTGGAACTCGACTCGTTGACCAGCAACATCCCGGACGAGGTGTACATCGAGCGGCTCAAGAAGATGAACTCGTTCATTCCGGTACAGTTCAACAAGGCTGTGAAGAACGCCATCATCCGCTACACCGAACGGATGCCGATGGTCACTTCCCGAATTATCGGCCTGTCGACCTACTACTTGCCGCTTTTCGAAGAGATCTTCGACGAATATGGCCTGCCGAAGGAGCTGAAGGCCATGGCAGTCATCGAGAGCGCGCTCAATCCCCGCGCAGTCTCACGCGCAAGGGCCAAAGGCATGTGGCAGTTCATGTATAACACGGGTAAGATGTATGGCCTGGAGATGACCTCCTACGTGGATGAGCGCCTCGACCCTCTGACTTCCTGCCGCGCAGCTGCACGTTTGCTCAAGGACAATTATATGATCTTCGGGGACTGGTCGCTGGCCATCGCCTCTTACAACTGCGGCGCCGGCAACGTGAGCAAGGCCATCCGCCGCAGCGGCGGTAAGACCGACTTCTGGGAGATCTACGCGTATCTGCCGCGCGAGACCCGCGGCTATATTCCCGCATTCATCGCCGCACTCTACACGTTGAACTACTATCCCGAACACGGAATCGTTCCCGCACAGATCAGCCTGCCCGCCCATGTGGACACCTTCCACATCAGCCAGAACCTCCACTTCGGCCAGATCTCTGAAAACATCGCCATCCCGATGGAAACCCTGCGCGACCTCAACCCGCAGTACCTGCACGACATCATCCCGGGCACCGAACATACCTATATCCTCAATCTCCCCCACCAGTACACCCTGGCATTCGTAGATATGGAGGACAGCATCTACCACTATAAAGACTCTGTGTTCTTCAACCCTGTGGCTGTGAAAAAGATCAAGGAAACGGGCGGCAGCAACGAACAGCGCGTGATCCACAAAGTGAAGAGCGGCGAGACGCTGGGCAGCATTGCCAAGAAGCACCACACCACCGTGGCCAACATCAAGCGCTGGAACGGACTCAAGGGCGACAACATACGCGTGGGCCAGCGGCTCTATATCTATGGCAGCGCCGGAAAACCGTCGGGCACCACGGATTCGAAGAGTACTTCCACGCAGAAAAGCGGCACGACCACGACAAGCAGCAGCGCTTCCTACTACACCGTCAAGTCGGGCGATACGCTCAGCGGCATCTCCAAGAAGACGGGCGTCTCCCTCAATACGCTCTATAAGCTCAATGGCATGAATTCCAAGAGCGTGCTCCGTCCCGGAATGAAAATCCGGACGAAGTAGGCCACATAGCCCTGCTGGATTTTCAGCCACATTTCAATGTTTCGTGTCGGCGCGTACTTGACGGTCAGGTACGCGCCGATGCCTTTTCCAGAATAGTTTTCCACCGCGAAACTTTGCGGAATGCCGCGTTCGTAGAAGCTCAGGCGGGAATCCCAGTCTTTCGTGTTCCATGCTGTCACGCGGGTCGAGAGGTCCCAGTGACGGTTCGGCGCCCAACGCGCATCGAGGTAACCGCCGATGGCACCGGGATTCGCATCCGCGCGTGCGGAAAGGGTCCAGGCTGTCCCCAACGGCACTGTCAACCGCATGCGGGCTTTGATGCGGCTGCTCCAGGCAAGCTGGGCCTCCAGTTCACCGTTTCCTTTCAGGGAGCGGATGGCCTGCAGGCGAGCCTTTACCCCTGAAGTGCCGGCTTCGGTGCGGTAGCGTTTCCACGGATAATATGCATAATCAGCATTCAGGCGCAACGTCCAGCGGCCCTGGATCCATTGCAGGGCATACGTAGCGCCGATCTGGTTCGAGACACTGCTCTGGCTCGAGTATGCACCGGCGTGCGTGGCGATGTATGCCGGCGCATAGCAGCGCGCGGTAACGCTTGTCTCGAAGTTGTAGGAGGGACTCCAGACAGCTCCGGCGAGGATAGCCGGCGCCAGATGGGCGTCGACGGCAACCTCACCGAAGAGCCGCAGGCTCCTGAGCGAACCGTACCAGTCGATGCCCAGATTGCCCCAGGCGCCGTCGTATTGCTGGTAGCGGTTGTAGTCCTGCACACGGCGGCCATTGGGTTTGTCGTAACCGTAACCCACGGCCGTCATGCCCACGTGCCACCGACCCTTTTGCCATGCGACGTTGGCACCGGCCACCCACTCGTGCATCGCATGACGCTTGGCTTTTTCTGTCTCGGTAGCATGAAGGCCGTCCTTCGCAATGGACGTGTACCTGCCGTCCACGATGCGCGCATCCACCGCGTTGTAGGATGCGAAAGCCGTGACGCTGACAGCTTTCCACGTATGGGTCCAGCCCAGGCCGCGGAAGAAGTTCGACTCATCGGAGCCACGGTACTCCCGCAGGCCCCCGCCCCTTCGTGAGACGGAGGACGGTGTGCCAAATGCAGACAAGCTGAACGCCTTCCAGAGCACCAGACCCTGTCCGAAACGGGCGGTGAAGTCACCGGCATACAAACCTTTGTAACGCGCAGACACCGACCAGAAGTCAGGAAAGCGTTCCTTCGGGTCGTTGTCGATAACCCCGCCCGCGGAATAATCTGCCGCATCATACACCCCCTTGACTGTCACTGAGAAGCCGGGCTGCTGCCACTTCTTGCGAAACTTTGCGGTATAGGTCTGCGTCGCAGCGCGGTGCAACGCCGGCTCGCCGAAGGCGAAGAAAGCGCGGAGAACTGCCGCATCTTCCGCCGTGAACCCTTCGATAAGCCCCAGCTCAGTTGCGGAGCGCACGGCGCCGTAGCGCTCCCTCCATGCAATCAGGCTCTCCACCTGAAACAGCGTCAGCAACCCGGTTTCCTCCAACTGCAAACGCGTTGCAGCATTTACATTCAACGGACTGAGCATCAGCCCTTCATAATAACGCACCAGTTCCTCTGCATCGCCGCCGGCCTCCGCCAGCTGCTCAATGAGCGTGGTGATGCCCGCGGGCAGCTCCTGCGCCCGCACCGGTAAAGAAAAACAAAAAAAAGTGAAAACGAGGGTTCCGAAAACCGACCCTCCAGATCTCCAGCACATATCGTTCGGTTTTTCATCGCCAATGCCACCGTGGCATTGGATACGGCAAAGATACTACGCGGCTGCCCGGAAAGCAAGCCTTTTCGACATAAAAAAACAGGCCCCTCGAAAAAAGGGGCCTGTTCAGTTTCAATAAACGAGGCTTACTCGTCGCGGAGCTGAAGCTTCTGCACGTAGATGGCCTTGTTCATCATTTCGCGCTTCTTCACGGACGGTTTCTCGAACGTCTTGCGGGAGCGGAGCTCACGGATGACACCCGTCTTCTCGAATTTGCGTTTGAATTTCTTCAGCGCGCGCTCGATGTTCTCACCTTCTTTGACCTGTACGATAATCATTTGCTTACACCTCCTTTTTCTTAGGGACGGCAAAGATAGAGAAAATTTTCTTAAATTTGTCAAGTGCTGAAAGAAAATTTCATCCAATACCTGAAAGCCGGGCGTCGTTACTCCCCGCGGACTGTCAGTCTCTACGAAGAAGCTGTCACTGAGTTCTATGACTGGATCGAGGCACCGGATTGCCCGCCTGAGGAAATGACACCGCAAAATGTGCGGAGTTACATCGCGCGCGGCCTGGACCTTGGCCTGTCAGCCAGGACAATGAACCTGCGGCTTTCGGCACTCAGCACCTGGTGCGGCTGGCTGCTGCGCCAGGGATTACTGGAGAGCAATCCCGTGAGCAAGGTGCCGCGGCCGAAGCAGGACAAAAAACTGCCGGTTTTCTATACCGAAAAAGCTATCGACAACTACTTCGACGCGAGCCGGCGACGCGTCGAGGAACACCCCGAAGACTTCGCGCTCCTGCGCAACCGGATGATGATGGTCATTCTCTACGCCACGGGGATGCGGCGAGCGGAACTGTGTGCCCTGAGAATCACGGATTTCGACGCCGGAAGGCGTCTTTTCCGCGTATTGGGCAAGGGAGACAAGCTGCGGGAAATCCCCGTACCGTCTTTGATTTGTCAGGAAATTTCGCTATATTTGGAAAAATTGGGTGAAGCGTATCCCGACAACCCGGAAGGAAGGTTCTTTCTAACCGACAAGGGAGCCCCCCTCTACCTGGCCTTCGCCGACAACGTGGTCAAGGGCGAACTGGCAGGCGTGGAAGGGTTTACCGGCAAGAAGTCGCCCCACGTGCTCCGGCACTCGCTGGCGACGCACCTGCTCAACCGGGGCGCCGACTTGAACAGCATCAAGGAGATCCTGGGACACTCCTCGCTGGCGGCGACGCAGGTTTATACGCACAACTCGTTCGAACAGTTGAAAAAGACATATTTAACCGCTCATCCCAGAGCAAAAAACGGAGGTAACTATGGAAATTAAAGTTCAATCCATCAAGTTCGACGCAGACCAGAAGCTGCTTGATTACATCGACAAGAAGGTCGGCAAGATCGAGAAATTCTACGACGACATCGTGCGCACGGAGGTCGATCTCTCCCTGCTCGCCGATCCGCAGAACAAGAACGTGAAGGTACACGTCTTCATCCCGGGCAACGAACTCGTCGTGGAACGCAACAACGACACCTTCGAGGGCGCAATCAACGACTGCGTCGCCACACTGAAAGATCTCCTTGTCTCGGAGAAGGAGAGAAGATTCAAATAAAGAGCGTTAACAACTCCTGCGGGCTGATGCCCGAAAAGTATTCGCCGGTCGGCACTCCCTGGAGTCGGCCGGCGATTGCTTTGCGCTCGTGCGGACAGCCCTCCAGGATGGCACAAAACTCCTCCGTGGGGCGCTGGAAGAAATAGTCGCCGAAGATGTGCAGACCACGGATGCAGCCGCCTTCCACGTCGAAATGCGCCTCCAGGAGACCGGCCGGGAACTTGCGGACGTTCGCAAAGCGATAGGCAGGTGATGCACCGAAATTCCATGCAGTTGCACCGAAACGCCCGTCACGCAGCTGCGCGATAGCGGCCCGGTCCTGATCGGAATAATCGTACGGCGTGCAGTGCAGCGTCTTGCCGATGTGCTGCGCCAGATGCACCATGAAATCATCTACCGTCACTGTGGCCGGCAACACTTCCCGGAGGTTGGCCACACGGCTGCGCACCGACTGCACGGCCTTGCCCGTGAACTTCTCGGGCCGCGGCCGCAGCGCCGACGCCAACCGGTCGAACGACGCATCGAAGAGCAGCGTGCCGTGCTCCAGTATGCGTCCCTTATGCCGGCAAATCGCCGTTCCCGAGAATTTCCGTCCGTCCGGCAGCACCAGATCGTTCCGCCCGGATGCAGCCCCCTTCACGCCCAGGGCAGCCAG
>Ga0310696_10004871_pt1 | contig 16347 bp, 12 predicted proteins | sample AusTroGonzalo_MG_4_FD_203885 | JGI IMG/M metagenome (GOLD analysis project Ga0310696, IMG submission 203885) | Bovine rumen microbial communities from tropical cattle in Woodstock, Queensland, Australia - Gonzalo_02 (v2) (version 2) | ecosystem: Host-associated > Mammals > Digestive system >...
TCATTACAGATATCAACCATAAAGACAAAACCATAGAGATGAACCTTCCTGAAGGTTTGTTAGACTTATGAACGAAAAGAAACGAATAGCAATACTGGGGTCAACCGGTTCGATCGGCACACAAGCCTTGGAGGTGATTGAAGAACAGAACCACCTCTACGAAGCCTATGTGCTGACAGCCAACAACAGCGCCGACCTGCTGATTGAGCAAGCACGCAAGTACAATCCGGCAGCAGTGGTCATCGCCAACGACCTCCATTACGATAAAGTCAAAGACGCTCTGGCCGACCAGCCAATCAAAGTGTATGCAGGAACTGATGCCCTTTGCCAAGTAGTGCAAGACGACAACGTGGACATCGTCCTCGCATCGATGGTAGGATTCGCAGGTCTGCGCCCCACCATCAGCGCCATCAAAGCAGGAAAGATGATTGCACTGGCCAATAAAGAGACCCTCGTGGTAGCAGGTGAACTCATCAATCGTCTGACACGTGAGTATCAGGTGCCTTTGCTGCCTGTTGACAGCGAGCATTCTGCCATCTTCCAGTGTCTTGAACCGGGCAACCGCATCGAAAAGATATTATTGACCTGTAGCGGCGGACCGTTCCGCAAACTCTCTACGGAAGAGTTGGCTACCGTAACCAAAGCTCACGCCTTAGCACATCCCACATGGAACATGGGTGCCAAAATCACTATCGACTCTGCAACCCTGATGAACAAAGGATTCGAAGTGATTGAGGCCAAGTGGCTCTTTGGCGTGCGCCCTGAACAAATCCAGGTGGTGGTACATCCTCAGTCGGTCATCCATTCGATGGTACAATTCGAAGACGGAGCGGTGAAAGCCCAACTCGGTGTGCCCGACATGCGTCTGCCTATCCAGTATGCCTTTAGCTATCCAAAGCGACTGAAAGCCTCGTTCGACCGTGTGGACTTCTTCAAGATGAAAGACCTGACCTTCGAACAGCCCGACACCAAGCGTTTCCGCTGTCTGGCTTTAGCTTACGAAGCATTGGACAAAGGCGGCAATATGCCGTGCATCGTGAATGCAGCGAACGAAATCGCCAACCGTGCCTTCATCGAGGACAAGATATCGTTCCACAGAATCAGCGAAATCATTGAGCAGGCGATGAGCCACATGAGTTATTCGACCGACTCCTCGCTCGAAACATATTTATTAACAGACAAAGAAACACGCGAATACGCAAAAACCCTATTGTAAACACCCATGGAAGTAGTATTGATAAAGATAGCGCAAGTAATTGCAGCATTCAGTTTGCTCATTGTATTACACGAAGGAGGTCACTTCTTCTTTGCCAAACTGTTTAAGATACGTGTCGAGAAGTTCTACCTCTTCTTCGACTTTCCAATCATGACGCCACGCCCACAATTTGCATTCCTCACCTATCGTCAGGGAAAGATATCGCTGCTGAAATATACCAAATACACAAAGAAAACAGTATCGTCAGACGCAGACAAATCATCCTCTGAACCCGATTACGAAGCAAGTGCCTTCTCGGTACTTTGCTGGAACAAAGGCAAGATGGATGTCTGCAAATGGGAACACGGCCTTGAGAAGATTGCTGAAGAGGAAAGCAAACAGCCTAAGTACGCAACAGAATACGGAATCGGTTGGTTGCCATTAGGAGGTTATGTAAACATCTCGGGTATGATTGACGAGTCGAAGCAGCAACTGTCGGCCGAACCGAAGTCCTGGGAGTTCCGCACGAAACCAGCATGGCAACGTTTGTTGGTGATGCTGGGCGGTATCATCGTCAACTTCATCACAGCCTTTGTCATCTATATGGCTGTCCTCTTCACATGGGGCGAAAGCTACGTGAAGCCTACTGACATCACCAACGGTATGAAGTTCAGCGAGACAGCGAAAGCTGACGGATTTGCTGATGGTGACATCGTCATCAAGACAGATGGGAAAGAGGTCAAGACCTGGAGCATCAATGTACTGAGAGACATCTCCAACTCAAAGGAAGTGACTGTACTCAGAGAGGGTAAAGAAGTGCCCATCAAGATGCCTGAGAAGATGAATATGCTGGAGATGGCTCAAAGCAATCCTCCATACATGGACATCCTTGTGCCATTCAACATCGACAGCATCATTCCTGGTTCACCTGCCGAAACGGCCGGACTGAAAGTGGGAGATGTCATCACATCACTCAACGGAGAGCAACTCAACGATTTCAATGATCTGGTCTATCAGCTTGCGGCCATGAAGGGTTCGCTGACAGAGAACTCCACCGCTGCCGACAGCCTGAAACTGAGAAGCATCTCATTCGTAGTAAACGGACAGGACACACTGAAAGCCGTTCTCACACCAGAATTCACGTTGGGATTCAGCAATCCTGCGCCAAAATATACGATCACGACCAAAGAATATGGGTTCTTTGAAAGTATCCCTGCCGGACTTGCATCAGGATGGGATAAGCTCTGCAATTACGTGAACGACCTGAAATACCTCTTCTCTGCCCAAGGAGCCAAGAGTGTTTCGGGTGTGATCGGTATCACAAACATATTCCCAGAGACATGGGATTGGCAGAAGTTCTGGCTGCTCACAGCCTTGTTGTCGATTGCACTAGGTGTGATGAACGTTCTACCGATTCCTGCCCTCGACGGCGGACATGCGGTCTTTGCCATCTACGAAATGGTGACTCGCCGTAAGCCAAGTGACAAAGTATTGGAGAGAGCACAATACGTTGGTTTTGCCATCCTCATCGGCTTGTTGGTACTTGCCACATGGAACGATATTACGAGATTATTAGGTTTATAACAAACTGAACAGAAGCTGACATGAAGATATTAGCAGTGGGCATGAACTATGCCGAACACAATAAAGAGATGGATCACACGTTATTATTACAAGACCCTGTGATTTTCTCAAAGCCCGATTCTGCTTTGCTGAGCAGAGGGAAACCATTCTTCATTCCCAGCTTCGCAGAACGATTTGATCACGAGATAGAGATAGTGGTGAAGATTTGCCATGTGGGAAAGAATATATCAGAACGATTCGCACACCGCTATTATGACGAGGTGACCGTCGGCATCGACTTCACAGCTCGAGACCTGCAGAACCAACTAACCGCCAAAGGGTTACCTTGGGAACTGTGTAAAGGGTTCGACAACTCAGCAGCCATTGGGACGTTTGTCAACAAAGAGACGCTTCCTCCCATCCAAGAGTTGCATTTCAACCTCGACATCGACGGAGAGACCAAGCAAACAGGCTATTCAGGCAACATGATTCATTCAATCGACAAAATCATTGCCTTTGCAAGCCGCTTCTTCACATTGAAAACAGGCGACCTCATCTTCACCGGTACCCCATCAGGAATCGGTCCGGTAAGGGAAGGTCAGCATTTAGAGGGATACCTGGAAGGAAAGAAATTATTAGAATTCAACGTAAAATAACGACTATGATAAAACGAATAGTAACAATCGTCCTTGTGTGTGCCTTAGCTTTGCAGGCATATTCACAAAGCGAAGAAGCCAACAGATATGCAGCGCACTCTGTGCTGGCATCGGGTAAATGGGTTAAGATTCGTGTCGAAAACGAAGGAGTATATGCCATCAGCAAGAGCAAACTGCAGCAGATGGGATTCAGCAATCCTGACAAGGTTTGCTTATATGGCTATAGCCTACCGATCCTTCCTGAGACATATATCGAGGACATCAACGACGACCTCACCGAGATTCCTTTGTGGCGTCGTAACGACGGTTCGTTGTTATTCTATTCTCCTGGAACGATTAAGTGGCAACGGAAGCAAAACTCATCGACGGTGTTTACACGCCTCAACAACCCTTATTCCTCTTACATCTATTATTTCGTAACAGAGAAAGCGGAAGGGCAACCCGCAAATATGGAGAAGGAAAGTGTGACGCTGCAGAATACGGTGGAAGAGACGAACACATTCCCTGAGCATTCCATCATAGAGAAAGATGAGATAAGCCTTCTCAATTCCGGTAGGGCTTTCTTTGATAGCGACAACTATCAAAACGGGAACAAAAAGAGCTATACCATCTCAACGAAAGGTATTGCAGCACCTTCTGTTTCGCTGAACGTACAGTTTGTGAGCACCAACGGTTCGAAACTCAATGTTACCGCTGATAGTACTGCCTTCTCAACGATAACGATCCGTAATATTGCAGAATATGAGTTCGGAATCCTTGTCAGTCGCACTTTTACTTTCGAAAAAAGCCTGACAGAATCATCAACAGTTACACTGCTTCATACGAGAGATACAGGTATATCAGGACATCTGGACTATATCATCACCTGCTACACTCGTAAAATGGACCTTGCAGGCAGCAACTATCTGGCTTTCCGTTCGCAAGACAATTCGTCTTCGAAAAGGTATGCAATAAACGGAGCTAACGAAAACACACGCGTTTGGTGTGTCTCAACTCCAAACAAGACCTACGAACTATCAGGAACACTTGAAAACGGGAAATATGTAGTCAGCACAGACCATGATTCACCCAAGAAAGAATATGTTGCAGTCAACACAACTGCCACATTCCCTGAACCTGAGATTGTAGGAAGCATCAAAAACCAAGACCTGCATGCACTCAGCAACATCGACTTTGTCATTATCGTACCAGCCAACAATAAGTTGACAGCTCAGGCACAACGTCTGGCTGATGCACACACCCAATATGACAGTCTGAGATGTGTCGTTGTCAGGGCCGATGAGATCTACAACGAATTCTCGTCAGGAACACCTGATGCCACAGCTTATCGACGTTTCATGAAGATGTTGTACGACAAGGCAGAAACGGCTAAAGACCGTCCAAAGAACCTTTGTCTGTTTGGCGATGGTGTATGGGACAACAAAATGATTACACCAACGATGGCTAAGAGCAATCCAGATGATTATCTGCTCTGCTATGAGTCAGAAAACTCGTTACATCATACCGACAGCTATGTATTGGAAGAGTACTATACATTACTGGCTGACGGAAAAGGTATCAAGCCGCTCAAGGACAAACCCGATTGTGGCGTAGGACGTATTCCTGTCACAACCGCGAATGAAGCGCGGAATGTGGTCGACAAACTGATTGGCTATATCAACAATTCACATGCCGGTACATGGAAGAATACCATCTGCTTTATGGCTGATGACGGAAACGCCAACACCCACATGAAAGATGCAGACGGTGTAGCAAAACAAGTTGAAGCGTTATTCCCTGATTATCGATTAAGAAAGATCTACTGGGATTCATACAACAGAGAAGAAAGCGGTGCAGGTCACTCCTATCCAGATGCCTACAACGACATCATGAACCAAATGGAAGAAGGTGCACTCATCATGAACTACACAGGACACGGCTCTGCCAGAACGCTGTCGCATGAACAAGTGCTGAAGCGTGCCGACTTTGAAGAATGGAGTTTCCCATATCTTCCTCTTTGGTTTATTGCAGCTTGTGACATCACACCATTCGACATGGGCACTGAGAACATCGCAACGACAGCCCTACAGAACCCCAAAGGTGCTGCTGTCGGCATGGTGACCACAACCAGAACCGTTTATGCTGCACAAAACAGCATAATCAACCTCGCCTTTATGAAACATGTGTTAGCACAGAAAGAGGCAGGAAGGCAATATACACTTGGTGAAGCACTTGCACAATCAAAATGTGACTTGATTGGAAACGGAGCGATGTCGCATCGTGACTCACTCAACAAGGTTCATTATGTATTGATTGGCGACCCAGCTATATCATTACCAGTACCAACTTACAAAGTGCAAGTCGACAAAATCAATAATATCGGCACCAACGAGAATACCATACCAACCATCAGCGCAGGTTCCATCGTATCCGTACAAGGACATATCGTAGATGAAGACGGCAATGAAGCTCCAAGCTTCAATGGTATCATCTCGCCTACCGTGTTCGACAATATGGAATTCATCACTTGTAACAACAACGCGAAAGAAGATGTGACTCCATTCCAATTCTACGCCCGAACGCGTACTTTGTTTGCCGGTAGCGACTCTATCAAAAACGGTCGATTCGACTTCACGTTCCCTGTACCGCTTGACATCAATTATTCAGACGAGAACGGTTTAATGTGCTTCTATGCCATCAATTCTGACAAATCGATCGAAGCAAACGGTAATTTCCACAACTTTGCCGTTGGAGGAACGGATCAGAACATATCGAACGACCAGCAAGGACCCGTTTTGACGGCATCCCTGAATGGAGAGAAGTTCTCGAACGCATCCATATCAACAAGCGACTCTATCATCAGCAACGTACTACAGACATCATCTGTCATGATGCACGAAACTCCATATTTCATCGGAGTGATTCAAGATGAGAACGGTATCAATACAACTGGTAGCGGTATCGGACATGAGATTGCAGTCATCGTGGATAACGATCCAAATATGACATTTGACCTGAACCGCACCTTCAAATACGCAACAGGAACATGGACTACAGGTTCTGTGTATTGTTCTTTGCCTGAGTTGTCAACAGGTAAGCATAAGCTGTTGTTCCGTGCATGGGACATCCTGAACAATCCATCAACACTTGAGGTTGAGTTTGAAGTGTTGAAAGGACTGCGGCCTAATATGCTCAGTCTGCAGATTCAGGGGCCTGTTCGCAACAACGAACTGACTCTGATTATTGAGAACGATCGCCCTAACTCTACCTTAAATATTGACGTTCGGATATTCGATATGGCAGGTAGAGAAGTGTGGAACGGAAGAGAAACAGGTGTCAGCGAATCCAACTACTACACATACACCTGTAACCTTAACGGAGCAAACGGACATCTGCAACCAGGTGTGTATATCTGTAAGGCAAGTATCTCCACAGGAAACGGATCTCAGGCCTCTGCTTCAAAAAAGTTTTTGGTTGTAGCACAATAAAAACGGACATTTTGAGTTATTATATATAATAAATATGATTAATAAGGTGTAGCTTAGCGCATCACCTAATGGTAAGAACAGAAAAAAACAAATATATGATCAAAAGACTATTCATTGCATTTAGCATATTGAATCTCGCTTTTTGCGTCACTACACAAGCACAGGATGCTAAAAATCAGTTCAACCCCGTATATCATGGCGTCACCTCATTGGCGATTGCCCCAGATGCACGTGCAGGAGGTTTAGGCGACGTTGGTGCAGCAACAGATCCAGATGTCAATTCACAATACTGGAACCCTGCAAAGTATCCGTTCACCATCAGCCGTTCTGGCGTATCTTTGAACTATACTCCTTGGTTGAGACAGATTGTAAGCGATATCGACCTTGCTAACGTAACCGGCTATTATCGTATCGGTAATTACGATGCACTCAGTGGTTCACTACGTTATTTCTCTTTGGGTGAAGTAACCGTTTACGGAACGGAAGAGGTACTGAAACCATACGAAATGGCTGTAGATGTTGCATACTCACGTATGCTGAGTGAGACCTTCTCTGCTGCGGTTGGTTTGCGCTATATCTATTCCAACATGGGACAGATGGACGACTTGACACCAGGTTCTGCTTTCGCAGCCGACTTGGCGATGTATCACAACGGATACCTGAACTTAGGAAATCGTGAATGCCAGTTGGGATGGGGATTGAACATCAACAACATCGGTAGCAAAATCTCATACGACGAAGGAACAACAAGTGAGTTTATTCCTACCAACCTTCGTTTAGGAGCTTCATTAATGGTTCCTATCGATGAGTACAATACCATCAGCATCAGCGCAGATGCCAACAAATTGTTGGTACCTACTCGTCCAACGATGGATCAGTATATCAAAGAGACAGGAGCTGACGAGCAAGACTATTCTGGTTACACCAGTTGGTTGATGGATGCAGGATATTACAACATCTCCCCTATCTCAGGTATCTTCAAGTCTTTCAGCGATGCACCTGGAGGTTTCAAGGAAGAGATGCAGGAGATTCAATGGAGTGCAGGTCTCGAGTATTCATACAACAACCAGTTCTTCCTGAGAGCAGGTTACCATTACGAGCATCCAAACAAAGGTAATCGTAAATACTATACCCTTGGTGCCGGCTTCAAGATGAATGTATTCTCTATCGATGCAGGTTACATCATCTCTGCTTCACAGAGTAACCCACTCGACCAGACCCTTCGTTTCTCACTTGCCTTCGATATGGATGGTATTGGTGATATCTTAGGAAGAAAGAAAAGGTAATAAGGAGCAAACAGCATGAGTATGTTTCGAATAGGAATGGGGTATGATGTCCATCAGTTGGTCGAAGGACGAGAACTGTGGATTGGAGGTATCAAACTGGAGCACTCTATGGGATTGGATGGACACAGCGATGCTGATGTCTTGATTCACGCCATCTGCGATGCCATACTTGGTGCAGCCAACATGCGCGATATCGGATACCACTTCCCACCTGTCAAGGGTAATGAATTCGAAAATATCGACTCCAAGATTCTCTTACGAAAGACTGTAGAAATCATTGCAGAAAAAGGATATCGTGTTGGAAACATCGATGCAACCATCTGTGCTGAACGGCCAAAGATGAATCCACACATTCCAGAAATGCAGGCAGTATTGGCAAAATGCATGAATGTTGATATCGATGCTGTCAGCATCAAAGCTACAACAACAGAAAAATTAGGATTTACAGGAAGAGAAGAAGGTATCAGCGCCTATGCGGTCGCATTGATCCATAAAGAAAGTGCAAACACAACAGCATAGAGGAATATACCTGCTGCCGTCTTTCCTAAAACCATATTGAGAGCTTTCCCTGTGAAAGTTCTCATTTTTTGATAATTGCTGATATGCATACCAAGATAAACAGCGACTAACGGTATGCCCAACCAACTCCGTCCCTCGGAAAATACTTGCATCAGTTCTACAGCCACCATCAGCATCGCAGCCACAAGTCCCAGCCACAGATACAGATGCAAAGCTGCACGCTTTCCCAACCTCACCACAATGGTTTTCTTGCCGCTCAAACGGTCTTGTTCTATGTCTCTATAGTTGTTCACCATCAACAGGTTATCCGTCGCAAGTCCCATTCCGATGCTTGCAATCGTTAGCGTCAACGTCCAACATCCTGTCATGACATAATAGGTGAAACCTACAGGGACAAGACCGAAAAACAACAGGACCAACACATCGCCTAAACCAAGATAAGAGAATTTCAGCGTATAGATGAAGCAACCTACAACACAAGCAATACCAACGATCAACAACTCCCATCGCATCGTGATGCCCAACAGAATCAATCCGATGCAACAAGCCAGCAAGGTAACCACAGCAATTCCCCAACGCATCGCACAAGGAGTAATCCACCCTTGGGCACATGCTCGTTCAGGTCCTAATCGGTCTTCGCGATCCGTTCCTTTCTTGAAGTCGTAATAGTCGTTCACCAGATTAGCATCGATCTGCATGATAAGTGCAAACAAAAGGCAGAGCATACCGCTCCACCAAGCCTGTCTTTCAAGTTGGACACAATCAGTATATGCCAACATTCCACCTACCAACACAGGGGCAACCGCTCCGGTCAAGGTCTTGGGGCGGGCTGCCAACACCCATGCTTTCAATCCATTAGTCTTCATCACTCTCCCCATCCCAGTACTGGATTGTCACGTTGTTGTTCTCTTGTTTGAACAACGCACCATATCCAAACTGCTTATTGTCTTTATATCTTCCGTAATAATAGTTACCGTTTGAATAGAAATAAAGCCCAAAGCCCTCACGTTTGTTGTCGCACGTTTCGCCCACATACTTATCTCCATTAGGATACGTCAGCACCAAGAACTTATTTTTCTCCCTCATATCCGTTGATGGGTTATATTTCTGATTATTTTTCATGACATAAACCGGATACCCAGTATGCAGGTCATAGGCCACATAATGGTCGTTCGTTCCCACCTTGGCAATCTCTGACCCTTTCTTGATGCCGAAAGCCAAATCTCCATTGCGATACAAGCCATACACCTCTCCGTCCATATCCGTATAGAAAGAACCGTATCCGTATATATTGCCTTCTGGCGACAGCTGACCGAAATATTGTCCGTACAACGATTTCACCACACCCGATACATAATTGGTCACCTGATCCACAAATGCTGCCTCAAACTCTACAGGGATATCGGGATACTTCTCTAACCTCACAAACTGTGCCTGAGCGTTCGATACAAAAAGCCCAAGCAACACAATCAGTATAATGATATTTTTTTTCATGTTCTTACTCTTCATTTGAATGACAGAGGTTTCATTTCAACTGCAAAATTACAGATAATAAATGACTTATTCTAAGGATTTTGCCTAAAAAGTGGAATTCAAATGATAAAATAACTTAAATAATCCCGTTCTGTCTAAACTAATTCGTAACTTTGCATTCAATTAATTGTAGCTCTATTTGCTGCTGCTATTTAGTTAAGGTAAAAGATTATTCAATTCAAAATGAATCTACGATGAAGAAATCACTGTTTCTGATCGCCATGAATTTGCTGTTATGTCTTAACATATCAGCTCAAAACACATTCAACGTAAGTGGTAATATTATTGAAAAGGAGACTGGTGAAGCAGTTATCTCTGCCACCATCCAGTTGCTGGCTCTTCCCGACAGTTCATTTGTCGAGGGTACGGTTACCGGAGCACAAGGAGACTTCCTATTCAAGAGTGTCAAGAAAGGAAAGTATGCCGTGAAGATCTCTTATATAGGTTTCATTACCAAATATGTAGATGTCGACCTCAACACTCAAAAGAGTCGTAACGCCAACATCGGATACATCACCATGACCTCCGATGCCATTCTCTTGAAAGCCACAGAAGTGACAGCTCATGCGTCCAAGGTATCCGTCTCTGGCGACTCGCTCGTGTACAACGCATCGGCCTATCGTGTCCCAGAAGGCTCCACACTTGAGGCACTCGTCAAGCAGCTTCCTGGTGCAAAAGTGGATAGCGAAGGCAACATCACCATCAACGGAAAGACTGTCACCAAGATTCTTGTGGACGGCAAGGAGTTCTTCCTCGACGACAAGTCGGTTGCCATGAAGAACATCCCTACCGAGATGATTGAGAAACTCAAAACCTACGACCGAAAGAGCGACCTTTCGCGTGTGACGGGTATTGATGACGGTGAAGAAGAGACGGTACTCGACCTCACAGTCAAGAAAGGTATGAAGAACGGTTGGTTCGGTAATATCAATCTGGGCGCAGGAACCAAGCATCGCTATTCCACTCGTTTCAATGTGAATCGTTTCAACGATAATTTCCAAGCCACCATACTCGGAGGAGCCAACAACGTAGCTGATCAAGGCTTCGGTGGTGGTGGCGGCCGTTGGGGAGGCTGGGGAGGAGGACTCCGAACCAGCAAGGAAATCGGAGCCAACTTCGCAACCGACAACCCTAAATTGGAGAGCGGTGGTAGCATCCGATACCGCTACGACGGAAACGACAACGAAAACTCCTCATCAACAGAGAGCTTTAATGCCACGAAGGGTAAGTTCGGTGAGAGCTTCAGCAAGAGTCTCTCAAGCAACAATCGTGTGTTCAGCAACTTCCGCATCGAGTGGAAGCCCGACACGATGACCAACATCATCTTCCGTCCAAATCTCTCCTTTTCTCGCAATCGAGGTATGAGCAACAGCCTTTCAGGTTCATATGACGAAGACCCCAACCTCTACACCAACAATGCACTGGGTTATAACGACCAGATTGCGCTCGTCTCAGGAGGTGGAGCCCTCGATCCCGCCAACACCATTCTCAACAACCTGATGGGTATCGTGGTCAACACGAACACCAATCGTGGGCAGACCTATAGCACAGGCACCAACTTCAACGGTAACATTCAGTTCAACCGCAAGTTCAACAACAAAGGACGTAACCTGACATTGCGTGTGCGTGGTGGATTCAACGAAAGCACTAACAAGCAACTCTCTGCTGCCAACATCACCTATAATTCTTTAGGGACAAACCAGCAGAACAGCCGCTACTACCACACCCCATCCAACAGCCACGATATCAGTGGTCAGATCACCTATAGCGAGCCTATTGCCGACCGTACATACCTGCAGTTCAGCTACGAGTATCAGTACAGCTACAGCAAGAACGACCGTCGTGCACAGATTTACGACTCACAAGCCTATCAGGACCTCTCGCAGAGCCTGTCAGCCAATCGCTACAACATCAATGCCGTGCTGAAATTCATGGAAGATACAGGATATATGCTGCGTGACACGACAGCTCTCAGTCAGTATTCCGAGTATCGCAACTACAACCAGACCATCAACGTTAGCTTCCGCAAGGTACGCGACGAGTACAACTTCAGCATCGGCATCGACATGCTGCCACAGCGTACCACACTCGACTATAAATACATGGGATATGAATACCCAGAGGTAACACGCAGCGTATTCAACATCGCACCACGTGTCAACCTACGTTGGAACTTCAACAAACAGACTAACCTGAATATACGATATAATGGACGTACACGTCAGCCGAGTATGACCAACCTGCTCGACATCAAGGACGACTCCAACCCACTCAACATCACAAAGGGTAACCCATCGCTTAAACCGTCGTTCTCCCACAACATTAACGCTAACTTCAACACCTACAACGCAGAACTCCAGCGAGGCATCTATTCATGGATGTGGTTCAACACAACTCGCAACAGCATCGACAACAAAGTCACTTACGATGCACAAGGTGTACGCACGACGATGCCGATGAACATCAACGGCAACTGGAACGGAGGAGGAGGTATTGGTTTCAACACCGGATTGGGTAAGGAGAAAGCCTTCAACCTCGACATCGATTTGGGAGGAAACTATTCGCACAACGTAGGATTCTACAACAACGTGTCGAATACCAACGACAATACAGACATCAAATCCATCACCAACTCGTTCGGCTTCGACACCGGTTTGGAATTCTCTTATCGTACGGAGCAGGTCAACATCGCGCTCAACGGTCGTCTGGACTATCAGAACTCCAAGAACAATATGAACACGATGGCCAATCAGAACACTTACGACTTCTCGTATGGTGCAGAGTTCGAGTGGACTACTCCTTGGGGAATGGCCATCAATACAGATATCGGTATGAGCAGCCGTCGTGGTTATGCACAGCGTGAAATGAATACGAACGAGTTGTTGTGGAATGCCCAACTTTCTCACTCATTCCTGCAAGGAAAGGCCCTCACGGTGATGCTCGAGGTAAACGACATCTTGGGTCAGCAAACCAACATCAGCCGCAACATCAGCGCCTTGATGCGCAGCGACTCACGCTACAATGCCATCTATCAGTATGCAATGGTACGAGTCGTCTATAAGTTCAGCATCTTTGGAGGAAAGAATGTGATGGGAACTGAGAACGAACGCTCGGCCGGAGGTGATAGACGAGGCGGTTGGCGTTAAAACAGCCTAACGAGATCTTAAGAAAAAATATTCAATGGGAGTGGTAATTAACAAAATGATTATCACTCCTATTGTGTATGCGGCCATGTCTGTCCACTGAAATCCTTGTCCCAGTAACAGATGCCCTATCGTCGTTGAACGCAAGGAGACGAGCCAATCCCATCGAATCAGTTGCGAGAACTCTATGGTATAAGCTGTCAGAAGACTCGCTCCTGCAATCTTATACAATGGTTCCTTACACCATATCAGACGATAGAAACAATAGACGGCAATCACCCAGAGGGCATCGCCTGTCGCATTCGGTAGCGATTCTATACGACGCGATTGCAATCCAAAGGCAATCACCAGCACCAACGCTACCAGATAACTCAAACGGATGATTGTTGTTTTCTTCATACGAAACCGGTTATTGGAAAAAACTGAAATTCACGGAACCATAGTTACGATGCTCCACGAAGTGAGGATGCGAAGAAAAGTCGTAATTGCGGCCGTGTTCCAACACGAAGATTCCTCCTGGATTAAGCAGTGAATGCTCAGGCTGAAAGATAAGGTCGGGTATCTCCTTCAGGTTTTCCAAGGCATAAGGTGGATCAGCAAAGATGATATCGAAAGTCTTTAGCTCTCGCCCTTTTAGTGGAGAGAGGGTCTTGAACACATCAGCCATCACGGGATGCCAGTTAGGGTCTTTCAGGTCACCACATATCCGCCGTATGTACTGATAGTGCTTAAAGTCTTTCTCTACCGACACCACAGGAGCACATCCACGCGAGAGCAGTTCAAGCGAGATACTGCCTGTCCCGCAGAATAGGTCAAGGGCAGCAGGTTGGGCATCGAAGTCCACATACACGTTATGGAGGATGTTGAACAGACCCTCCTTGGCAAAATCAGTAGTGGGACGTGCCTTGAATGTATGAGGCACGTCCCACCGCTTTCCTTTGTATTTACCTGCTACTACGCGCATGATAATCAGTTAGCGCTTTTCACTTACGCTTTATTCACTTCGACTTAATCGCATTATTCCCAGTTACCTGACATCTTGTTCTGTGGGTCTTTCAGGTCACCGACACGCAGTCCGTACCATTCACCCTCAAAGTCGTCAGCATTGTCCTCGAAGAGGTCAGCACGGTTCTTGCCACGCTTCTTCAGGTCTTGCTTCAACAGACGGATTTTCTTCTCGCTCAAGCCGTCCATATAGTCGTCGAGATTTGCACGAATCTCACAAACCTTGTCGAACTCGTTCGATTTCAGGTTGAATGCCTCATGCTTGCGCAACTGGAACTCAGCACCAGCTCTGCCTATTGGCACCAGTTTCAATGAGTCTGGGTTTGAGATACCCAATTTCTCAGCAGCCGACTGCCAGATGGTATCGCTACGGAACTTTCCTGCTTCGATTGCTGCACGCTTTGATTCAAAGCTCTCTGCCAACTCATCAGTCCAGACGTCTTCGTCAATCTTAACGACGGCCTTACCTTCCTTAACGAAATCGATCAGTGAATCGAGGGTTCCACAGAACTCGCCATAATGACCTTTTCTGAATTCCTCTTCAGCATCGCGAATCTGCATGAGACGTGCGATGACTACCTGTTCTCTTTCTGACTTATCTTTGTCGAATTCGATGTCAGCGTAGATGCTCATGAAACATGCACCGACGAGACCTAATGCTGCCAAAACCAGCAAGCAAATGATAGTTTTCTTCATCATAATGTTCGTATAATTTGTTTTTTTTCTTAAGTCTTAACCTTTAATTCTTAATTTCTTTGTATATTCGTGGCACAAAAATAATGAATTAAAATGAATTACGTACAATAAAGCATCATTTTTTTGCAAAATACGATGATAATTGACTACTTTAAGGAGCTAATTTTAAATAATTTCGGTCATAATCCGACTTCACAACAGCAAGAAGTCGTCGAAGCGTTGGCAGAATTTATATTGCGCGAACCGGCGACTGACGCTTCACATTCGAATGCCGATGTATTCATCCTTCGCGGATATGCCGGAACAGGCAAGACATCGCTCGTTTCTGCTTTGGTCAAGACCATGGAGCAGCTCGAACGCCGTTGTGTTCTCATGGCTCCTACCGGACGGGCAGCCAAAGTATTCTCGCTCTATTCGGGTCATGAAGCCTTCACCATCCATAAACGCATCTATCGACAGAAAGCCATCGACGACGACACCGTCTTCTCGATGGGTTTCAATGCGATGACGAATTCCCTCTTCATTGTCGACGAAGCCTCGATGATTTCCAACGATGCCACGAATACGATTTATGGGACAGGACGCCTGCTCGACGACCTCATCCAGTTCGTCTATTCCGGCTCTGGATGCCGTCTCATCCTGCTGGGCGACACGGCTCAGCTGCCTCCTGTGGGCGACATCCACAGTCCTGCCTTGCAACCAGAGGTACTGAGGGGTTATGGACTGGATGTCACCTGCATGACGCTCTCCCAAGTAGTCCGCCAACGAGATCTCTCCGGCATCCTTCAGAATGCGACAAAACTGAGGGAAATAGCAGACCCCCTCTGTCCTTCGGACATCTCCCCCTCTATGGGGAGAGAGGCTGGTTTAATCCGTTTTGCACCAGATGTTGTGAACGTTCCAGGCAACGAACTAATCGAAGCTATCTCCGACTGCTACCGCAACTACGGCCTCGATGAAACCATCGTCGTATGCCGCTCCAACAAGCGAGCACACGTCTACAACATGGGCATCCGCAACCAAATACTCGATCGTGAGGAAGAGCTATCCTCAGGCGATTTCATCATGATTGTGAAAAACAACTATTATTGGAAATCTTCTGAGTACTCCGAACATTCTGAATACTCAGAAAAGCCTTCTTTTTCTTTCCTCGCCAATGGCGACATTGCCCAAGTGCTTCGAGTGCGTAATGAACGTGAGCTGTATGGTTTCCGATTTGCTGACTGCGAACTACGCTTTCCTGACTACGACAACATGGAACTCACGGCCACCGTGCTGCTCGAC